>JGI24158J21664_10005227_pt1 | contig 16916 bp, 5 predicted proteins | sample Ectturendosymbi3_FD_21664 | JGI IMG/M metagenome (IMG submission 21664)
AATTAGCTAATTAGTCAAATATTTTTACTAACTTACATCACAACTTTTGAACCCGAAACCCCAGCAGGTCATCCAAAGTATCAAAAGACTCAGATTGTAGCTTAGTTTCCAGTAAAAACTTCAGCGAAATACTGCCACCTAACGGTTGGTGCCCAGGCCAGGCAAAGTGGGCCAAGGTGGCCTAAAAGTCCTCCACTTATGACGTCACTCACAAAAAACCCGCATCCCCAAGCAAAATATTTTTTTCGAGTGCAGACTAGAAGACTTGCCACGTATTTTGACGCTTCGACCAGGTCCGTAACCCATACAGGAGAAGAGATATTCCCACGCAAAGCCACGTGCGTTTAGGTGTTTTTATTTTCTGAAAATCCCCGAAAGCAGCCGGGCGCCAAAGTGTTAAAAGGGATGTACGGATGGTTTCTGCCATAACTCTTAGAACTTGAGTACCTTGAAAGCCACTACGTTTCAAAGGGCCGAAAATATTGACCATAATTTGTCAACTGATTATACAAGAGATTCAATCAAGGTCTCAAAAGACGTGGATTTTTGTCTTGTTTGAAAAAAAGGGAGGGGGTAAATTGGCACATGAGTTTTTTTCACAGATCCCAATGGTGTCATTGGGACTACCTCATGACATGCTGCCTCAAAAAATCCAAAACCAAAAGTACCCATTTAAAATAATTGACAGCACAAGACTGTCTTCTTCTTTTGATGCTTTGATTAGCTTTCTAGCATTATCTGTTGGGGAGTTATGACTGAAACCATCAGAGCCACTTAAATGGCTTGTGTAGGCATTAAAGGGTAAAATATCCTTGTACGTCATTGATGCCATGAAGTGTAACTTACTAAAAATGAAGTAAGGCCTGCACCAAAACCTTTCATTACTGGACCAGATTTGAAAGTGTGTGTTTTTGTGGTTGTTGGTTTTTCTGCCCATACTGCATAGTTTGCATAGTCGTGGTGGTGCTTATTAAGGACATTTAACAAAAAAACATGGTTATACTTAACATGATTTATCTGTTTGAAATACAAATGCAGTTTTGCAGTTGCTAGAATTTTACAGATGATTTTCCGTGTTTGCAGATGCTAGAATCAGTTACGAATTATTAGCTACATTACCAATTTTGATTGACATGCTTGATTTCTTGGTTGTGTGTGATTTTACTTGTCTTTCTATTGCCATCTTGCAAACATGTTAGAAACAAGTAAAAACCTGTTGCTTAGTTTTTGCCTCAAAAATCCTTAATTGCTGCTGCATGTGGCAATTATTTTTGTATTGATAACAAAACTGTTTTTGTTCCTATTGCTGGTTTAGAAAAATGTGAATGTTGCTTTTATAGTTATAGCTTAAAAGCAACAAAATAATTGATTAATCTTCTAATTAATGAATTAATTAATTATCAATTTTTTGTAGTTTTCACACCGTAACTTTTGAACTAGAAATGCTAGAAAGCCAATCACAGGCTCTAAAGACTCAGGTTGAGTGAAAAAATTCCATCTAGCGGTTGGTACCCAGGGCCAGGTAACCTAACCCAAAATGGCCTAAAACCTACCCCACTCATGATGTCAACCCCAAAACACCCAAAATCCAAAACCTTCAAATTTTAAAATATGCGATCTAGAAGACTTGCTGCATCTTTTGAGCAAGATGCACAATAGGCAGGCAGACTGTGATGTTGCAGAGTGATGGTTTTTACCCTTTAACGGCCGTGATTGGCAGGCCTTTTTTGGCCAAAAATCACCAGCCGCTAGAGCTAGAGAGCTGTTCAAACCCTCTACGGATTCAGCAAGTCTTCTAGTTGAGATCGAAACATTTTCGGTTTGGTGTTTTCTGGAGGTGACGTCACAATGAGGGCATGTTTTCAAATTTTTGGCCACCTTTACCTGACCCTGGGCCCTAACCTATTGACCCATTCTTTTGAAAGTTTTCTTGAAAGGTCGTTAAAGGATTAAGTGACACACGCAGGTCTTAAAGGTAAAAACAACCTGGCCCCGAAGGTGTTAACTGTTAATAGAAATAAGGTTGACCAACGCATTGTAAGCTTTAATAATTTTTATAATTAATAAACTCTTAGCGAATTTTCTTAGGAACTGATGTTTCAAATGTGAAGTTATTGCCTTTTGTGTGAGTGAATTTATGACAACAATCTACTGGCAGACAGATATGCCTGCTTTAACCAAGCTGAAGACAGTAATTTTGAATGTTTAAAGTTTTTGTAGATGCTTGCCGTTCTTCATTACATCTTGACTATAGAGTTACATTTACCTGGGTTGTACATTTATATTTCACTTCCAATACTTGTGTTTAATAGCATCTGCATATGGTTTATAAATTCATCTGGCAGTTTAGTGTATACAGTCATATAACTTGAACTATCCTACAGTTTTGATCAAATTCCAGTAGATTAGAAGATATTACTTATTCTTAGTCAAAAGTTTTAAGTTGAGAATTACATGAAGTAAAACCACAATTTTTTATATATGTGATGCAATATTTTTACAGATTATTTGTTCCTAGAAAACAATGGCTAAGCCATTAAATGTGGCAAAAACAGCTAATGTCTGGATTGGTGCTGAGACTGGATTGCTCAAGTCTGTTGATATTGTGAACAAAGTTGCAACAAACCATTTTGAGAAAGAGAATTATGGGAAGGACCATGAAATCTGCACACTGTGCTGGAATGGCGAAACAAAAGCAGCTGTATTTACTGCTCATAAAAATGGCATCATTCGTGAATTCAATATTGAAAAAGGAGAATTTGTTGGGACTGTACCTGTACCAGACATTGATATCAAGAACGAGCACATTTTACAGTTGTGTTGCATTGATGATAATTTTTTGACTTGTCTCAACAGTGGTAAAGTGCAACTATGGAATGTGGCTGGAGCTTCTGCTACTATTTTAGCTGGAAAGAATGTTTTAAGCATGGATTATAGCCACACCCAGAGTCAAGTAGCAACAGGTGGAAAAGAAAATTTATTAAAAGTCTGGGATTTGAATAAACCTGAACTACCTGTTTTCAAGGCAAAAAATGTTCCACTTGACTGGCTACAACATAGAGTGCCTGTTTGGGTCACTAATATTCGTTTCATTCCTGGCGAGTCTAAAATCATCACCACTACAGGAACTCATAGTATACGGGTTTATGACCTCAAAAATGGAGCCAGACGACCTATCGCAGTGTCAGATTTTTCAGAGTTCCCAATAAGATCAGTTGGGCTTGTCCCTCAAGATTTAAATAAAGTTATTGTTGGAAATACAAGGGGTGAAATGGCTCAGTTTGATTTCAGGAAGTTGAGTTGTCCAGTCCGGTGTTACAAGGGTTTTGCTGGAAGCATTAGAGGCATTGTGTGCCACTCCAATGCACCTTACATATTTTCTTGTGGTTTGGATAGATACCTGCGTGTGCATCGTCAAGATCAGCCAAAACCTGTTCACAAAGTATACTTGAAGTCAAGACTGAATTCTCTGTTGGTTGCAGATTTGCCTGTTGAGAAGATTGAATGCATCAAGGAATTAAAAAAGAACAAAACCTTGAAAAATGAAGTGTTGGGTGATGACCTGTGGCAAGAAATGGACACAATTTCTGATAGTGAAAAAGACACTGACTCTGATAATAGCAATGTTATAAGCCCTGATGATAATCACAGTTCTTTGCATAAAAAACGTAAAGTTAGGTAATGGTTTTGGCAAGTGAAGTTATAATTTATTTAAAAAGTGAATGAGGCTTCATATTATAAGATATTTCACAAAAAACTCGTTTTTGTGATGTTTGCTGTATGAGACATCAGTAATCTGTGACACATACAATGAAATTTTTCATTGGAAGTTTCATAAATTCAACTGCCAAATTTCAGCAATACATCTCCACAAGGATGATGTCCTAGAGCTTTCAATTTTCAAATGCCAAATTAAGAATTCTACAAGTATGTGCCAAAGCTTGGTTTTGTGTAAGTAGCGCAAAACAGAGGACAAAGCTGAAGTGTGCTTGTGTTGGTGAATAGGTTGTGACTTCATTGTAATATGTTGATTTTTTTTCTTATTAATGACACATTAATTTCTTTGTATTATGTTTTTGTCATATATGCCTTTTAGCAGCAGTTCTCAATTCATTTGGTTGTGGATGCCCCCTATACAAAAATATTTAATTTTGTGCTCTTTGCAGCAACAGCTAGTCTCTTGCATAAAGAACTGTATAAAAATTGGCTCACAATTCAATAAACATCCTAATTTATGTAGAGGAAAATTTCAGAGGATATGAAATAAAATATCAAGTGTGACAATATCTCATGAATGTTGTATGATATACTAATCTGTTAGATATCAAAACAAAAGATAAGCAAGTTGAATTATTCACATTTTTCATGCTTAGTGTACAAGTTATCCTGTAGCCTCAATAGAAACATTTGTTTGGGTTGGCAATACAAAATAAGCCACTTCTGGCAGAGATGTTTTCAACCCCAGAAGTGTCTTTTACACCCCAAATTAGAACCTCTGCTTCGTGTAATTCGTGTTACTTTTTATTTGGACTGAAACTGTTTAACTTTCTGTGAGTGGTGATCAGATGAAATATCATGAAACTTGCAACAATCCACCTTGATAAACAATTTTGCTTAATAGCAGTGGTCCGCTAAGTCGCTGGTTCTTAAACCTTGTTGGAGGTACTTACTGCACCCCACAAGATTATCCATGCATTCACCAAACCTTTTAAGTGGAAAAACTAGAGATGAATTTTTTGAAGCATAGGTATATACATATTTTTTTATTAATGACTAAAATAAAGCATGTGCCCTACCTATACCGAAACCCTGAAACTAGCAACCACAGTTCTGTCAACTTTTATTGGTAAATTAGCAACTTATCAGTCTTTGTTAAACCAAAATTTGGAAGTTTGCTTTTGTGGGATTTGAGCAAAACATATCAAATTTCAGTACAATAGCTACATGAATGTAATAGTTTCAAATAATCAAAATACAACTGATCACATTTTACTGAAAACATACACCTGGACACAAAAAATTTTTTAGACTGCCAAGTTTGTTTAAACACCCAAGTGTTTAGAGCCTTATAGGAGCATTGCTGCCAAAACTGAAGTCTTCGAGAGTTGATTTTCAGATGTGTAACAAATTTTGTGGTTGGTAGACTAAGACAACAGTGTAAGATCAGGGCTAATAATTTCAACTAAATGTCAATAATTTCAACAAAGTTGCGGTAGCATTTCCATTCTGTCGATACTAAAAGTTGTCTGAAATTTTTGCTATGACTTCTGTGATTTTCAAAAAAGTTTGAAGTGTGGTAATGATATTACCATACAAACTCATTAAAGTATCAGTAAGTGCTGTCCACAAAAACATAAATGTGTTACTTTACCAAAATGTAGGTATATGCTGTGTCTTAAAATGTTAAATTTCAGATGGCTTGCTTGTAGAACAAGCTCTCATCACAACATTATCAATAATTTTGAGGTAGTTTATACCAGAAGGTTTCAGGAAGTTCATAATGTGAACAGAAGGAAATCAGCAAGATTTTTTGTTGGGCATGTAAATACAACAGAGTCATTTGTTCTTATTTGCTTCCCCAAATCTCATCATATTCTTTTCAGATTAATCTGTGAAGGCATATGCACTGTGTGGTAAATCTTGTCATTTTATACAAAAGAATTCTGATCTTGGCAACATAAGCTCACTTTCTCCAATATGTTGTTTATCAGCATGCTGTAACATATATAAGTAAAGCATAAATTAGGAAGGATACTTGTGATAGGTTGCAGGTGAAAGCTTTGTGCAATTGTCACTTCAATATGTTTACAATGCAATTATGGCTTATTTTAAAGTGCTGGAGATAAAAGTGGTGCAAGCAGGCTAGCTGAAAAAGCATTTGAAACCCACTGATGTGTGTATAGTTCTTTCTTTTTTGCTATGCAACATGATCTGTGCATTGGATAAACTATGGAGTCATACTGCCGCACATTAAAAAGTTTGCTTTTGGTCATCTCACCATTTTCTGCCAGCTTTACTGCTAATCACAGTGGTTTCATTATGTTTTAAGTTTCTTGGTTGCTGAGTGTGATTTTATTGCATTTTAAACTATTCCTTTACTGCTTTTGTGCTACCTGGAGTTATATATAGCTGCTTTTCCTGAAATTTGACCTGAGTGGACTTTGCTCCAAATCAAAGGTCATCAAGACAGAATGCTAAGCAGTTTGTCAATTATTTATGTGGCCTGTCTATTATGTCATAGGTACAATGTTAAAAGTAGGTATGTTGAAGTATAGCTGCTTGCAAATGTTTCGTGATATGAATCCACAACAAAAATACAGTGGTCTCATTTCTTTTTTGTAGACTTGCATAGGTTGTTCAGTTTCAGGATCCTTAAAGCTGCTAAGTGGAGGTTTCTGGTGGAATAACCAATCTGCTAAGAAAAGAAGATGTTATCAGTCACTGATAGTCAAAGTGAGAGTGAAACTGATGTGTTTCTTCAGCCTCAGACAAATCTACTAGTGTTGTGACTTGTATGAGTGTTTATTCTACCTAATATTGTACATACGAAGATATTGCTTTACTTAAACTTTGTAAAGTGTTGGAAAAATGCAGTTCCAGCTACTTCTTGCCTTGTATGTTGTGATGTATGTCTGCTGTAATGAAACTTAAAAATGGTATGTATTTTCAGAAATCGGGGTTGGTTTGACTGGATTTGGAGCCTTCTTTTTATTTCTGGGGATGATTCTGCTCTTTGATAGAGTTTTACTTGCCTTTGGTAATGTAAGTACATAGTTCTAAAAATATTATCCTGTTTCCTCAGTTGCATATGTTATGAAGGGGTATCTAACAGATGTTTACATTTGAAAAATTAACTGTTACTGCTTTTGTTTTTGTTAATTTGCCAGTATTTCATGAAAATAATGCGTGCTGAGGGGTATTTATAAACATACTTTTTGAGCAATACCAAATAAAGTAGATAGCAATGCTGTCAGCAAGACCTCTGTTTCCAACATTTGGTAATTCAACATGCATGTAACTCTGTAATTCACCTGATAAACGTTGACATATTCAGAGGGAGCTCATGTTCATATATCATTACTTTCAGCCCTAAAGATGCAAGCTTAGATATTATTTTTGTTTATCTATTTGTGTGAGTATAAAAATATTTATACTATTCAAAGCTTGAAATAGTGCCATGTTTTATTAAAACGTTACTTTTAAATGGAGAAGTATGATTCTGGTTAGGCTTGCTTTGCATAGTTGGATAATTGGACATACGCTATTTTGTGATTGCAAGCGGAGAAACGTAATTTTCCCTTTGTATGCCACCTTTTACTGAATTTAAAGTGGGCGTATACCTCCATAAAACACATTAAGAGAGAGTTACCGTATTTATTCGAGTATAACGCGCAAAATTTTATACCAAAAACACCAACGCAAAGTTCGGTGCGCGTTATGAACGAGGTCTTAGAATTATTTTGATGCCTTTACGCCAGAGGGCACATGAGTTCAGGTGCGCATAATGAACAAGTCATACGCAAGAAAACGCGCAAGTACGATATATTTCGTATAGCCTATTTGAGCATAGCGCAGGGGTGCAAAAACCCGGTCGCGCACTCGCCCTGCGCCACTAAAAATTTGGTAAAAAAAATAAGTTTGAGCCTTCGTTACAAAATGACAGCGCGCCAAATTATCACTCCCGCTGTATCTGCGTTGCACGATGGTGGGTAGCTTCGGCAAGCAGCTTTCTAGAATTCGAGAAGTCGTTGCACGATGCATGACCCGGATGTAGAGTGCGGCCCTAGTTCGTTCCGTATACCAGAGCTTCTGTCAAATGGGACAGCGCTTCCTAAAACCGGCGTGTTAACGTTTTACTGCGTGGTATCTGTGGATACAATGCGCTGTAGATAAACTTCCCTGTTTGCAGTTTCAACGCTACTTACGCTCTACGATGTAATAATAAAAAATGTTGCAACATGCAAAAAAGAGTTATCCCAATTTTCAATTAAAAAAAATTAAGGGTGCGCGTTATACTTGAATAACTACGGTAGTTTTTGCTGACGACAGTCAGGAGCATCGCAGTGGAATTGTCAAACTCAAGAATAGTCATTTTCTATGTTGAAAGCTTGTTGCTTTTTTGATTGCTTCAGCTTGTTATCTGATAGTAAGATTTCTGTTGTTAGGAAGCAGTGGCGTAGCAAGGGGGGGCTGGGCGGCACCTTCAGAGGGCGGCAATTTTTTAAATTAAAAAGCAGTTTTTCAAAGTAGTTCAAAAGTTCCAACTCCTCTTCATTATTTTCAAATAAAATTTAAAAGTTCTGACGTATTTCAGTTTTGTGTTTAGAAGCCCTCGATTGGTCGGCTAGCTAAAAAACTACGAAATGCGCCTGTGGAGTGAACAAATTTATTAAATGTTTACTCAAAAGTCTGGGTCAAATACAGTGTGCTAAAGTACCCCGGTACTTGTCTTAATCAGGGCTCCTTTAACAAACGTACGTTGGGGCAATTGTCGCCCAGCCACTACACTTTCTTGCGTTTCCCTACAGCCAAAACAATTTCCCCTCCGCAGTCAAAAGTCCTTTGAACTAAGGAAAGAGATGACATTCGACTGCAGACTAGCAAACATTGCTGGTCTGATAGTTCGAAGTTTATATTTCCCGTAGACTCAAAATCAGATCAAAAAAACCCTGCATGGATAAAAAAGACCATAGAACTGTCGTTTTTCTGCATAGCGTAATGCCAATGGTGTCGCAAGATCACGTTCTTGAAGCGAGATGATGCGGTTGGTGTGCTTGCGTGGGTAATTAGAGCTGAGATTGTAGGCTTGAACTGCAAGTAGAGTGAATGAGAATCAACCGATAGGTAACGTAGGTTTCGTAGAGAACTTGGCTCTTTGTGTTGCAGAGCCAGCCAACAGGATAACAATAATAAAAGTCTTTGCTCAACTGTTGCAAACCTTTGAAAACGACACCGACGTTTCAGCCAACTATCAGTGGCGTTCATCATGGCGACTCGAGCAGGAGAGCAGTAAAATTCACTGAACGCGCGTGATAAGATGACGTAGTGATAACACTGACAACTACGTTGCGAAAGGCACAGTAGATAACTGAGGACGAATAAGAGTAGAATAAAATAACAGCAGTAAGAAACAAACTGTACGTCGAGTCAAAACGAATCAAAAACATGCAATCTCGTATTAAGTCAATTATAGCCAAACGTCGCTTTGTAGATGTTTGAAAAAAGATCTGAACTCTTTTCGTTAATGACGTTGGGTGTGGATTAATGAGGAATGATTCAATGAAACGTCTTTTTTTAAATTCATTCTTGAAAGCAACGATCTGAGTTTTCGACCAGTTCATTCGATGTTCCAATTCTAATGTATGTTTAACAACGGCACTTTTTTCAGGATGAAAATGTTGTATATTGTTAATGTGTTCTTTCTTGCGTGTGTTGAATGACTTTTTTATTTCGCCAAAGCACTTTTGGTCGCAGTCACCATACGGTACGCAATATAGCGCGCTGTGACGATCAAAAGGGTGGACAGGATCTTTTCCATTTCGTAGTTGTCGTCGATTGTTCGCATCGGTTTAAAAAAGGATTTGAATTTGTGATCCCTTGGCAACTTTGCAGCTTTTCCGATAACCCACGATAATATGGTAGCACCACTGAAGATCGGTTCTCTACCATTTTGTGGGTGTTGGTCGAAATTTGTGATCGAGCCGTCAATGCGGGTGGGTAACCATTGTTCTTGAGAGCTAGTTGAATGCGATCCATCTCTTGGTAGTTGGTTTCATTTGAAGTCAGAAGTTTAGCTCTGCATAGCAGTGTTTTAATAACCGCTTTTTTGTGTTGTAGAGGACGGTCTGATCGAAAGTTCAGGCATCGGTCTGTGTGTGTTGGTTTTCTGTAAACAGTATAGTCCAAACAATCGGTACTTTCACGGGTTAGTTTCACATCCAGGAAAGCCAGAACTCCATCATTTTCTATTTCTTGTGAAAATTGGACAGTAGGTTCAATGCTTTTTAAAAATTGAAAAATTGCTGCAAATACTTTCGTTTCATAACAACAAACGTATCGTCTAAATAACGTTTCCAAATTTAGGTGGGTGGTGGAATCCCGTCATTGCTTTATTTTCAGTGTCTTCCATGACTAGATTCGCCAAAATGGGTGACACCGGTGAACCCATACGTGTTCCAAATATTTGTTTGAAGTACTTTCCTCGGAATGTAAAATATGATGATTGCATGCAAAGAACTTGAATCATCATCATTAATTAATTCATCATTATCTTTACATGCAGGCTATATCTTTAAACGCACGAAACATGTTCTTCTTTCATTTTAAGTTTCTGTAAGCAAATTTGAGGGGTGGAAAGGGTGGCACTTTTATGGTCGGCCCCGGGCGGCACTTAGCCTCGCTACGCCACTGGTAAGAAACTAAATCCGCTTGTGCCAGAATTAACTCGTAGCATTTCGTTTTGCACCTATTTGCCCAGTAAGACGAATCAAATTGTACATTGCAGTTGTTGTTCATCTCCGGGCTTTCGTTCATAATTGGTCTTCAGCGCACATTTAATTTCTTCTTCCAAAAGCACAAAGCCAAATCCAGTGGCTTCTTTTTCGCTGGAATACTGATCGTGCTCCTCGGCTGGCCGCTCATTGGAATGGTTGTAGAAGCGTATGGATTTTTCTTGCTATTCAGGTGAAACAGCGTATGTCTTTCGCTGAACGTTACGAGTAGTTTTGAAGTTCAAGGTATGCTGTTAACGGGTTTGTTTGTCTTTAGCGGTAGCTGCAAGGCTCGCGCAGAAGAAAGAGCTGCAAGCAATCGAATGAATGACATCCCAATGGTGCGAAAGCCATTGGATTGCACATTTGGCCTAGCGGTTTGGCGCGACCCTTTCGGCGAGCAAAGCGCTACAAAAATGGCAGAGATGCGTGTCAAATCGGCACAAGTTCGAAACTGGTCCAAAGAGGGTAAATGGAAATTCACAACAACATGCACACGGATAATCACATGATGGTCTGGCAGACGCCATAAGCTAAGCGCGCTATCCGGTTCGGATTGCGGAGGCTTAGGGCAATCCATTTACCCTATAACTTCCGCAGTCCGAACCGGATAGCACAGGGTTTCTCAACTGGGGTCTCAGCCCCCGTGGGGGTCACAAGCAGAGGCCTTTACGAGTGGTTCTCCGGAGGCCACGAGCAGAGGCCTTTAATTTAAAATAAATTGACTGTGATTTGTTAATTTTTGACTGTAATTACATTTATTCTTTGGTTTTCGTTTGTTGGCTTTTTTCCTTACTATTAAACGTGGCGAATAAAATAACAGATGAAAGCACGTCAAAACCAAAGGTAGGTATTTGTATTGCTGAACAGGGAGCCACAAGTGTAGAGAGTCTTGGGAAGGGGGGCCACAAACCATGAAAGATTAAGAACAACTGGCTAGGATTTCGGATGTTTCGAATTCAATCACAACCTAGAGCAGGTCAGCTGCGGCGTGTGTGAGCGGCTGAGCGAAGCGGCAACTGGAATCGGTCCCCGAAGTCCAAAAAAGACCACAAAGGACAATGCTTTGCTTGAAAGGGGGAGTGATGCAGTAGCCACGCCAGCGGTAGTTTGCGCAGAAGAAAGAGCTACAAGAAATTGAAGGCATATGCGCCAAAGTATTTGAGTGCTCCTTTGGTCTGGTGGTGGCGCGACACTTTCGGCGAGCAAACCACTACAAAAATACCTTGTTCGTGAAGTTTCCCTACGCATAACAATGCACTGTACCAACAAGCTGATTGATTGAAACTGGTCCATTCTTTCTTTACATTGCGTGAATTTTTCTGTTGCAGCGGTTTCTTCCCGGTCATAATCAACTTTTTGCGACGCGTACCTGTCATTGGAAGTCTACTAAACCTGCCAGTTATAAATAAGGTGGGTGCGATTTTACGGCATTGTTGCCTGTATATTGCGTCACTTCTTTAGTATATCGAGCAGGCCCGTAGCCACAGGGGGGCATTCGGGAGTAATGCCCCATCAAATTTTTTTTTCTGCCTCCCCAAATTTTGTTGTTCTCAGAATTTTATAAAATTAAAACATATTATGAAAACAAAAATCTTGCCCTCCTGAAAACATATTTTGCCCCCCCCTAGACCTTAAAACCTGGCTACGGGCCTAAATTCCAGGCATTTGAATATCCATGGCATCAAGCAACGATTCGTTTCGAATTTCATTAACTTTTATGTGTGGTGGTTAGTGTTGGTTTGACACATTTGAGTAATTCATGGTTGAGGCAATTTAGTTTAATACCGCAAACAAATATTCAGTTGCGGGTGATATGTCACAGACGTAGATTGTTGCACCTGTAACTTGAGCCATATCAAAGCACGAACTGCTAAAAGAAACCACGACGCAGTGCCATTTTTTCTGGTCGCAAATACACTTTGCTTTCTTTTTGGCTGAACATACTGCCTTTTCATTTCTGGGTTAGGGATTTCGGCAACCAACAAGATGCGTGTTAAAAGCAATTTCTGATTCCAAATTTTATCGTCATATGACCAAACTGAGAAGACTGCGTCGAGCAAAGTCGTAACGTCAAACGCTTGATCTGTTTCTAAAAAGCAAAAGCTGAATTGGAAGGTTGGGCGTTCGATCCACGGATGCTGAGTGAATTACTGTAGACCTCCTTGGGCAAGAGCGTTCACCTCAACCGCATCGACAAACAGCAGTATTCAGGCTTCGGCCTGTCGCCAATTGTCGTTAACTGAATTAACAAAAAAAAAGCAAAAGCTGCCAGTGACTTGAGCTGCAAGTTCCTTCGCAGTGGGTGCGGAGCGTTTGTTCATTGAAAGCAGAAACGCTCACCTTTAAGTGACTGGAAGTGTGAGAAAGTAACGCACTGACTGGATAGAACTGAAGGTGTCGTTGAAATGCATTGTTTCTGTTGCGCCTGCGCGTGCACCTTCTGATGCTAATTAAAAGCGGCAGTTTTTCACAGCTCTTTACTGTCAGAGGTTTTTGAAATTTCAAGTGTTTTTAGAGAACTGTCGTTGTTTTGCAGTTTGCGGAAAAGCTAGAAGGCCAGCATCCAATGGTGTGACGCGTTTCGGACAAGGCCGGTAGTTAGCCTGGAAGTGAAAACTCCGTGTCGGCGTTACAGGGCTGTCGGTTGTGGAGCTTGACAGTATTTTTTATCTGCTTTTCTTAGATCTTCTGCGCATTCCCAGATAATGTCACGTACCAGCGATCGATTGCCTGCGTTGCCTTTTTTCTCCACTGCTGCTTCGTATCTCATGCAGTGGTTGCTTTGCATCCCTGCTCGTGGCATTGTGCAATGTGCAATACGTTGGAGGGCCTACCGAGGGTCCAAACGAGGCCCGTCCGGCTTGCTAAATACGGTGGCATTTCCAATCTATTGAAACTAACAGTGTGTTTAAATGTTTACTAAGCGATTCGGAAACAATGTACGCCTTGGAGCAAACTATTTTGTGGCAGTTGCATTCAGCATCAGAGTATTTTCCCGTTTCTTAGACTTGAATGTCACAATTTCGGCCTTGTTTTACTGTTATTAGCTTGTGCCGCTGTGTCATTGCATGTTTAGAAATCCAATGACTGACTCACGATTTTCAGGTAACTTGTAATAAGTCTTCCTATTGATGTTCGGCTTCGGCAAATCATTTGTTTTGTTGCTTCGCTTGGTTCCATCGGTAAACCAGAAAAAGCTGAGAAAGCAGAAAAATCGAAGGTCGCATCCAACAAAAGTACATTTTATACACTACTTTTCGTCTGGCAGAATACTGATGCCGCCTATGATTTGCTTGACAGTCAGTTTAAAACAGCTATGTCCGACCCAAATGGCTTACTGAGCCAAAAAGGATGTCACTATCTTAACCAGGGCCGCACATTGAATAACATATTAATGAAGACCCCATATTAAATGGCTTACTTTGATCATAGCTAATTAAATTTAGCTAAAGCTAATGTACTGAAAGCGTTTGAATCCTAACTGCAATGGTAACAGAAGTGATAAAGTGGCACTGAGGACCACCTGCAACAAAAAATGTCAAATTCAAGATCATCAAAATAAGGGCAAGTTGTCAGCAATGCAGCGTACTTTTACTGCAGCGACAACCTAAACTGGGCCGTGGGTTGGACATAGCTGGTTTGAAACAAACGAAGCTTTTTCCACAATTAATTAAAAACGAACCTATCTGTGGTTGCACGTGTTTACACGACTTCATTGACAAATGCAAGACTCGTCGGATTGTCGTAATACAAGCTAAGCTCGTTACGTATCTGCAACTTTGTGGTACTAGACCGCGTGTGTTTCTTCGTCTTTAAAGGCTCGGGTTGTCACGGAAGAGTGTGTTTATTTTTGCAAGGCCAAAGAATTAATCTGGACCTTCCCGGCAGATTTTTGCTGACCACCGTGAAAAGACATATTGCTTTTGAAATTGATTCTACTTTCCACTGAGATGAAAGGATTGACTGGTGAAGCCTAAATAGGTTTTCCAGCTTCTTTTGCTGCTTGTTTTCCCTTGCGCCACTGTGCCGGGAGTTATTGTGTTGCGCTGATTGGGGCACGACCACGCCAAGCACGATCTTATGTGCCAAGCATGTGTCTTCGGAAGAAACGGAAGCATTCCTACTGACACACGCCACAGGCGTAGCCAGGGGGGTCCAAAGGGGTCATGCCCCTCCAAATTTTTAGAAAATAGTCATTTTGTGCTTCAAGAGGCGTTTTTCTAAACAAAATAGTGTTATTCGCCTAAAATCAAACATTTTGTCCCCCCCAAATTTTTGGGCTGGCTACGACGCTGACACATGCATGGATGCCGCGGATTTTGTAAAGATGGCTTACGTGCGCATTTTTGAAACTAAGATGGCTTTCGCGACAGGCAATCGGGTAAAAATCTGTTGTGTAATATGGGTCACGCATGACTGGCTTCGTCTCGTTTGTGTCTATGCGTCCACTATGATATGACAATGACATCCGGGCAGGGGCGTAACGAGGTTAGATGGCGCCCGGAGCAAGAAGCAAGTTTGGCGCTCCCATATTCGTAACTGAGGTCTTTCGGAAGCAAATGTACAAGAAAATACTTGTGACCATTGTTAGGACTTTTCGGCGCCCCCGTAGTGACTCGACGCCCAGAGAATTCCTCCCGCTTGTCCCACTTACGCCCCTGCATCCGGACTGTGGTGGAAAATTTACAGTCGCATCCTCAATTGCGGTCGCCGAGCCAACATGCTGATTTTGTTTGGTCAATGTCTATTTTGTTTCAAAGTGGAGCGATGCAACTCCTGGGCGGTCTTAGGTATCGCGACAAGATGAAATTTGACACATTTTGTGATCAGCGTTTTCTGCAAGTGTAGCAATAATTGTGCCACGAACTTGGCGTGCTTGTTTGATTGTTGATTTGTCGTAATTTTTTTAAGTCCAACGCTTGCTCTTTGGGTGTTTAGTCATGAACGTGTTTTTGCATGTCATTACGTCGCCTTTTGAAAAAAATGCCAGCCTTACAATTTCTTTGCAACCACCCAGAGCCGGATTTAGGGAGAGGTTAGTGGACACTTGCCCAGGGGCCTCCACAGTCATGAGCCGTGAGCCTCCTGGTTTATGTGAATAATGCAAGTTGGGTACAAGCAAAGCGGAAGTGCTGAATAGCCTTATTATGAAAATCACGGCCAATGAAAACGATACAAACAACATATTGCAAGCGTTTCGATAACTCTTGTTATCATCATCAGTGCATTGCAAATTGCAATGTAATAACAGTCAAATAATAAATGTAATTAGAGTCAAAGAATTAAATAAACCACACTTTAAAAATTAAATAAATCACAATCAGAGTCAAAGAATTAAAATTGCAATGCACGGTTGATGATAACAGGAGTTATCGAAAATTTTGCAATATGTCGTTTGTATCGTTTTCATTGGCCGTAATTTTCGTTATAACAATATTAAGAAACAGAAAAATTTGTTTATTGAAGCTATCGTCATTTTTTCTTTTTTTTTACTGACGGAAAACTACAACCAACAGAACGAAAGCATTATTGGGCAAAAGCGAACTTTACAGGTCCGCAATGAAAAATATAAAAAACTAATTTCGAGATGCCAGTATTTCAATATATACTGTATTTCCTTGAGGTACAAAGGGCCTCCACACAAAAGCAGGCCTGGGGCCCCGATATTGTCTAAATCCGGCCCTGCAACCGCCCATGAGTTCCACCGAGGTCAGTTTCAAATTGCGAAATCTTCATGATGTGTATCCGCTTATCTTTCATTTTATAATTAGCATAATGCGCACGTTCCCACCTAACCACATGACGCTTGCTTGATGTGTCGTGGTACTGTTGATGGCTAAATGCGACTTAAAGTTCTTTCATTGCGTACAGCGGAATTATTTCATATGGCAAAGCCTGACTGGCCACTCTGCGGGACCTCTACGTTTGTTTCATTTTGCTTTTGTCTGAAACACGCAGAGTCTGGCCACCTTTAACAAGTGACGTGTGCGGTTGTAAAGTAATATTCATTCGCGAAGGTGCTGTTCATGTCGGAAATAGACTACTGTCCGAAAAACTCCTAACAAGCTGCACAAGTCAAAGCGGACGAGGAGCTACTGGCTGTTTTTTGTCAACGGTGACAAACTTGACAGGCCTGTTACTTCGTAATTGCTGTTTATAGTAGTAGCCAACAATCCACTAACTGACTGAAATTTGCGTGAAACACGACGCAAGGAGACGACGAAGTGATCACACGGTCTTTAAAATCAGCCTCCAACCGATTCCATACAGCCGATTGTGGGCTACTACTGTTGCAACCTCTCCAGTGGTGTTGCGTTGATTGTGTGATTCACCATGAACGGGATGTGCGTGAAGAATAACACCATTATATATGTAGCGCGAGCAAGCAATAGTAAGAGAGATTGCGAGCATGATCTCTATTGT
>JGI24158J21664_10005228_pt1 | contig 16914 bp, 12 predicted proteins | sample Ectturendosymbi3_FD_21664 | JGI IMG/M metagenome (IMG submission 21664)
TCAAGTATGTACTTTCCATGATGGATGTAAGGAAGGAATCGATCAGCAAATTTTGAATAGGAAATCGATTTCACGTAAAACTACGTATCCTCAGTCTGTTTAGATTCAAATAGATAGCCTTAACCACTATAAGGACTGAGGATGCGTAGTTTTACGTGAAATCGATTTCCTATTAAAAATTTACTGATCGATTCCTTGCTTTAAATATAAGTGTCAAATTATGAGTGCATCAGTCAATTTCAGCCTCATAACAATCACTTGCTCTAAAAGTCATTACAAGTTTACATAAACATTTGATATGTCATTTTATTATATTCATTACAAAATTTACCTCAGAATCAGATACAGTAATGGTCACAGCAGTGACGCACACAAGTGAATCATGGCAATTATACATGTTTTTTCTGAATTTGTTTCAATGTAAGCATTCGATAGTAACTTTTATACTGGCTGTGCAGAACTAAAGATGTGTTAAATACGTGAAATTAGTTTTATTGTGCAAATAAATTGCAATATGATTCGCTTGTGTGCATCACTGCCGTGACCATCTCTGTTGCATGATACATCAAACTTTAATCGTTGCAAAAAGATTCAATGCAATTCCAGGCAGATTCCTTAAAAAGCTTGCTTCAAAGCTGAAGTTCACCTTGTTGCAAAATAATATGCTGTTAAATTTTGCAGTGATGGAGTTGAGCTAAAAATTGTTCATCTGGCCAAACATTTGAAAGTTGGAGTAAAATACAAAAGCGTAGACCCTTTACTCAATTATTTTAGTAATTTGGAATTCTAGAACAGATTTGTTTTCATTAGGAGTGAAAATACAATTGTCTACTAACTGTGTTGTCTCAGAAGAATCAAAAACTTTTCACAAAATTGTATGTATAATACAGCTTGCATTTTCATCAAACTATTCGTTGAAGCTGATCTAAACATTAAAGCTGGACTTTGCATGGCTGAGATGCACATTCAAGGCCCTTCTGATTCTCTTTGTAGCCTTGCTTATGAAAAATCTTAAAACGCTTACACACACCAAATGCTCCTGGCCTGTCTAGCCTTGTGAATGGCTTTGGTGAGTGGGTGCATGCAGTGGGTTAATGCATTATGCTTCCATTGACTTGTCACCAATAAAGCATTAACTATAAAAGTAGTCTCATGCCCCTGGTGCAAGCAAGAGAAAATGCATACCACTGACCACTCATGAGACTCCAAACAAGGTGTGTCTAATGAAATGTAAACCAAATTTAAAGATAAGTGAACATAAATTGTTTATGTGACAAAGTCACGCAAACTTGGTCAAAAGGAATCATTTTGTAGCCAAGGATCAAGACACTACACTCTTATCAGAGTTTGTTTAATCCACTGGTTAAACATCATCAGATCTGTGAAGTGCATGAACTATACAATGAAATTAAATAAAACCCACAAACAATAAAGGTAGCAGCTCTTACTGAAAGAATGCAATGTCAGTATACACATTGCATATGATAGGAATAGGTTACCTAGAGAGCACCTTACCAAAAGAAACAATCAAGTGCACAGTGACAACAAAAATAACGGTAGATGTATAGAAAATGTCAAGTAATATAACATGCTTGTACAAATACAATGACACAGACATGCAGTGAGTGTAGAGATAGTTGTGACTGGCTATGGGCTATAAACAAGCGGAATCACCAAAAAAATGCAAAACCCAAAACCTGTTACATAGCAAAGCTGCATTAAAACCCCACAAAACTTAACAAAATTGACCAAAATAAAAAAGTGACTATGACATAGAACAAGCGAAGCAACAAATAGATCATCTTCTCAGCTACTAGGACATGTTCAAGAGATCTCAACACAATGCAGATGGAAACTCCTGAGGTTTTGTAAATGACACCTCAACACTGATGCCATTCGAATGGTCAAGACAAATGATGTTGTGATTATAATGTCTTCAAGGTATTTTGCAGATCCATAGAGGAGTGATTTGGGTGACCGTCCTGCCTAAAACATACGAAAGTAAATTCATTCTCCATAATTTTTTACAATTGGGAAAATAACATTTATGCGATTTATTGTTATTTTGTCGTCCATTGTTTTGTCACAGCAGTGTTGTGAAGTATACTTTGTCTGTCTTACAGTAACGAAGCCATTATGAGACATGCCTACCAAATACTGCTGAAAGTGCTCCCTCTAATCTCACTGGCTGTGTCCGCACCTGCTACTACATGGCAGTCAACTAAAACACTACAACAACATGCTTATAAGTTGAAAAACATTAGACAAAACAACTTGAAATAAAGAAAGAGGTAAACATGCCAACACAAAATGACAGAACAAACTTACAAAGCATTCAAAATTGAAAATAAATGAAATACTTAAAAAATTTGCTTCATCAGACAACAAATTAAAAAAGTTTAAAATTTAAAAACATATTACTAGGAATCAAATCTAAAATAGCAAAGAGGAATCCAATAAAAATAAAGCTACCAAAGGAACAAATGGGCCAAAGAAATATAGTAACCAAAATGTGAAATCAAATAAAGAAATTAAAATCATAATCATTTACAACTGGTATGAACTAAGAGTACATAAAGGTAAAGCAAGATTAGAATAAAAACTCATCACCTGATCTGGGAAGACAATCTGTATATACAAGTTGACTTGAGCCTTTATGTGATCCATCCATTAAATAAGCATCCAAAATCACACAAATTTATTTTGGAAATGATAATTGAGGAAATATATTATTTATTTTTCAAAACAGGAATAAGTCTGTTCATATATTGTATGTGTCTAGTTACATGTTTTTTTCTCACTCAAAGTCCATATCAGAAAGGTTAGTAAAAACATGCCAAAACACAAACAAATCGTTAACATGAGGTATGCATTGCTTGGAAACTAGAATGTGCAGACAAAATCATAAATGAACAAGCACTGAAATAATGCATAAGTATCTACTGCAATTGCTCATGTAGAAGCATTGCATTGTGGAATAAAGTAAAGACTTGTATTATGCAGACATTTGAATAAGTTGATGGACAGGCTATATTCTGATGTGCACCCCTGAATAAATGCATGAAAATGTGTTGATTCAAGGTGTTAAATGTATTGAAAATGTTAAAATTGCAATAGGTACTTAGCAAATTTATTTAATTACTGTTTAGTAATTACTGTTTGTTTAGTCTTGCTTGTAAAATATGTGTGCTTTTAGCAACAACGTAGTCATCCACTTTATGAACATCTCCAAGTAAGTCATGGATCATACCTTAGCTATGACATCTTGTATGTGTGTAACATGTAAATAACTCTGTTACACCAGCAGATGCTGATATTTATTTTGCATTAAACCATCTGAATTAGCCATTTGTAGATTTGATTTGTGACCAGAATGTTACATGGATCAAAAATGTTATGTCACAGGAGGTTGAGTTAAAGCTTATTGCAAGTTGTTTCTCAACCAAAATCATGCTTGCATTTTTTCAAGTTGGCACGCAGCCACTCACAAATAAAAATATTACATTGTACAGGATGCCAACAAGCCTGGACATCAAATCTTCAGTATTTTACCAAGTTAGAATAACTAGTCAGATCTTGCCAAGCAGTATGGTGAAGCACCATTGACATTCATGATGTCATGAAGAATAGACAAATATTGCTAATCGATGTTTTCACACTATCGCATGGTTATTAATTTTAAATAAGTAATTTTTTATTCAAGTATTGGTTACAGGCCTTGTAACCATCACTGAAGTTGGTGCGTTTGGTTTATCCTTCAATGAACTTGAATATGTGTTCTTTATCCCAACAATAATGGTTTTACGTTATCGGTTCACTTAAACAATAGGTTTCCAAACTTTGTAGTACATTGTCAGCTGGATACACTCATGCAGGGTGCAACACCTGATTATGCTCACAGGGCTCACTTGAGCTCAAGCGTGATACAAAATAATTCAATTTGCAGAAGATTTTTCTTAAAAATAATATATGGTTGAAGACAATGTTTTTTTGCCTGTGACCCAAATAACAAAACATAAAACTTTGTGAAAATGCAGAACTTGATAAATAACACATTTTCAGAAAAAAAAGGTGTTTCCATGTCTGTAGTTTCTTCACTCCCTATACATGCAGACAAAGCTTTTATTTACACAGAAATTTGTACATCTGTGGCCTATTTGTGAAAAACAAAGGTCAAGTATGTAAGGCTGTGGCTTTGCCTTTAAGAGTATTTTTCCAAATTATTTTGTGTAATTCCAACATGTGGAAAACAAGTCTTGTAATAGACTTTGGTTACTGTGTTGAACATTGCACTGCAATAATTCATATTTTCATCGCTAGATTTCAGTTTTGTTGCATTGTATGTCTTTTCAGTCAATGCCAACTGGAGATTACATATGGTAATGTTTTGAGATACAGTTTTGGCATTGGGTAAATTCTGTATATCTGTGGTTTGCTGGTGCAGTATCATTGTTACTGTTGTAAAAGACTTTCATCTACTGTGGTTATGGACTGAATTCAAGGTTTTCAACATGAGTTTACAACTATGTTCTAGCATACATTCTAATCTTATACAAGAAAGTTTAATTCAAATCATGAATATTCGGATTTGGACAAGAGGTCAGCTATGGTTGTAATGTAAAATGACAATGCAGAAATCTACGTTATTGACATACATACCTAATACTTATACTACCTCTTTTGTAACATGCCTTGTGACTAATTCTAGGTTTCTAAGTAAAAGCTGATAGTCGAGCATAGCCCTTTGCCAGATTACCTGTAGCTGTTATGTTTTGTTGTATTTGGCTCAATTTCATATCTTGCCATTTCTATTACAAATTGGATGTAGCAGAGAAGCTGAGCCATATTGTCTTGAAAACATTACAACCACTGTATACCATTGTATAATTGTATTGTGTAATCGCAATATTGCATTTAGATGCACAAAAGATCTAACAACCTATGAAACTTCCATTAATTGCTGACAATGTCTGTGGACATTTCCAACCAGAACAAAATGTTGGTTCACTTGTTGTTTCAGCAAAAAAACAGCAAGATAAATTTGTTGCGAAAAAAATCGTTTTGAAGTCTAGACAAGGTATCTAGTGCCTCAATTTGTTTTGCTGAAAGGAAGTTTAATCACTGCAAACTATTCACTTTTATTGCAATATACAAATGCATCATTAGAGAAATCATTTTTAACACAATCCACCATGTGTTATATTTAGCTTATGCCTTGTTTAGGACAAGCTTCAGTTGATTGTTCTTAATTATGTTTAGGAGATACAATTAGGCTTCTTTTCACCTACAAACCTACTGTAATTGTGGATGAACTCATTGTTCCTATTGTTCAATCAGCTGTGGTGTTTCTGTGGTTGCCAACTGAAACTTTGACTTGTCTGTTGAATATGCAGTTACCACAATGTAAAATTAAGCTTTTTTAGCGTTTAGTAAACAAAGAACATGCTTTTCTTGGTGAAATTAGATGGTTCCTGAGTGTTTCCTCTTAATCCATGCTTTTCATGTTTGTCTTTTTCATGCATGTGAAGTTGTTGCAAATTTATTGAAAAAGCACATGGTAAAACCAAAACGCACCAAACACAAACAAATGAAAGAAAATCAGCCGCGGTATATCAAGCAGTATGCCGTTGGAATCGTTGACTTCAGTTCTCAGTATGGAGGCGAAACAAAAAGAAGCTTTTCCTATTCTATCAGCAACATAATTGGTGAACCAAAAATTTTTCCGAAGTATGGAGATTTTACGCAGGCTGCTGTTCTAAGAACGTATGGACCGTGGTGGGATGCAGACAAAAATNAAACAGATGATACACGCCCTCGGTGAGTTGCCGAGTATCTAAGAAACATTGTTCATATGTTTTGTGCTCGTAACAGCACAGCTAAAAATTTTGTTGAAGGAAAACACCTTCATTCTAATATCTACCGTTATTTACCATTTCCATGTTATGTTGTTTGTTTCTGTTCAGTTGATTTATCAGCGGTAATTACGTCTTACCACTATCGTAGTGATTCTGCGCTTTTTCTGTTGTCGTGCAAATGACCGCAGCCTGTTGACCCACGCCTCGCTTGCAATATATGGTGACACGTAGTACTGTGTTTGTTTGACACACTCGCAGGACTTCAGGATTTATAAGTCAAGACTACATTGACCTGGCATTCGACCAAGCCGTTTTTCCCTGGTCCATTGCAATTTACGAAACATACAACCCCGGAGCTGTTGTCAGAATCTTGGCGCTTTGTCAAGAGTTCCCGGTGCACGACGCGACGAGGTGTGTGCGCCGAAGCATTTCATTCTTTTTTGTACGATATGTCAGTGGGGCGAACAGAGGTCAACGCAAACACGAACCTTGTTTGATAAACATGACATGACAAGATTCGGATGCGTTTGAGCAGCGCAGGCAACGCCTTTCGTCACCGGCAGTGCCGTGAAAGCAAACGTCTTTTTCACTGCATGTGAAATGATGTCATGCGCAAGATTCGGCAATGCCGAACGCACAGAACAGTGTTTATCCGTTTTCTTGTTATCATTTTAGCAACAACAAATGTGTTGAAACAGTGTATTGCTCGATGTTTCAGTGCCTGGTGCCCGTGCAAGGGAAAGGTTGCCGCAATTTATTTACTATGACGTAATTTCCTGTTGTGGCACACTCCGTCACTGGTGCTTCACTCCTCTGCTCTGATTCGTGCGCAGGACGTTTGTCCATTTCCGAGAAAGGCTGAGTTTTGAATTCAAACTAAACGGCAACATCACAAGGGCCTGCTGCTGCATACTTAAAACACGAATATTCTTGTCATTGTTTTTCGTTTCTTGCTGCTATCCGTCCAAAGTAATTCAAACTTTTTTGAGGGAGACCATGCTGAAGACCTAGTTTGAAACGACATATTGTTTAAAGTTTGCATTTGTTATTTCAAAAACATTTGTGCAGCAACGCGAGCACTTCTTTTGCTCTTTTAAAGTCGACCGTATTTTCATCGCAGCGATGACGTAAACACCGGCGTCGACCTCGACATCAGAGGGAAGGTTGTTCCGCTGCCTTTGATGAACAGTTACACACATTGGGAAGTTCTGTGGGAGAACACCAATCCAAGGAAGAACCTTCCTCGCGAAGCGCGGATGTTCGCTCCTATCCTTCGGGAGATCAAGCATCGTACGAGGATAATACGAATCGAGTTCTCAAGCGTCCATCTGGACTACTACACTGAAATCGACGCAGTGGAACTAACAGGTACAGCCGGAAGTGCATAAAGTGGGGTTCAAACACCTCCAAAGCGTCGTTGGATGAGTTTTGCCCCGTGAAGTAATTTCGCAAGTTGAATTTCTAAGATTTTTGTAGCTTTCTTGTTTCATTTATTCGTGCGATCACCAAATTTTGATTTCCGGCTAACACCTCGCAGAGCTTATTTGAGGGTCGCGTTTGATAAAAGTTTAAGGAACATTGCGAAGATTTTTTTCCGAACCTCGGTCAATGCGAAGGTCAAACAAGGTTTGAAGATGACACACCATGATGAAGACGCCGATGGTTGTTTTTTAGCGTTTCCTTGTTTTACGACGACTTTGTAAGTTCCAAACGCAGAGCAGCGCTACCTCCTTGTCACGTTTCAAAAGCGGACATATCCGTCCTTCCACTTTTGGAAAAGAAATCGGCTTCAAAGTGCTCGGCGACGAAATCCTTAACAGTGCGCATCCACTAGGGATGCATATGATGGAATATAGAATCCTATGGATTCGAATCCTTCAGTATTCGAATCCAAAAATCAAGAGTTTTTTCGAATATTGAGATTCGAAAACTGTGGTATCATCAGAAAACTTTGACATGCAGTATTAGTGCTAGCCTTGCTACGAAATCCTTAGATGCTTCAGTGAGAAACGCTCTGTTTCCCCATGACGTCCATATCCGGTTTCCTTCATCGCCTCGTGTGGCTTGCGCATTTATCTGCGTGTGACATCGTCATGAAGTGTCATAGGCTGAGAGTGTTTTGCGCAGGACCTGATGGTTGATTGATCATGAGTCAATAGTGATGTATTGTTGACCTGAAAAAGTTGCGACGAGACTGAGATTCAATACTGGTATCTTTCCACATAAACACTTGTTTCTCCAAATCATGCTTATAGCGAGTATTTCACACAAAACGATGTGGTTCGAATTGGATCATGTAAGTCTCGCTAATGGACTCGAGATCGACTCGATACTCGCAAAAGGAGGGCTGCAGGACTCTGGACTCCGTCACAGAAAACTGCACTCGGTTCACTTCAAAGCTTATCAGCTTGCAAGAATAATACCGACGACCATATTGTGTAGAAGTCGTAGCATTTGAAAATCTGTACTGTGTGCTCTTTTAATCGTTTCCCGCCTTGCGTTGCTACCTCAATTCAATGTCGCGATTACATTTGTCTGGTTCCTTGCTCAGGTACCTCGACCTACTCCCCCTCGTCGTCGGTGGATCCCCCCAGTCAAGCCCTGGAACGCCTTTCAATATCTCAGACGCTGACACCGAGCTCAAGCGCCGAAGAGCTGGCCTACNTGGATTCCAAGGTCGACTACAAGGCCGCCCGACTCGCCGCCACCCCTACTCAGCCTGACTCGCCCGTCAACTCGTCACAAGTACCGTGGCAGGAGGGCGTGACCTCGAACGGGTACTTCAGCATCTTGCCAGACGAGATCATCCGCACCATCTTCAGCTACCTCCCGTTTCCCGACTTCTGTCGAGCGGCGTGTGTGTGTCGCACGTTCCGCGCGCACAGCTACGACCCCAGTCAGCTGATCCGTCTCGACCTTTCGTCGTACTGGCACAAGATCAACGACAACGCTTTGGAAAGCCTGGCGGCCAGATGCCGCCGGGCGGACAGCGGGGGCCAGGGCGCCCTGATGCAGACCCTCAACCTGAGGTGGGTCGGCGGCGGCGACATCGTGTCCTCGGCCCAGGTCAACGCGTTCCTCGACCTGTGCAATCTGAGCGCCTTGACCCGCCTTAACCTCGGCTCAGCTTATTGCGTCACAGATCACATTGTGAGCAGGATCGTCCAAGCGGCGCCGATGATTCAGGATTTAAACCTGGAGTCGTGCGACAAACTGACGGCCGAAGGTATCCGAGTTCTGCACAAGCTGGAGCATCTTCGAAAACTCAACCTCTACCGCACCAAGGTAGATGCCTTCCTGTTGGAAGTTTGCAGTCATCCTCTTGCTTGTTTCTGTCGTAATGTTTATATGTGGTCTTTCACATACCGGTGCTTGGCGCTTAAAAGTGACTGACTTGTCGGTGACGTAACAACTTAACACGTGTTTCCAGCTGGATGATGCTGGAATCATCTGCATCGCTCATTCCAACCCTGACCTGGAGCGACTCAACATCGGCAGCTGCACAGAGATCGCCGACTACGACAGGTAGGTCGAAAAGCTGAAGGTTTCATCGTTCGGTGAAAAGCTTTGTCAGGGAGATACGAAGCAGTATCTTTTTTCAGGCGAATTGGTTTAAATTGAACGCACTGTGGTTGTTTTGTGCTAATAGGCTTGTAAGCAACTGGATAACTGCAACTCGTGGGAAGCTGATGCCAGCATCCAACTTATATTGATTTGCATTGCATTCAGAGGAACTCACGATGGCACTGGTGCGAGTGATTGTCATTTCAGCGTTTCTTTATGGAGTTAATGCAACGACCGTGTACATGTATTTACGTGAAACCCAGCTCTATGAACTTAAACCATGTACGACATGCGCCGAAACACCCACCTTCAAACGAAGTGTAAAAAGCATTCAATAAACCATGACGTTAAGTCAGTGCTCATTCCTTTCCTGCTGGTACAAAAGAGATTAGCGAGTGATCATTACTCCCTGCGCCGGATTTAGGTGGTGGGGGGGCCTGGGGCCCAGATGTTGTGGGAGGCCCCACAGAATCTTTAGGTAGGGGATGATCGATAAAATCACTATAGTATTTCCGCATTAATTTGCATGACGTAATCTTGTGACGTCACATTTGTTAATGCAACTGTAACATAACTTTATGATGCAACATGGCATTTGACCAGGATTAGCGATTTGTGAAACTGTTGCAAAACCATTCGCTAGAAGCATCGCATCTTTTTTTCAATAGTTGCTTGAAAAAAGTTTTGAAAATTTTTTGGCAAAACTTTCTGGGCGATCCAACGTTTTCATCACCTCCAAACGCCAGTCCTCGCTCAGCAATAAATTTTGTGACAGAAACCAAACGTTGCAGGCAGACGCGATTTCCGACATTGTTTTCATTGATTGGCCTGACTGGTTAGTTCTGTATCAATTCTTCATAGTGATTAGTTTTCAACATGGTGCTTCCAGTCCCAGACTCCGTTTCTAATAATAGGAAAATGCGCCCATTTAGTATCGGCGCACATCAGTAAACAAGTGAAACATTTAACACAAGTTTGTGAGGGAGAAAAACAAAGCCAGCTTCTGTCAACCACTTCGCCATTGTGGTTCTGGTAACGAATAAGACTTGTGGTACATTTCTGTGACAAGTTTCTATCTTTTCTGTGTTGTGGAACATCATGTTTCAAAAATGACTTTTCATCACAATGTCATAAAGAACCTGTTTCATATTTCAACCAATATTCCCACATTGTTTCCGGTATGTTGGTTAGCCAGAGGGCCCAGAGCGATATCGTTGCCTCCAGTGATAGCGTCAGCCATCTCATCCAACGTATTTATCAATTGTAAATCTTGACGTTCTTCTGCTACTGCACTGCTGGGGAAACAAGGCCTATTTTCATCGTTACGTAAATCCAAGTCTGTCACAACATGTTCTTCGATTTTCTGTCTGCTTACAGGATCTGCAGAAATGTCTCCGCTGGACTTTACTGCCACTGTAAAAAAGTCACTTGAATGTTTCTTGACTTGACTGCAACTTCTTCGTCTCTCATTTTTCCTCTTTTGCTTTTTTAAGTCTTTAAGAACCACATGGATAAGGTCTGCACTTGTTAAATGACGATCCCCCTTCTGTACATGTTTATTTATTAATAAGCTCAATAAGGCTGCCACATTTTCATCGCAAAAAGGGAGGACAACTTACGACTGTCACTTACTTGAGTGTATTATCCACATTTAACAAGTGAAAAACCGATTAGGCCTTTTGATAAGTTTTAAGCATTGAAGTAAGACGTCCAGTGTGGACGATGTTTCAGTGGAAACACACAAAACAAAATCCATACTTACTCGTCCTATTTCGCTCATGAATATTTTGTAGTTTCCTCAAATTTCTTTAAAATGTAAAAATGCCTTTGATATTATTATGAAAGTAGTCGCATGAAAGATGTTTTAAATCGCACAGCAGCTTTAAGAGTGTAGAACAGTGTTTTTCAACCGGGATTCCGCGGAACCCTGAGGTTCCGCGAGTGGCAATCACAGTTCTATGTGGTTGCATCAGTACAGATGCTTGTAACACTGCGTAGGGTTCCATGAGCAATGCAAACACTTGCGGACGGTTCCACTGCAGCAAAATCGTTGAAAAGCACTGGTGTAGAAACTGGTTCAATTAGAAAGATTTCTCTTTTTTAAGGTTTGTGGCTGCATCAAGGAAAAAATCCTTCCAGATTAGCGTAAAGAGCCATAACGCTGAAGTAAAACTATGCAACCTTTATCAGTTCACTGCAGCATTCAATGGTATTGTAAGTTGAAAATTATTTTGCCATCTTTCATGTTCTATCATTTACAATAAATTGCATTTGTTTGATGCTCTCTTTGCACGGACTCGAACAAGTTTTGGTATTGGTCAAACAGTTAAGCTTCATCTTCAGAAACGTTTCTCTCAAACAGATACTACTCACATGGTTCAATATTTTTCCATTCAGTTGTTTGCAAATGGAGGAATCTAGTCACAGTGGCCCTCCCACAAACAAAGCTACGCCACCAGCTCGTGTCGTGTTGCAGTGGACTGCGGGACAGCTTACTGNANGTAATTACGATATATCATAGCCAGTGGCGAAACTCACGGAGGACAGAGAGGCGAATTGCCCCGTGGCAATCTAAATGGAAAAANCGGTTTCCCACTTAACCTGTATTTCGGTTTTAGCATTCCTTTGGTTTTCAGCAGGTTGTTGTTTTTGTGAGTTTTTCGGATTATTTTCCGGTGATTTAGGGTTTTAGTTTAGTCATCCACATTGGGAATCACCATTGTTTTTCATGTTTTTTCTAAGTGTTGGCTAGTGGACCCGAACGGTAGCCAGTAGGCCCCTTTTATCTAACTTTACCACCCTGGCTCAAACCTTTTGTTACGCCGCTGATTATAGTTATGTGAACTAAGAAAAAAGAGGATATTTTGAAATTTTTGAAGGTCCTCGGATGTTGTTTCATTTCTCATGAAAACAGTGGACATGAACTCCAAAGAAGGACGTATGATAGCCCTACTTAACAATGCTACTCATATGCGACCTGCGCAAATCTCAGACGCAAAATCTACCAGTAACGAGTAGAGACGTAAGCTAATGCGTTCTACGTGGCTTGGCCTTGCATTCACAAGACTCAGATACCTGACCGATTTTCAGGAAAACAATAAGTGTAATAGTTGTTTCGTCACAATATCAAATGATACATAAGTGAACAACCGCCGTCAGGATGACTGATATTTTAGCGTCTACAAATAAACTTTCCTCTCTAATAAAAATAACTAAGTGGCACGCACATGTCGTACATATGGCTAAACACATGAACATGGTGGGGGCCCCTGTTTGGTGGGGGGCCCGGGCCCCTTGGACCCCCCCTAAATCCGGCGCTGATTGCTCCAACTAATTGTCTGGGTCGCAATTTCTCATGACTATAGATTCACCGGTGTTGACAAATCACCAAATGTCAGAAGATTGGATATTGCTTTTAAATCATTTGCTTTGCGCTGAATCGTCTGAGCAACGCTTTCCTCTGTCGCAACCAACCCTTTTAAGTAACACCACAAGCAGCGTTTGGCACTCGTTTGCATCAACATGCAGTTGCCGTGCTTCTGTTCTTCGTAAAAGGCGCTAAAAACACAAAAGGTTCGGATGTTCACTGATATCCAGCCACCAATTTGCTTGCAACATGTCATTGCAGGGTTTTCGTTGAGCTCTCGCAACACTCTCGTAAACTCACATCGATCGATGCGTGGAGAGCAAAGAGCCTGACCAGCAGTGGTTTGAACGCACTCGTGGAGAATTGCAAACAACTGGCGGAGCTGGACCTCGGCTGGTGGGTCGCGTGTAACTGGTTGTTGCGGTTTCTAGAGCAGACAACCTCGACTGAACAGCGCGAGTAACTGAGAAGCAGCTTTTTTTAAGCTGCTTTTTGTGAATTGATACCTAATCGCCTAAATCCGATTTAGCCGAACTCCGCGGTGACGTGCATCCACAGTTATCGAAAAGTTGTCATAACTGAACAAAAAGAATGTTTTTTTTCAGTTTTTTTAAAGGTGTTTCAGGGATCCGATTCGGGTCCCTAGAATCGAAAATCGGGTCCTTAGAATCAGAGAAAATGATCAATGCAAATACCTATGGAATTTAGTCGGAAATTTTTCGGGTCCATACTGGTCCGTACCGGGTACCTAACGTTTTTCTTTGAAAAACAAACTGTAACATTTGTCGTTTCATTTCCATGCACCCTTTTCTTGAGAGGGTCGCGGAGCCAGAAACCTTAGGAGCTCTCGAAATACCTCACGACCAACAACAATTTCAGTTAGTTCTGGTGTTTCCACACTAAGACAGGACCAAACAAGTCCGGAGATGTCGTCACTCCGCCTGGTCATTGGACGACCTCTGGGCCGCTTTCCGGTGGGTTTAGCCAGCAGGACGTGCCTCGCTGATCAATCCTGGGACATTCTGGACACGTAAAGAAACTCCTTAAGTACCCTAAACCTGTGCACGCTGTTGTTGAACAAGCCTCGTCGCCCTAAAACCTGCGTTGTCAGAAAAAAATCGCTACCAAACTTTTTTTTGGAGAAGAAAAAATGTTTTTTTCGATGGAGGCGAACGAGTGCTACAGCGTAGATCGCCATTGCGTGCGTCGGCCCTTGTGCGATAATTCAACAAACAAACCAGTAACAATTCATTCGTCTATCCAATTCAACACTCCAGAAATAAACTGTCGAGGGTACGCTTCGCTTAACGGGGTTGATGTCTCAGGGTTTTGTGTGCTTCCATCAAATATGTAAAACTGAACGATTAACACCCACAGATTCAAAAGCTTTTGTTTTGTTCCATGAGACTAAGCAAGCTTGGAACGCATTTCCTGGATATCTGAAGCTACCACGCATGCGCAGTAGTCTTTGACTTCTCCCATCCATTGTCGTAACTAGTGGTTTGATCTAGGGGGGGAACTTAGCTGAAGGGGGCCCACTAGCCAACACTCAGGAAAAAAACTTTAGAAATGATGGTGAATGCGGATGTGGATGGCTATGTACCAAAACCCTAAATCACCGGAAAATACTCTGAAAACGCAAAAACAATAACAATCTACTTCCGAAATATTAGCTAAGTGGAAGCCCGTTTTTACATTTGGCTTGCCAGGTGGGGCGGTTAGCACCGCTTCCCCCCGTCAGTTACGTAACTGCTGCCATCCCCACATTTAAAAAACGCATTAAGTTATCTGTGAGTGTTGCAAACGGTTGAAGTACATGATTGAACTCTTAATGAGCAGGTTTTGAACGGCCAAAACAGTGAAGTAGCCGTAACCTTTCAGCAGGTTCAATAGGCCAGCATTCTCGTTTGTCAGGTTTGATATGCGGTAAAAATAGCAGAACAAGTCGTTTCATAGAAAAGAAACAAAACAAATCTGTGGATGATCACAGCAAAAATCAAAACAAAATCTCTCGATGTTCTCAGTAAACTATGCAGGTGATCGCTGTGCTGTAAGTTGTCCCATCAAGAGATCACACCCACCATGCAAAATCCCCTCGATCTAACTTCAACTCTCAGCGTGTCTCCCCTCCAGGTGTGGAGCGTTGCAGAGCAGCTCCGGATGTTTCGCAAACCTCGCACGCTCCTGCCCCGCCCTGCGCAAACTCTTCGTCACCGCCAACAGGACCTTCTCCGATGCTGAGGTCAACCTGCTGGCAACGCACTGCCGTCAGCTCAGGTGCGTTCATGCTGCATGTAGCGTTGTGTGTTCTCCTTCCTAGTTTCTGTTTGTAATCAGCGTGAAAGCAATCAACTGCAAGTTTGCAGCAGTGTTTCTTTACACATTCCCTGTAATACTTCGATCATCTGCTCGAATGTTGTTCCTCGTGCTTTGTTAGCCCTCATGACACCAAGTGCAGAACCATTTTTTCCCGTTGCAATAACTTTGCTTTTGTAATATTTCACTGACAGTAAAGTTGTGATTCTTCAAAGAAAACACTTAAGTAAAATGAAAACTGACCATGTTCTTTGCGGTTTACGTTGGCCGTCATCATGAATTTTCGACTGTAGGCAACATGTATTGATGTTAAGCTTTCAAGGAATCTGCCTGTCGTGCCCCGCTTTCATAACTTCACAACGATTCCGCCGCTCATATCCACATCTCAGTGACAATTCACCGAATGGGCCAAGCAGCTAAATCTTCTCGACAAGACTTAGCTGCGTGTCCCATGTGAAGACTTGCTGCTGAAATATTGATTCGTGCAAGTGCGAATCATCGCAAAGTTATGAAAGCAGAGCACGGCACGCAGATTCCTCGAAAGCTCACAGCAAANCTCGAGCTTTCCGTTCTTCCTGATNCAGTGCTACAGAAATGAAAGCAAAAACTGTTGGCGAACNTTTTACTGCGACAGTGTTTTCGCACAAGATTGCTGTCAGACCCTATCTTTGCTGCCCAACTCAACCTAAACAAATTGCGAATGATCTTTCCTATGCAGGCAACTCGACATCCTCGGGACACGTTTAGTGACACCTGCGGCGATCGAGAACCTGATTTTCCGCTGCCCGCGTCTCGAATTCATCGATCTCTCTTTCTGCTTCGCCTTCAACGAGGAGGTAGTAGCTGCTCTACAGCAAGCCTACCCGACCATGGCAATAAAGCGAAGTTTCCAAGATTAACGCAATTCGTTCGATTTAACTATTTTTATTTTGGTTTTACGCAAATTTGTAATTCAAATATTTACAGTTCACCATTTACTTCCCGTTTTAACCTCGGCGTACTGTGACAGTTGCCTAGCGACGTAAATCTGTACATAGCATATAACTTTATTTTTGTGGTGAGCATCGTATAGATCATTTGATACATTTCAACGCTTCTTGTCACGTCACGCCTTGCGAATGCAATGTTGCTTGCGTTTGACAAAGTCCCGTCTATTATCGAGGTATTTAATGAACACGTGCAAAGTTTTGTTTTTTACCATCAAAACGACTTGCCTGATTGTGTCGTCAAAATACAAAACAATGCCCTCTACAGTGTCATAATCATTCCCTGCAATCGGCGTTACAGCATCAAGAAATCTCGTGATGACAGACAGCATTGAAGAATGATCGAACGCCATTGCATTGTGGGAAATGGTTCAAGGAGTGCGAGTTGGTTGTTTTGGATGCGCTTGATGTGCTCAAGTACTTGGGTTGTGGTTTGAAAACTATCCCGATCGTTGTTGCTTTGTTGTTGGAGGTTTATGCTTCTCTGATTCAAACAACATCCCGTGAAGTTCCCGGGGTGTTTTCACCAAATTTCATTCGAAGCAATCATTTTTACGTCGTGCTCGTTGTCGTTTAATAATCCGTCGGTGGAGAGGCTGTGACGTAGCTGCCGTTGAATTGTGACAACAGTATTTTTTTCGTAAGAACTGCCAAGATCCCGCAACCCGCTGTGATTGGTTGATTCAAGCACGCCCTCTCGTGACCGAAAGGGTCGGAGGAACCCGTTGAGTTTTGGTTTTTCAATTCCCTTTATGGAATGGAATTTCGATTTCCCGGTGTCAAGCGAAGTTTCTCATTTGCGAAATCGCTGACTTCACGCCATCTG
>JGI24158J21664_10005229_pt1 | contig 16913 bp, 14 predicted proteins | sample Ectturendosymbi3_FD_21664 | JGI IMG/M metagenome (IMG submission 21664)
CCCCCCCCCCTTGCGTACGACCTTGCAACAGAACGTTTTATAACGGCATTGAAGTGTGGCGGCTTGGAGAAGCCGCCACATGCCAAGAAATGGTCCCCGTTAGATGGTGCCCATAAGTAACAAGTCACTGTGATAGTCACCACAACCGATTTATAGTATTTCACTTATGCATCTATAATGATAGTGCAACCGAGTAATAGTAGAGTGAACTCAGTGAAGGATCTGCATTGTTGGTGGTTGCTTTTCCGCTAGCTTAATGCCCCTAATAGCCATCTTTCGATTGTGCTTGCCTCAATAGAGCAAGGCGATTGTTTGCTAACTCCCAGTGATAGCGTGACTCGACACGAGTTTTAGTGACTCGGACTCGAGTCACGTTGAGAACGATGGTGACTCGACTCGAGCCACGTTTTTCACAGAATGACTCGAGTCGAGTCACAATCAATGACTCGAGTCAGAGTCATTTTTACAAAATCTCTGAGCCTCTGACCGACAAACCCAGTTTGTTTGCACACAAAGAAATGAACATTTTTTGCTTCAGTAATGGCCAAGATTGGCGCAAGGTCAGAAAAATTGAGTCTTAGATCATGATTTGGGGTCCGGAGAACAAAATACAGGTGGTAATGACTTACTGAGTGGCTTAAAATGTTCAAGGAGCTATTCTGAAGCTTTAGAGACCTTGAATTGCCTGCTACCCTAAGGTGTTGTTATGGTCAAAATAGACCCTGAAAACTGTTCAGCCACCGAGTGGATATTTTGATTTTTTCCCAAATAAAATTTCCGGTCAATACTTTGGCTTGAAATCTGGTGGGATGTTGCAAGACACCCAAATACATCTTTTCTGCAAGTTTGGTATGGTTCGTGGGTGTTGACTGGCAGGAAAGTAGCTTGAACCTCAAAATACCCCCGAAATCCTAGGTTTTTGCCCCCTTAAACCCCCCACCAAACGAAGTGTCAACTTTTTTTATCATCTTTGAAAATGTAAGGTCTTCACAATCATTTTTTTATGTAGAAAGTTTGTTTCCAACGTGTTTGGTTTAGGCTCTGCAGCCTACTGAATGGACGCAACTAGGTTTTGTAGCCTAGGCGAAAAACGTTTTTCCCCGAACATGATGTCACAGGTGGGCGCGACATATCTCAAAATGTGCAGGCATGTGTTACGGATCGAATGATGCCTTCAGTGACTTTCTAGCTCATTACGTTTAGACGTTATGGTCGCTCATAGACTAGGCGCGGTCGTTATGGGTTTTAAAAGCGGCTCTGGTTGAGATGTGCTGCGTTGGAGCCTCCATCGTGACCTGAAAACTTAGTTTAGCTGTTGGACTGGGCTTCTTACAATTACGCTTGCATGTTATTCCTTGCGTTCGACCGTTAACAACAGATGCATACAGTATTTCGTAAACTGTATTACCAAACCCTGCCGTGAAGGACATCCGCCTTTTTAATGCTCAAAAGTGACTATTGCGTATCATGTTCGACGGTAATCGCTAAGGCAAGCAAAAGTCAAAATTTTTTTACTTTTGAAGTTTATGAAACGTCCACAAACCAAGTTTCACGCTGATACCAAAAGCGGCTCCTTAGTTATTAAGTCAAAATTTATCATAAACTCTGAAAAAGGCTGGTCTCAATTTTGAAAAACATAATAAATTTTCTTTAATAAATTTTTTTTTAAATAAAATGATTTAAAAGATAATAATAAACTTTCATTGATAGGTTGGGGGCGCCGNGCTTGTTTCCTGCCTACATTATTTTTATACAGATAAAATGTAAATTGTTCTTTTTACGAGCAATAGTACAATTTTATTTGTGCATGCTGTTCTATCCTCCATTTTGTCGAGATTGTCAGGTAAGTGTGAAGCGAATTTCTTGTAGTCCGATGAGTTTAGTTTCATTAATGTATTTGCTTTGCAGCAAATGACCAAAGAAACTTTACTTTTTCTTCAAATTAAACAGCGGCTTTTCCTCTTAAGAATGTCCCAAGGAGTTGCATCTAATTTTCTGTAGCAAAGGAAAATCTTTAGCACGGTGGTAATAACCTTTTGCACTGCATACAGGGCCAAGAGAAATACAAATTACAAACAGAAAATTATTCGCTGATGTTTTTGAAAATACAACCGCAGGCGCCATGTATGTTTGTTTTGAGCCAGGGCTTAAGGCATAAAAGCAAAACTAACACTAAAGTGAGAAAAGGCAAGTTGTTGGACTTCATTTCGCATGACTTGATTTAAATTTTCTCACAGCGCGAATGCCTTTACAGTAAAGAACTTTCTTTGATACTTTTAACCAGGCCTGTTTTAAGCTTGGGAGGGGCACAATACAAATAAGGGAGAAATATTTTTGTTTCCATTGCTTAATACAAACTGTGGCATCACATAAATTTTTGGGGACTGTCCCTGAATACCCCTCGCGGCTGCGGAGCTGGTTTTAACACTGGGCAGCTAAATTTTAGCAACTTGGTGCTTTCCCTCCAACGACCATGACATGCGTCTTAAAAAATTTTTGGTCATCACTTTTCTTTCCGATGAAATCTAACGAAAATTAGATATATCAGCACCGTTTTTGACCGCCCCAGAACTCTAGTTCTGGATCCGCCACTGCTCAAACGCACAATGCTGGATGTAAGACTGGGCGTATATCAACAAATCTTTTCGTAGTTTATCTGAATCGTGGTGCAGATCCCTGTTTTGCATATTCCAAAATTTTGCAGTCAACCTATGTGAAAACTCTTGTTTATGGCCAATCGTAACATATCTCTAACTAAAACTGTGTGTGTGAAACATTGGAAAACTTTTGCACTGAGATGAAAATTGGTGTAATCGCCACTGGGGCAATTCGTTATTGTCAGTTTTCTCTCAGTGCTACAGACGTGAGAGACGGGGATATGGCAGTGGCAGGCTTCTGTACCAGGGGTTCTCAAACTTTTTTGTTCTGCGACCCTATTATAAACAGTTTTTAAAGCGACCCCTTGATGGATAGATGTAAACGTCCAGTTACATATCTCATGAGGCATTTTTGCCTATGGCGAAATCATAAAAATGCACACAATCTACGAACTATACAGCAATGAAACCACCACGCGATGGAAACTAGGCAAATAAAACGAACAAAACACAATTCGGTTTATAGACGTTATCAAGCACTACTAATGTGATAGATGCACCTGACGATTTTTACACAGATTTATCCATTAGTAGATTGATAGACAACGCAGGATAAAGAACATTCTCAATATTTTTCAAAAAAGATTGGTTTCGGACGTGACGATTATCAGTTGTGAGAATGCTGTTGACACAAATGGTTGTGCAAAAAGCTGAGTTTATGAATGGCTTGATCAAGAATGACTGGGCATTCATTTCTTGTTCTTATCCAAAAATGACAAACTCTGTTTTGAAAATTCCAGTTGCAAATGTTTGTTGTTTAATAACTCCGGATACTCATCCTGGACATGGCAGGTGTGTCACCTCCTGAAAATTCAATTGTGTATGGTTTGCGGATTCAACCTTTCCTAAATCAAAGTCAAAAACAGGGGTGCGGCATGGGCCTAGAATCCCCACGTTTTTCTGGGGAAGGCTGGTCCCCCACTTTCATATTTCGAATTTCTCTTATATGTTTAAGCAACACATTGGTGTTGGGTCCATTGTTAAAGTAAACCCCTTAACGAAAAAATCTTCCATACTTTTGACGTGTAGTTCTGCTCCCCCACTTTGAAAGTTACCTCCACCACGGGTCCAAAGTACTTCTGAAACTGTATGATGAAGCTTTTAACTTCAGTCTAAAACTACTGTGTGCTCTGAAAACAGTTAGCCTAGCCCCTAGAGTTCTAAACACAAGCATGTCTTAGTGCCACAATGAACGCAACAAGGTCAGTTAAAAACACCATGATATAACAACGCAGAACTTGTTGTGCTTGGTTGATTATTCTAATCGGATAGTTCAGGCAGACATCCTAGTGTACAACTGACAGCATGAAGCACGGTATTGCCTTAAAAATGTAGTAGAAATAAATTCACTGTAGCCCACTTCTAGTTTTCCTGGCAAAGTTTACAAAAACTTGTATACCTGATTTTCAAGTCATTTGTTTCGCGACCCATAGTTTGAGAAGCCCTGTTCTATAACAGAGAAAAACGTGCCAAAACCAGGCAAATCAAGACTGTTTGGGTTTTCAGAGCGAACTGAATAAAAATCAGGTCAAATCATTTGATGCTCTTTTCTTGAAAAAATGAGAGTTCAAAGCCGGTATCAGAAATCACAAAACACCTGTTGCATGAAACCACGTTTATTGCTATTTGTTTGGCACGTACACCACAAGAACATTTATAAGAGGCATAAAACACAATTTGCGCTATGATCAACTTCTTCCAAGTACATAACAACTCATTGGACGCAACGCGGGAATGACTTGATCTTTGACAGCCACATAAACGTCGGCTAATGAAAGGGAGTTCACAATGGAGGTCATACTGAAAAAGTAAGGTAGAACTGAGGTCACGTGCGCGTCACGATTCATTAACATGGTGCAGAATATCTGTTTTCAGGATCTCGGTTACGAGAGCTGGTTAAAAAGTTTGAAGACCTGTTTTTAAATCAATAGTAGGTGTGTTACAAGCAGGGCCGGCCTTAGCAGATGCGGGGCCCCTCTGAGCAGTAATATTACTATGACATCGTGTTCAGTGAACCGTGTTACGATCGTGGTAGAGCGCAGATATACAGTGCAGCTCTAACACGAGAATTAAGTACGTTTGCTAACGTTCGAGAGGAAGTTTGGTAGTTCTGACAAGAGCGTTCTTTGTTAACAATGAAATTTATATGGCGTTTCTACTGAATTCTCAAGCGCAAGGTGTATCTGGCAAAAAAGAACAATCTACCCCAGTTTTTTTTAAGGAAAATGTTAGGTACCCAGTATGGACCCGATTTCTGATTCTAGGGACCCGAATCGGGTCCCTAAAACGCCTTAAAAANCCCTGATCTACCCAAACACTATGGCGCGGGGCCCAATGCAGCTGCATCGGTTGCATCGGCTTAAGGCCGGCCCTGGTAACAAGTCGGTTGGGACTTTCGCTACGGAGAAGTGATGATCGCTTGACTGAAGCAAGGGACATTTTCAGTAAAAAGCTTATTTCGATTTTTTGGCGCTCGACTTCCAACTTGCTTTTTACGAACATGTCTTCATAAGTACAGTGGTTACTCCTGGCTTTTCGTGATGATTTCTGAACTTTAAACCGGCTTAACTTTAAGTAACAGAAGGGAGGTTCCACTACAGATCGATGATGCAGAAATTAATTATCTTATATCAACAAGAAAATTTTTTATGAACACAGGCAACTGCCGCTAAAGGTAGACGCAAACATAGGTCACCACAATTGCTGGAGTACATGAACAGTGAGTCATCAGTGTAAAAAACAATTCAAACGTAAAATACATCAAGGACTCAGTAATAGTATAATGGGACAACAGATTATAGAGCATATAACTTTTCAATATACTAATTTGTAGTTAATTCACTGCAACTGTTCGAGATGCTTACATAAACATACTTTTGATGGAGAAACAAGAACTCCAGCTACCAATTACAAGCACATAGAAGATTCAATGCCGCGCCTTGAATCATACCTGGAAATTCCAAGCTTTCTAAATTCAAATGATAAAACCGTTGCGAACTTACGGCACTTCATGAAAGTATCGCATAAACTTCTGAAGACCACGTCCGGTGACTGCGCGGCATCGATCGTGGAATGTAAACCTCTGCGCGAATAATAGTCGACCAGAGGTTTGGTCATTTTGTGATAGGCGGCTAATCGCGTCTTCAGCGCTTCTTCGTTGTCGTCGGAACGCTTGATCAGCGGCTCGCCCGTCACCTGCGGCGAAATGCACACTTGTCCGTGAAAATCCGATCGATTCTCATCGGCGGCAAGTCGCACCGAGCGCAGCGCCATCCATGCAACCCGCCGAGTTAATCCAGCTATTTATCTGTGCTAAGGCGAGTGAGAACAGGAAAAGAACTGTCTGGAGGTCCGCATTAAAAAGGAAACCGCGATCCTTGAGGACATATCTGCAGCAGTGGCGCTTTAACACGCATGCGTTCTTCCACGTTGCTGCAAATATCCAGACGTACACCGAAAATGGGAGGAAAAATCTGCAAATGGCCAGATCAACAATAGGGTTGCGGCTTTATAGCAGTGTATTCGCCACAACCCATCCATTAAAGACGGTTCTTGGTTTTTGTTGCGAACGCACATCCCTCAACGGGCATCGTAATAACGAACTTGCCTCCATTGCATAAATGTTACATAATTTGGAATGTACGAAAGGTCATAACATAATAATCCCAACCAACGAATAGAAATCGAAAATCAAGTTGATCCTGATAACGTGACAATACTTGGAAAAGCTCATATTTCAAAACTCTAAAACTGTTCCCTGCATTGATCAACACGACCACAATCAACTCTGCCGAATTTAGCACTTCCTGCAAAACGAGTTGGGTGCACACGTGGTAAAAGCGAACGCGGTCAGAGTAACACCGTGATAGCACTAACAAGGTGCGCGAAGTGTGAAGATACCGTGCTAACGTTCAGGTAAACCGGCGTAGCGTTACAGTGCTTGCGCAGCTCGTACGTCACGCCAGCACGGGGCCAGAAGCACACAATGCGTTCGTCCGTCGCAATCACGCGACCATGCCCCACGACGACACGGGAACGAAGCAGACAAGTAGTGTTAGGCGCCAGGTCAAACGGTATCTTCAAGGCACGGCTACACGGATGATTACCACTGCAAGGTGGTGTGCGTGACGCAACGAATACGTGGATGAGTGGCGCGAAAAATGCGAGCAAGCAGTAGGGCGAAGATAGAAAAGGGGTGTGAGACCCGCACACGACTTTATCTTGGTGTCGTTTTCGAGATAATTTCAGAGAAAACAAGCTCGATTCAGACCTTACGAAAAACACGAACCTCTTTTATTTCAGAAATGTTTCTTAGTTAAAGGAGCGTAAAAAACGCCGTGTTTAAACTCAATGCACTGCCGAAGCTTTTAATAGTTCTATACATGCCAGAATCGAGAAGTCGCTGCAAGTCCAAGGCCACAATTCTACAAGTCATTGTGGTGCAAAATGTGTCTACCAAACAACGCTAGAACTTTCTTTTGCAAGAGGTTGAACTATAAGCGTTAAAACACAGTGTCTGTCAAAGTACTTCCAAAACTTTTTCAGCTTACAGCAATCATGCTAACATCAGACTTACATCATCGGTCATCGGTTTCCTTGGAGGATTAAACTCGGTGTGATAACTTCTTCCACTTGGTTTGTGAATCAATCTGGAAAATATTCGCCATCACTACCAAAAAATCATTTGAACTTTCGTAAATATAACGAATTTGTGCAAGGAACAAAAATTTAGTGTCAAAGACTTTGCTTGAAATGCTACAATCCACCAAAACGACGCTTCTGCAACTGGAAAAGGTCCACAAAGGTGTTACAAATGGTTGCACGTGAAATGTTTTGGTACGAGAAACGCGTCTTTGCTTTCATTTTTCAATGCTACGAAACAAACAATGGTTTGTTGAGCTCATTGCGGCCATGGACAGCAATCGATTCTATGTACAACATACAGTTTCTGAGCATCAACGAAATCGTCGCAGATTTTTATGTGGTTTGCACTTAGAAACACTTGCCTCTGTCTTCAAAGAAAGCTGATGAGCATATCTTTGGAAGCTATTGCTTTTCTTTGGTTCTTGATTCATTCTACACCCTTAAACGAACACGCGTGCAGGGCTGCGCAGCCTATTCTTGCAAGTCACCATTCCAACTTTAAGTTGTCTTTTTAAGATTTGCTTCACAATTCGACCGGTTTCTTCTCTTATTTGATCACTGCGCGGTTGATGAATGACCGAGGACAGGCAGGCACGTAATGACACAGGGGCAATACTGCTTGTTTACCATGAAAAGGCAGTAAACAACCACTGTGACGTTATAATGCCCTAATTTGAATTGGACATTGGCCTTTCCAAGCGTAGATGTGGAACTGCTTCAAAATACAGACATGGCCCGAAGTGAGCAATTTTCTGAGTAGTCACTTTAAGATCTTATATAAATTGCGCACGAAAGGTTTCGTACACGGACAGACTCACCACTGAAAATAGCTTCCTGTACAAATTCAAGTTTTCTACGCTCGCAGTTACGACACATGATCTCGGCACAGCTTTCCGGATTTCAGCTTACAATAAACTGCAAAATCGTCGCACGTTAATGAATCCGATGCGACGACACAGCAGCGGACTTTCTATACAATTTTATAACTGAGCAGTTCGTTCGTTTAAGTTGGCAACACACACACCTCATCCGCGACGTTCGCTGATAGTGCGCAAAACCGTGTCCCAATGCTAACAGAAAGTAACGAAAGACATACTTTCCTATAGCACTGTGCCACCGTCTCTTGCAAGTAATGGCCAGTCGTAGAGCGGTCTTACTGCCTCGCAACGTTCTGGCTCAGTGCATAGGAATGCCAAGCACGGTACCCGTGTTTACGGTGCGATTCCGTTATGGCCCGAGGCACAGCACGGAGCTCTTTCTTTTCTGCTGAAGTACATGCCTCGCGGTCTTGCAAGCGCGACAACGCGATTTATAACAGAATAGCGGTTTAGAAATGACGTTTTCTGATGGCGCGAGCAATCTGGACACGTCTGCGTTCCCTTGTAGAAAAAAAAACTGCTCTGGCTCGACGGATGGTTCCCTGACGATGTGCAACGCAATCGCGGGATTCGCACATGTGGATAAATGCGTGCAAAATAAAAATATGTACAGTATGGCAGCGTACAAACAACGCTTTTGCGACTGCTTTATCCAATTGACCCAGTGAAGATTTAACGGTGTAAAGCGCAAACCAAGCGTTTAGTGGACTACGCGTGTTTACTGGAGGGTGACAAAAACCATCGAAAATACGACTGCCACGCAGTCTGAATGAGAAACATCAAAAGCCTTTTTTTATGGACAGTGGACAGTGTTCTACTAGGCTTGCTGAAAATGCTAGGGACCAAATCTCGTGCAACAACATAAAATTAACGCGAGGTACTAACGTCAAAGTCCTGTCTAACATTCCGGCCATGTTTACTCGTTAAATGAAATTCAGTCCATAACAGCAAACACTTAATCCACATTCACAAGAACCTCCCCATTGTTAAGGGAACAGCCATGGGGCCGGTACGTTGGAAGATGTAAACCTGCACATGGAAATAATTGCTGCAGAAACCACCAACTGCATACATCAACAACAGCTATGGACCATCGCCCAACAAACTGCAAATTGCTGCGCCATACTGACACTATGAAACACCGTGTGAAGTCTTCAGGTGAAAACTGATATCTAGGTACGGCACGGATACAACAAAAATATTTGACTCAAGCAACCACGTCGATGTAAGTTAAAAATAATGTGCAGACCCACTTGAAGCTTATATCCAGATATGGTAAAATTGCAAGTTGCAACGAAGTACATGAGTCGGCAACACCCGACTACCAACTCTGTTGCAGGTCACTGCACTCCACACAAGGTACTATCGCATGAAGTCACGGATATCCGGGAGAATTTCAAGCATCCTCAGTCACACAAAACGCACTTTGTTCTGTCGTTCGAAACAATGTATCTTACGCGGCACTTCAAGACTTGAAGACTTTGCTTTTCATGTGCGATTGTCGAAACCACCACCAAACAATTTTTAACTTTATGCAAAACCGACTTAAAAAAACATAAACGCTCAAACAGCCTTATTAGTGAATGCTTTTAAGAAATCTGAAGTCATTAACAAGAAGGTTATGTGACCAATTGGACAGCTATCTTTGTCGCTTTGCAATTAAGGATGGACACTGGACAGCTAGGCACACGGCAACATTCCAGTGGTTCTTCCTTCCTGAACGCGCCAAATTTGCGTGTGCCAGATGAAGCAACTAGCGATTTTAGTATGATCTGCGAACAAGCGTCTCCACTGCAATTGTTTGGACATTCATTTTCGTGGTATTTATTTTTAGTAACTCCGGCTTCATTTGTCAGAACGGCTGGTTATCAACCAAAACTATTTTACATGTGACTTTCAATCAACACGGTTGAGTGATTTCACTGAAGCTGCACTGTAGTGCTGTAGAATGGTGAAAGTTGCTAGCATAGTTTTCAAAAAAAGCGAAAGTTTTACTGACCCTTAAGAACACCTGGGAGCCAGAAAATACTATATCGTATAAATGTATGTTTTAATTAATTATCAATTAACAACACAGATGAGTGAAGTTGTCTCAATATCAGTCATTTTTACAGGCTAAAAACTTCCATACAAATCACAGTAATGCTTTTTAGTTTTGCGATACTTCTTAAAGGTATGTGCGACGACAAAATCAGACGTATGGCACTGATCGCGCATTTCCTTAACAATGATTACAACGGGAAGTACAGAAAAAATAACTTGCCAGTGTGACTAGAAATCAAGATGCCTTCAGAATTTTTACGGATTTCTCAGAACGTATTTCAAAAACACAATATTGGTAGCGTGTTTGCTATAGAGGCTTAAGCTTCAAATCTTTTTTTTATTTAGCCAACTGTGTGATCAATTTGAACGCTTGTGTTTACTCTAATTTTCAAAAACAAGAAGTTCATGACGATAACAGATAGAAAATGCACATTTCCTGTTTTTCATAAATTGTTAAAACAACTGCAAACATTTGTCAATAAATAACGGAGGTGCATGCTATATAATCAAAACGTACTCTAAAATTTAGGCTAGAAATAAATTTTTCTACAGACAATTTGTTGCCCTAGTTCTCTATTACAGGAACAAACTGAAAAACCTGAAAAATCATCAAGATTAAAGTAATTACCTTCCACAAATTCTTCGCACCAAGAGTGAATCGTCAATTGCAAATTCTACCACTGAATCGAGTTTGCTCTTCCTACGATCAAGTAATTCATCCAACTTAAAAATGCAATGAAATGTGTGATTTTTTTCTAAATACGACTGTAACCTTTAAAGCACAAACAGAGCCTTTATTTAACACAGAAGAAAACGCTACACACAGCAATCGTTCACATTAAAAAATATTTCTTCATGTAGTTCTTCCTACACAAACACTTAGCAGACATCCAGTAGTACGCTACTTATTTCATTTTCATGAACTGTTTCTCATGTAACAAAATGATAATTCATTTCTTATATCATAATTGAAGAAAAGGCTGGGCAGTATCAACCACCAAACAATAAACAAATAGCATACGTTGAGTAAACACCTTTTCAGCTTGAACTACAGTTCTTGGAAATCCATCCAATAGAAACCCTTTGCTACATTCAGGTCTGTCTAAATTTTGGTCTATCATCTCCACTACCAGGTTGTCGCTGACAAGTTCGCCTTTGTCCATCACCTGGGATTGCATGCTTGAGTAAGTGCAAATTCGTGCAATAATTCTCGAACTAGGTTCATATCTAGTTAAAACTTCAAGACTATGTTTGGCAAAGAACATCCAGAGAGGAAAACTAAATACACGTGTTTTCTAACTTACTGCTTTCACTTTCCTTCCCAGGGGAGATCCTCCACTAACCAGAGCTCGAAGCATGTCACCAGTAGCAAGGTGACAAGCACAAAATTTTTCAGCCAATTTTGGTGCCTGTGGAAAAAGCATAAGGTGTCAAAATTGCAGTTAAAGTTACCTACATCTACCTTCAATGGTGATTTTTCAACGTAGTTTTTGAGGTAAGGTCTCACTTTAAGCAGAGTATGATTTGAACTTCTACGTAACTTCAGCACTTCCAACAATATAAACCTTTAGAACAACTTCGTGGAGTTTTGGACAGCATTTAGATCTTGACAATTAGAACTAATTGAACCCTGATTCTCCATTTCAAGTCTTTAATACTAACTGCTAATAGGTTGAAGACACAGTTAAAGAATGCCAAAACTTTTAGTAACTAAGTGGCCAATTGGTCACAACATTGGTTGCCCTTGGATCCAATTGGCCAGAGGTGAAGTTGTCCAAGGGTTTTACATGGTAAAAGGACTATCAGTGGTTCAGAAACTTTTTGTTGCTGTAGACCCATTTGATTTTTTCGATAATTGAGAAATCAGATTTGATTGCATTTTAGCATGAGCACCTCAACTGCCCAGTAAATGATGCTAATTTCTGGTTGCAGCCTGCCACCAATTGTCGTCACCAAAATCAAATAAAAAAAGATCAGTCGACCTGCAACATGGAGATGTCAAACTACACTTGTGCGAATAAGCTCAATGGCTAAATGGACAGATAAAAACCACCAGATTTTCTTGATTGGATTTTGGTTTAAGGACCCACTTCAACACATTCATGTACCGTCAAGGGTTAAAAACATAAAATTGAAGGTTCATTCCATGTCAAGTGATCCAGCAAAACAAGGATTTCTCATCTGACCCTCAACAAATTTCATGAAATTTTGTAAGGATGAAAATTTCAACATCTGAGCTCATCAACATTGAAATTTTTGAAATCAGACCTGTATTTCCAAAATTATGAGCCTTTAAAATTTTAATCAATTAAAAAAAGATTTGGCAAAAAAATTAGTGGAATTTTTCTGTTGGAACTTTAAGTGATCGCAACTCTTACATCTGTGAATGTTTTTAATCAATATGTTGCAATGAAGTGCAAGGTTCCATGCTGAACGAAATAAGACACATATTGTTTAGCTGGTGACTTTCAAACCTTTTTTAATTGTTGTGATAAGGCAACATGTTTTTCGTTGCATTCAAGCATGATGATACATTAATATAGATAACTCAGAAAGTACAACTTCTATTGATTTCACTTTTTTATTAAAGAACTGGTGTTATTTGCTGTGTTTACATAGTACAGGTCAACAAAAAAGTGTTTTTGTTTTAATCGAGGATATGACAACTTTTTTAGATTACATTTGGATGCTGATTCCCAATTTGACATTCATTTTCTTTGGGCACATCAAATCTTGGAGTTACAGTGAAAAGCTTTTTAGTATATAAACCATTAAAGTGAAATGTATTCAGTCTGTAAATTTATTACAAATTGTCAAAGAAACAAGTTGTGCAAATACACAGAGGACTTCTGCCTTGATAGTACACTCATCTCCACTGCCTTGTCACAGCAGAGGGGCTTGCGTACCTCTGTGACCCCTAGAGCTATGCTGGTGGGAGCTCAAGCTCCCAGCAGGGCCACCCATGCCATACAGGTAAAAGGATAGAGATCTGACTAAAGTAGTCGCAGGTAGGCAGGTTTGCCAACCTGTCTTCCATGTCAGCTCAGCAGCAGGGGTTGGCAGTCTCAGTCCAGGCGCCCGCCAATGTGTTCCTTGGCTTCCGGCCGGCTGAGGCAGATTTCAGTTTACTTCTGTGCTGAAATCACTAGGTACACGAATGTGCCACTGCAGGGCAGCCTGCCTTCTGCTGGCATTCCGCTGGATATGTTGTTGGCCCAAAGGAGGGCATTGTCCTGGGCAAGCATCTGTCCTCACCGTAATTTGCCCCGGCGCTCAGCATCATCCATTACAAATATGAATAGCAAAAGAATCCTGTTTAAGCCACTGGCAGATCGGGGAACCACTCAACGTGGCCGCTGCTGCCCGGCTCAGTTCATGTGTGAAGCAGGCACGGCCAGATGGTCAACCTACTATTGCCTCACTAACACTTGGTTGTTGGAACATCTGTTCCCTGGGACCTCAGACAGAGGCCACACTATCCTTTCTCCTGGAAGACAGCTTTAATTAACCTGGAACTGGACCACCTCGGCATCCAATTAACTTCCCTTCAGCAAAACCTGGTGGTAATCATCTGGATCAATCAAAGAAGAGCATTACACCGTATTTTGGAACAATGAAAAGCACAAGCAGGGAGTCGATATAGCTGTCCACAACACACTTCTATCTTGCGTAGAACAGCCATTATTTGTCTCCCCTTGTTTTATGTCGATCAGAATGTGCACTAGAGATGAATACATCAGTTATTTCTGCAAATGCGCTGACGTTGCTGGCGTCTGACAAAGATAAGGATGAGTTCTATCAGCAATTCAGTGATCCCCTTTCAAGCATTCCTGTCGGCCACGATATCAGTATATTGGGAGACTTCAACGCACGTATCGGTGCTGATGCTGATTCATGGTCCTCCATTATAAGACGCTTGGTGTAGGCAAAATTAATGAAAACGGACAGCACCTGCTTGAGCTGTGCTCATTATTCAATCTTTCCATTGCGAGAAGTTTTTTTGAAGGCTTGTTGAGGTCCAAGGTAACCTGGATGCACCCACACTCTCATTGATGGCATCAATTTGATCACGTTATCATTCGAAGACGTCAGCTACACAACCTCAAGCAATGCCGCAGCATGCACTCTGCAGAACTGATCATGCCCTGGTTCACTGCAAGCTCCAAATCACACCAAAAAAGTTCTATCAAACTCGACCAAAGTCCTCAACCCTTGTAGATGTCTCCTCTACACGCGACTCTCTCTGCAATCAGCACTGTCAACAGCTGCTATCTACAAAACTGGACAATGCAACCTCACCCACTGATCCAAACGTCGCCTGGTGTACAACTCGTGATGTTATTATGTCTAGTGCACTAGAGGCCCACGATCACTGATCGAAGGCGCAGTCTGACTGGTTTCGCAACAACGCCAACCTTCTTCTACCTGCCGTTGCAGCCACATGATCAGCTAAATTGAAGACAACAGCAAGAAACAGCCACTCTGCTCACAGGGAGTTACAGGCTGCAAAGTGCACCGTTCAATGTCTCACTCGTTTTGCAGTCTTGCGCTACTGGGAAAATCTGAGCACACGCATACAACAATGTGCAGACTGCGGTGACCTTCATGGACAAAATTCCAAAGAAAGTGTCCGCTTTACTCACAGCTGACAGAGCACTCTTGGTTGACACCTCTGCCCAACTGGAACGTTGGGTGGATCAATATAGCTCCATCTATTCCCAACAAACCCTTGTCAGCTGTTCTGCATTATCCAGCCTGCAACTGCTACCTGTCCTTCAAGAACTGGACAACCCTTTCACCATGCAAGATGTGAAACTTGCAATCAGAGGTCTCAAGAACAAGAAATCTCTGCCACTGGTGCTTTTCCGCATATTCACCAAATGCTGGAATAGACGATGTCTTCCGGATGATTTCAGAGACACCAACATCATTACTCTCTATAACAGGCCTGCCCAACCTTTTTAGTGTTGCAGGCAACTTTCACATGAAGAAATTCATTGCGGGCCACAAACGTTCTTTGTGACGTAACAATAAGCTATTGTGATGTAACAACTTCCTTGATTTTGATAGTTTTATGTGATAACATGAGGTGATAATGAGTCCTATAGTTATACGCAGTGTTGCCAGTTTGTATGGATGTAAACAAAATCTAAAAAATTGACATATTTTCGAAGCGTTTGTTACACAAGTTTTTGGGTAGGCCCATAACAGAAACAACAGGTATAATTTTGGTGTGTTTTGATGGGAAATATACTTGAGCATATAAAAAAATACAAAAAATTTAAAAAGTCCGTTTACAAACTTATTATATCGCGGGCCACTAAAAACGATCTCGCGGGCCGCATGCGGCCTGCGCAGCCTTGCTCTACAAGAACGATCATAGGGATTGCAACAACTATCATGGCATCTCGCTTTTGTGTATTGCTGGGAAAGTTTTTGCTTGTCTCCTCTTGCCCAAAGTCCATCAGGTTGCTGACACAATTCTACCTGAGTCAATGTGGCTTTCGCTCCTTTAGAAGTACATCAGACGTGGTATTTTCACTAAGACAGCTTCAAGAAAAAGCGTTGAGCAATCACACCCACTGTGTGTGGTTTTCACAGACCTGACCAAAGACTTCCATACAGTGAGCCGATCCAGCTTGTATAACATACTCAAACTGTTGAGCTGCCCTGAAACGCTACTTTCCGTCCTTGTAGCATTCCACAAGAACATAAAGGCAAGAGTTTGATGGCTCCATGTCTAAAACTTTTCCAATTTGCAAAGGTGTCAAACAAGCCTGCGTCCTGGCACTGACATTGTTTGGGATTTTTTTTTCAGCTCTTCTTGCACACGCTTTCCCAGAGGAGGATGGAATCATGCTCCACGCTCGTAGCAACAGCAGGTTGTTTAACCTTTCCCAGCTGCGTGCTAAAACCAAGACCAAGCGTGTACTGATTTGTGAATGGCTGTACGCCAATGACGCTGCCCTAGTTGCTCACTCTGAGATGCACTTGCAAAACCTTTGTGAACGTTTTGCTAAGGCTTGAAATCTCTTCAGTATGAATATCAACTTGAAAACAGTTGTCATGTCACACAGAACATCCATTCCACCACGCATTCTCGTCAACGGTTCACTGCTTAATGTTGTTGACAAGTTCTCTTATCTGGGATCTGTTGTCAACTCTTTGAACAATCTGGACAATGAAATCAACCAACGCATTGGAAGGGCTTTGACTAACTTAGTTCTCGGGTTTGGAAAAATCACCGCCTTGAAATCAAACTAAAGATCAGGGTCTACACTGCTTGCATCCTGAGTGCTCCATTATACAGCAGCGAGACGTGGTGCACATACTGCCATCAAGAAAACCAACTCTATGCATTTCATTTCAGATGCCTTCGCTCCATTCTTGGTGAACTTGGAAAGCATATGTTTAAGTTGCACAACAATGAAACTCCTTCATCAACACTAAAAAAGCCTTCAAAAAACTATACATGTTTTATTTCGAGACGTTTCGGATTATTCTTAATCCATCTTCAGTCAGAAAATAAAGCAACTCTTGGCAATGTCAGCAATTCAAAACCATAAGGCTTTGTGACGCAAGAAGAGACAATGATGTGACGCAAAAGACGTCAAACGCAAACCCAAGACAGCCAGCCACGTCAAAATTGTTGAAAGCAAATGCCGGGCCAAAAGTTATGCAGAGAATATTA
>JGI24158J21664_10005231_pt1 | contig 16910 bp, 11 predicted proteins | sample Ectturendosymbi3_FD_21664 | JGI IMG/M metagenome (IMG submission 21664)
AACTTTGAGCGCTAATAGTTGATATTCAGTGCAATGACACATAAAATAAGGGGAGTGGATGTAGAAAAATATACATATTATGTCAACAAACTTCGCCAAAACGTTGGTTTAGAAACATGAATATGACGTCAAATTGTGACGTCACAAACAGTGCACACCAAACACAAATGACTACCATCTGCCACTGAATGAAACCCTCCCCATGGAAATTTCTGCGTACGCCACTGCAGCCATTGCCAAATCGAACAACGGTTTCGCTTAGTGTCCCTTTTAATAAAAGCCTTCACTACAGTCATACCCAAACCTATCGTTTGCCTTTACGTTAGGTGTCCAGACTAAGGTTCTTGCCTCAAATTCATCAAACTGAGAGCAAAACCTTTCGTAAGTTTTTCTTGTTGAAATGAATTTTTCTATGACTGCAAATGTTAAGCATACGGTCGAACAAAGGAGAGTGGTACGAAACACTGCCTATCAGCTGGCTCTGATTCACTCTACTTCCAGTTCAAATCGACAATCAAAACTCGAAGCTACCCAAGTATACTAACTGCACTACCCCACTCAAGAACGTCATTTCCCGACACCATTACATCATGCAGAAAAACAGCATTTGTGTTGAAACTGAGCAACGTTAAGTTTGCAGAATTCTTCACTTCAACCGCCAAAATTTAATGTTGATAAAACCACCGAATGACTGCGTTACAGCGTGTGGCACTTACCGTATTTTTTTCGATTGTACGCCGCGGCTTATAAAGCTTTTGTCATCATTTCGTGCGGCTCAGATTTTTTTATTTCTTTACTTTATTGAAAGATATACACTAGCTGGCGCTCAGTCTTTCCTTGGCTACACTTTGTCTACCAAGCTCTCTTTACGCATTCTATTCTCTTCAGAATCATATGCACACTCCGTCACAGGAAGTGTTATGATGAGCAGGAGACAGTTGTAGTGGTGAAACATCACTACCAGGTTTACGAATAAACACATAAGGTGCTAATACACGGAAGTATCTCCGAGGCTTAGGTAACGTGTTCAAGTGCGGCTTACAATCAGGGGCGGCTTAGATTAATTTTAACACCATGTCGTGCGGCTTGTAATCAAGGGCGGCTTACAATCGAGTAAATACGGAATTGAATCCCACTGAACATTAAAACATAGCATGAGATGTGCCATGAAATGCTTTTATGTGATTTTGGTGACGGCAATTAGCGGCAGGCTGACGCCTGAAATATGCTTCTTGCCGGGGCAGTTGAGGTGATCGCTGTTGCCCAAGGAGCGTTACGGCGATTTACTCAGTGGCCGTGGATCGAACACCCAACTTTCCAATTAAGAGGCGGACACTATACCACTGAATTATCACTGCCACAGCGAAATGTTCGTTGTGCCTAAGTGTCAGGTGAGGTTATGATGTGCCGTTGGGGCGTTGCTGAGGAACCAACGATAGGAGAAAAAGGATTAGGCTAGTCTTGACTATTTACTGAAAGTTCATGCAATGCCTTTTATATCAGATGTTGAGAGGAGAGACGATATAAACCGCGAAATACAGGAGCCCTAACGTTTTCTAGTCTGCAATCGAATGTCATTTCATTTCTTTGTTCAAATGATTTTTGACTGAGATAGCGGAAATGGCTTTGTCTGGCGAGGAAGGTGAAGGGCTGGGGCACAATTTCCCCCCAAGTAAGTGTGTTAAAAAAGCCCTGACTTCAAGGCAAACACTGGGGCACTTCAGCACATTGGATTTGACCAAGACTTTTGAGTGAACATTTCGTCAGTTTGCTCACTCCACACCCACATGTGTTTTTTTAAGCTAGCCTACCAGTCCAGGACTTCTAAACGCAAAAACTGCAAAGAGTTAGAACTTTCAAAAATGATTTTGAAATAATATAGAAGAGCAAGAACTTTTAAACTCCTTACAAAAATTAATTTTTAATCAGAGAAGTGCCGCCCCCCAAGAAGTGCCGCCCGGGGCCGCAGCCCCCCTCCTTGCTACGCCACTACATGGGCGCCACTTTGCATAGATACGACACTGGCGCTCACCAGTGCATCGAGTGCAGACGCACGGCGCCTTAGATCGAGACACTATTTGTACCCGCCGCACAACATCAGTTTACCTGATAACAACAACGTACGTGCGGCGCAGTGGGCGGATCACCAATGGAATGCGGACTGGACGGACAACCCCACAAGACCCCCGTATTTTCATCCCCGACACCGGCACCCATCCCCGGAACGACCCTTGTAAGAAAAGGCTGGGTCCGGCTAAACCGCCTCCGCACCGGTGTCGGGCGTTTCCGCTCCTGTTTGTACAAATGGGTATGGTCTCCTCTGCGGCCTGTGAGTGTGGCGCAGAAGAAAAAAACGTCCATGTTGTCCGCCCGTGTCCAATCCATCGACTTCTCCCAATTTTCAAATGATAGTCTTGCGCTGTTTATAAGAAATTTGCAATATTCACAGTGTTTTTTGCCGCAAGAAACAAACGCCATCGTCGTTGGAGAACGTAATTTTTAACTATAGTCCACACGCCACTCGCTTAATAAATATGCGTTTGCTGCTTGCATGATAAAGGAGAATTGTAATTCTGATATTCTTTGCACACTCATTTCGATATCCCTAAAAAGAAAAAAAGCCTCCAAAAATGTTTAATCAGCAAATGATGGTTTCCAAAGGGATTTAACTCTAAAAATATGAACCAAAATTAGAAGTTGAGCTTAAATAGCGTTTACCGCTGGGAGGCGATCGCAAGCCATTCATGGTGGGCGGACGGAAAACTGGTGATGAGTTGATGACCATTACTTCGCTCCTCTGGTTTTAACATAACTGAATCTGCGGTCTACATTTTTCAGTTCATCATACGAAAACCCATCCGAGTATAAATCAGAGACGACACCATTTAGCTTAAAAGCAGGGCCCATATCTTTTGCGTTACGAACATCGGAATTTTAATAAAATGCCTTTGCAAGGTTTAAGCACGCTTTCGCGTGCAATGAGTGGGAGGAAATATTTTTTGCCCTAATTCGTTCGACCGTAGGACGTCACAATCATGTTATTATTCCTTAGTGCTTACAAAGGTTTCACCCTTTTGTTGTCGAACGCATTGGTACCCTGGTCTCTCCCCTATATGAGCACTTCTGAATAGGCCTGAGTTATTGACTTCCATTCCACGGGTGTCGTTTTCTTAACTTGCATGTTTGTCAATTACAGCTCTGCCAGCGAGTGTTTGCTGTTGCTGCAGTCAAAGCACACATATTTTACCAAAGAAGTATATGAAAATTTGTGGCCAACTTACATGATATACTGCATGAGTGATTGCAACAAAATCTCCAACATGCAGTGAAAACGTCAACAGCACATTTTTTATTTCAGAAATGAGCATTCAACAATCAAAAGGCTATGCTAAAACATCCTTACTCTAACGCGTGTCTCCCAGCAGTAAGACACACCTGTTAACCACAAATTTTGAATAAGCAAGCAGTTAAACCTGCTTATTGAGAGTCACTTATTCATTTCTAGCATAAGCAGTTTGCGATTACTGCGATTAATGTGAAGGAAGTTCGACACACAGTTTGACAAGCATTGCTTCTCTGAAAATTGCTTCGCAAAGCATGAAGCATTTTTATAGGAGAGTTTACAAACCCTACGTTTGTAGCGACATTTTGAGTGTAATACCATTGGGCGGGGCAGTAAGTGGTGTTTCAACAACGCATCTATAGCCACATATGATGCGGTGATAGAGTAAATATTTAAAGCGTGTCGTAACGCAGGGTTACTATTGCTCATGTAATTAGGTGATCCTTGAAAGGCTTATAATATATACTACGGCCAAAGCAAACGATACAACTGACATCTTGCAAACGTTTCGATAACAACTGTTATCATCTTCTGTGCATAGCACTAGAACTGCAGTGATCTTGCTGCAGGTTCTTATTGGTTATTCAGGAGAAGCAAGATCACTGCAGTTCTATTGCTATGCACAGAAGATGATAACAGTTGTTATCGAAACGTTTGCAAGATGTCAGTTGTATGTATCGTTTGCTTTGGCCGTAGTATTTATTATAAGGCTATTTAGCACTTCCGCTTTTCGTGTACCAAACTTGAAAGGCTTGTTCAGGATTCCATAAGTTTATACCAGGGGTCTCCAAACTTTTTTGTCCGAGGGGCACAAAAGGTAATACTAAACATGTCGAGGGCCAGACGTCTTACGCAATGTGATTGTTACGGAATATGTTATATTCTACCAAATCAACAAATTTTTCATAGGAACTGTATATTATTTTTTCATCATTGACAAAATGGCTTCACGGGCCGGATGAAATGGCTTCGCGGGCCGCATCTGGCCCGCGGGGCGTACTTTGGAGACCCCTGGTTTATACCAACCATGGGCGTCCACAGAAATTTTTCCAGGGGGGGATCAACGTCGAAAATTTGGCTTATGCTTTTCAGGTTGCTGACGATGCAATGCAAATTGACGTTCACAAAACGTTTTATTCTTTCTACCCCATTAGTCTGTGCTGATCGCACCTCAGGTCTCCACCTTTTGTCTAAAATGTTTTCTGCACTTCGGCTATCAGAAATACCTTTTCTTTTTATAAGCTGCCCAATATACATTGTTTGATCACGTGCTGCAAATTGTCACAATTTAAGAAAAATCAACTGTCAGAACAACAAGTGCGGTGAAAAAGCAAAATTTAGACATTCTCGCAAAACTGCTTCAAGCAATGAGAAGCAGAAATATATGTTGACAAGACTATCGGACAACTCACAAAAGTTAGGCCACCACGCAGGCTTAACAAAATTGAGTAGATGGATTACGAAAACTCGGCACAGCAAATACAGCTTTGCACTTAACAGTAGTGCTCACTAAGAAGTCAGAACTTAACTCTTAACGATAAAGACGTATTCCCACAAGTCTGCATAGACGCATTCTAACAAATCACGTATTTTTATACTGTGTGAAAAGAAGCCTGCATAAGAGCCGATCGATTAAGCTCGAGCACGTTGATCACAATAATGGATTTTTTCAATTTGTGGAAGCACTGCTATAGATTTACTAGATTTACTCCTGCTTCTTTCCACGCAGTATAAAACTATACGTGGCTTATCGCTATCAGCAGTCATTGTCTCGCTGCATTACCAACTAAGATGTCTGTGTTCAACAGTCACATGCAGGGCTCCCATTCAATGATTTCAACTAAACCCCGGCTGCACACCAAAAAAAAATTTATTCGTACAATAAAACCTAGAAAGCTTGTGTTACGAACAAAAACATGAGTGCAGATTTAATTATAGTTTCTTTTCCAAATGTTCTTCTGCAGCGCAAACATTAACATCTGGATAACCTTTTTGTTGCTCAAGACGTTTTTCATGACGCTGGTAACATATTCCGTTGGTGATATCTCTCACTAATTTTAGGAGTACATTTGTTATTAAACTAGGAAATTTTGTGCAATCTTCAACAGCAGCGGGATCTAATATCCAACAAAAAAATACAATCACAATGCCTCCTTCCTCAAATTGAAATTTGTTTTTTAATTTATATACATAGAGAAACATCGAAATTTCAACATTCAGTCCTAACCCTTGTTCCACCAGATTCTTCAACTGGCATTAGAAACAATAACATATGTATGACCCCGACAATTATCTTATATGAGGACGTGAAACCGACTGAACACGTTCTGCTTCATCCGATACGCGTACTTTCTCACCTGATGTGCGCATGCAAACACTGCACTATAAAGTTATCCTTATATTATTGAACACATTGAAGTTGCTGGTGAATATATCACTTAAAAAAAACAGATTAAACAAGAATTTTAATCATTAAACCTAGACACCCAGTAGTGGCGTAACGAGGGGGGGGCAAGTGGTCGCAATATCCCGGCGCCGAAACACTATGACGTTTGTTCCGAAAAGTACATTTGCTTTCGAAAGAGGTCAGGTTCGAAGATGGGGGGCGCCAAACTTGCTTCTTGCCCAGAGGGCTATTTAACCTCGTCACGCCCCTGACACCCAGGTCGACTAATAAATGCCCATATTGACCCCCCTGCGGCAAATGCCCATTTCGACCCCCCCTGCGGACGCCCATGATACCAACCCCTACAGCAAAATACAGTCAGGCGAAAAGTTTTTAAGTGAAGGGGTCATATGGTTGATTCCAACGTGCATGTCACCAAGGAAACATTCATTGGCAGAGATAAACTGCTGCTTTAATCCTGCGCGTGATTCGGGGAAGGAGCTTTCTCTTCATGAGGTAAATTTCACAGGGGCAGCGGTCAGTACGTCAATTGTTAAAAGCTCAACTGCACACCAAAGTAAACGTGATTTTTTCACTGGAAATGCGAATCTCTAATGCAGGTCGCATCGCGAACAGTGCAATTAGAAAAGCTTTGTCAGATGCAGTAATCGAGACCGCTACACGCTTGACACAAGGCGCTTTTACTTGGCCCATTCTCCTAAAACTGAATGTCGACGACTACTCACCTTCACTTCTGGTCTCACGGGGATATATTCTTGTAAGTCACTCAAGTTGTTTTGGCGGAAAAACCGTCAGGGAGACTCAGTCAGATACTAAGCATTAGAGGCTTAAGTTGCGCTTGAAATCATCAGTTGTTCACTTCAGGATTCAGCCTATTGAGGTCACGTGCGTTGTTATTGGCAGGTCATCGCTGCGGAGGAGCAGGTGGCGACAGAGGAAGCCAGTTATGTCGTTTCAGATGAAAGTGACGCCAAACAAAAGGTGACGCTAATGGACAACATGTGAACTGCGACGATGCCCACTACCAAGAAGATCATCACTTCCTGATTAATGAACTGTGGCGAGAGCTGTTTCACTGAATGGTTACCACGCACCAAGTGCTTTTACGATTTCTTCCCATTGAAAACTTTCAGATTGCGGTCGCGCAGGCTTGAGCTCTTTTTGGTGCTGCCTACATATGCCGGGAGTAAATTTCCCTGCAATTTCTCCAAACAAATTGTCAACAATTCGCATAGAAAGAGCCAGGATTCTGCAAAATTTCAATGAACAAAGTGACTGATAAAATTATTTTTTGCTTCCGACAGATTGTTCTGCAACCATGTTTCTCATCTTGACTTCACGCTTTATTTCGTACTCGCAGTTTTTCTATGCCATGCATGCTTGGACCACGGATAAGAAACATTTGTAATTATTCCGTGTATGTGAAGGTCAATTGAGCGTTGCACATGTTAAAGAGTGTTCGCTTGTTGCCACCAGCCTTACGACGAACATTTGCTTCACGTGAATATGTTTTAATGATTTTAACTTAATACCTGTATTCGACCGGAAATGCGTTAAATACAACAAAACTTTGTTATGTTTACCACTCTGTAAGCTTCGCAATCTGAATGGTCAAAGGTTACGTAAGTGCAAACGTTTTGCCACAATCCATTTAAAAGTTGTTTTAAAACCACGTCGCCGTAGATTTCATTAAGTGTACGAAGTAAGTACTCATAGGCGTAGCCAAGGGAGGCCAAGGGGGCTATGTCCACCCAAAAACTCTAACATATCTTGTTGTTTTGTGCTTTGCGAGGCGGTGTCCTAAACAAAATACTTTTGCCCGCTTAAAATAAAAATATTTTCCCCCCAAAAAAATTAGGCTGGCTACGCCACTGTAAGCACTTCGTTGCTCAACCACAAGCATTTACGTCTTCACACACAGTGCTACGACAGATGCTCCAGCAAATAATGTTAACAAATCCAAGTGAAGTACCGTTTTTAACAGTTTTTGGACTTCCAAGCAAAAAACGTCAGATCGTTGCCAATGGGTTCAAACTACATTTGACGGCTACTAACATCGAGCGACGAAGTACAGGAAGATTTTCTAGACGCAGTGAGTGTGATGGACACATTGAGTCCTCAATTATTTTTCCCCTCTAATCGTGAACTCATATCACGAAAGCATTAGCAAAGCGAAGTATGATCTATATCCAGCTAGTCACCCTTTTGACCTCTGTGGTCTCATCAATGAAGCACAGAACAGATAAAAATCAACTGCGGCTGCCAACTGCTTGTGCGGCAAGATCAGTTAATGAAACGTTTTCATGCTTTATCAAATGTTAAACTAGCCAGAAATGAAGGCTGGTGATTTCTTTTCTACATTTCAATCGCTAAAGCGATGCACTGTCATTGCGGACGCTCCGATGTAACTGCGTAGTTAACAAAACTCAACACTTGACGTGGTCAAGTGGCGTCGCCGTATTTGTGATGTCGGGCTGGTCTGCAATCGTTCGTGGAAATGCGACTCATACATTGATATTCGGGTCCATGTATAGCTCTTAAAAATGCTACACCGATAAGAGCATCCACAAAGCCAAAACCAGGCTCCCGTTTTTTTTGCGAAATGTCGCAAGGGCCAGAGAAAGGTCAATTTATGGTCTGACCTCAGCAAAGTCAATGGCAGCATCGTATGTGAACCGTTTCCTTGCACCCACCCATTAACGCTGATCAGGAGGGAAGCTGATGGCGCGTGCTGAACCAATTGTGCCACTTATCCGACACATTCAAATGTTCTAGAGGAACCTAATTTCCTCAAAAGTACTTACGATTACTAAAACATGCAAATTAATTAGTAAACAGCATTGCATGTTTTAGAAATCATAAGTACTTTTGAGCAAATTAGGTTTTTCAGTCTAGAACAAGTGGTATGCAGCGGCAGTAAAAAACGCCAGATGGGACTCAATCCGAAAAAGGTTGAGAACCACTGTATACCGTACAAGCGTTGCTCCAGTTTTGCCTGATGGCCTGGTTACAAAGCATCTCTGTTGCAAATAACCGACTATTTGCAGTGTGGAAGTTGGGAATGGCCATGTGCGTAGTAAAACTGAAAAATGTTGCGTAGTTCCAATCAGCACTTATGGTGTGTGCATTTCATGTCTTAAAATGTATTTTCGTGGTGAAATGAGAATGCGTTAAAACTTCCAAACAAACAAATTTCACGAATCAAAATCGTGAAATATACGAGTTGTTAAAGTAAGGTACGAGTTTTTATGGCGGTTTAGCTTCATAGGCGACCATGTATTGCTTCGAACAACTATTACTGACAATATATCTGCGAATAATCCAGTCATCGAGTGTAGGTGCATATTCGCATTCCAGTCTTTAAAAAATGGCGCAAAAAGGCTATTCCAAGTCCAAATTAGGCGCGATTGCCAGATTAGCTGTAAGAAGAATCCACTTGTACGATATATCCAATGCTTACAGCTCTGATGAAACTGCTACCAGCATGCGTAGCTGTGACCGGCCGCAAGCACACCTACATCAAAACGTTTGAAACTAAGATGTTATTATATAAAATAACACACTATTGCTGTAAGCCCGAACTTGTTTTTTATTTTTAGTACGAACCCAAAGCCCGACCCCAGTCCCGCAACCAGGGGGGGCAACCGAGCAAATTGCCCCACCCCAAAATTTTCAGAAACAGTGTGAAAGTGGCACTTACACGTTACAAACGTTTTGCCCAGGAAATTTTAGCTATTGTTGCCGCCCTGTCCGAACCGATTTCCAATTATGAGTTGTATGTGTAGATGGAACCTCCACTGTTAGCTTTGTTCCGCCGCCTGTATGATCAGCAAAAATCGGAACGTAGTTATAAAACCATTTGCACTGAGAAACCAAAGCTGAATCAAAGAGCACCTTAAGTACTGCAATGCATGAAAAGCTACGCCTAACTGGCTCATATGCATGGAACTCAACGAATGCAAGGTCGCATCCAGCCATTAGAGGGGGGGGGGCGATTTCAGTTATATGAGGAAGTCAAGTCTCACAACGGCTTAACTATTGTAAAAGGGATGTTTATGGAAAAAAATCCTTTCTCAGCACAGAATCAGACACTAAGATCTTACAGAGTATATATTTCGCCTACAAAGTAGGCATCATCAGCACGTAATACTTCACAATAGTCCCGTTGCCACGGGGGGCTTTGGTGGCTTAGCCCCCTCAAACAAAGCTCCAAGCCCCCTAAATTCAAATATGAAACATTATATACCAGTTGAATTTTCCTTAAATTTAAATGTCAAGCCCTCTCTCCACAAACGTCAAGCCCCTCCGCACAAACGTAAACCCCCTATTGACGACTTTCTGGCGACTGTTCTGCTTCACAACACTGCTGTCACAAAGTAATGGACGATAAAATGGCCTTATATCGCGAATGCTGTTTACCGAATTCTAAAAAATGATTGTAAATGAAGTTGCTGTCGTAGGATTTAGAGGGGGAGATCGCCTCAATCTCCCCCCTGGATCCGCCCCTTGACGAATGGGACTAGAATGTGTGAAAAAGTTCATGCTAATATAAGAGAGTTTATGAGATCACAAACATATACCATTTTGGATTGGATAAATCCACGATGAAAGATTACGCTAGCTTCGTGCCGGAATTGAAAACTGACCCAAAAAACAAGATTACAACGGTAGTGTGATTCAATTCCGCAAACAAACGGATTAGCTGCAAATTGACAAGAAAGAACCGGACGCATTAAGTCGTGACCGGGCACGCCTTCCCCAAAGTCGATTACAAGTACTGTATCAACATTCTGGGAAAGCTGGAACAGGTGAAATACAAGTACAACGTAAAAATATAAAAATTATGAAAAACATTAAAAATAAAAAATACGAAAATAGGGAAAATAATAAAAATATAAAAAAGAAAAAAGTGGAGATGTGAAAAGATATAATTTATTTCAACTTTTCAAAATACGAAAAGTAGACAATATAAAAAGTATCAAACAAAGGTTTTAAAATATCAAAACAAAGGTTGCATAAACTCCAAACAGTTGAAAATATTACCTGAAAGCAAACATGCGAAAATTCTCTGAAGGATTGAAAAAAATGAAAACGTGTAACAAATAATTTAGTAAAAGAAAAACGTTCATCAGAAGATCATATATACAGACGCACTACAGTTAGTCTGGGTTCGGTTCCCCCCTGGTGCTGCGCAATATGTCAGCCAGGCAAATCATGGCAGAAATTGTGAATTTTTATGTGTATTCTGGCAAAAGAAAAGAAATCAGGACAAACATACCAAAAAGGCGAGGCGCAGACGTTGTTGGTAACATTGCGGTTCAGAAAAAACGTTGACGGTTTTTGCGTTATAATGGATCTCTTCTCTCTTCACTTCAATTTTAAGGAAAATTTACGGAAATTTTGCCAGGTTTCAGAAAACACAAACGCATTGAAAAAAACGTGTCACAAATCAAGGTAGTGATAAGCTTTTCCGAGCATATTGTTTCCGCACCTCCACTGAAAACCGTCTTTGTTTGACGTTTATGCCTACATTTGAAAATCGCTGAGAGAGTCGGCCTACCTAGCCAAACGTACTGCTGGAGAGGATTTGCATTTGTGGAAAATTTAGTTATTTTCAAGAAATTCAGTTACCGGGTCCGTACAAACGAATCAGCATACCCCGCGGCACAATGTACTTGGTTGTATGTCAAGTCGCTTCTGTTCTTGAAAATGCGACAAGAAAATGAAAGGCCTTAGTATTTTTCTAAACAAACTATTCTCACTCGCTCAAGAAGTGTTGAGATATTGCTCAACTGATAAACCTACTGGGCTCACTTTCAACATTATCTCTTTCTTGCCTTGGCAGGCCTTGATTTTGATCGTACAAAACGGGACGATGCCTGGAATTACAAGGAGGTTTTAAAATATCAGAAAAGTTTTTGCCAGAAACAACATGAAGAACAAAAACAGGAAATCCTTTTTTGTCGAAGCAAACTCGGAGATATTGCTTAATTTGCCACATTTAATTTTACGACCGTTACTTTTCTATGTTGTGTGGCCGTCAGTCCCGTCTTGTTCCGGAAGGAGGCGGCTAACTGACCGGGACACCTAAAGTAACTATACGATCCAAGTACCGGGACTATTCTGGTCAAACCGGAATGTACGGCCAGTTGATTTATGGCTGTATAGAATTGAAAAACAGGGAAATTTGCCGCTGCAAATAATTCTCGAAAAAAAATAAATTTGTGACGTGAAGGTGTCCGTCGTTCTTTGTCATCCACGATCATCGAGCAGGTAACCACAACCTGCAATCGACGACCTAACGAGTGGCAAGCAATCAGAACAACGTGTATATATCAGAGGTGAGCGGATAGTGATTTTTTCACTCCTGATCCATATCCGGAAAAATTTTTGCATATCCATATCCAATCCTTGTCCGACAATTTCTGAAATTTAGTATCCGATATCCATCCGTATCCGATTGCGACACTTGCTAAATATGCAACAAACAGGTAGTAGTTACAGGTCTGCCAGTGGACCTTCATTTTTGAAAACTTATTCATCCGTCACCTGTAACATGACACTAATCCATGACAGGTGTGCAGTAGACTGCACTACGCTCGGTAGAAATGTAGTAAACCTAAACCTAACCCTTTAAACCTGCACCATAAACCTAAGCCTAAGCCCTAAACCTAACATTTAAACCTGANCCGCAAATCTGACCACAAAAGTTTGGAAGTTGAAGAAATAATGAAAAGGGCACCGTGAAAAGTGCAGCCACTACTACTAAAACGAAAGGTGCTTGATCATGGCGAGAGTCAACGCGAAAACCATTTACACAGTAAGACACGTCTACATAACTACCATGACAGTGCTGCTAATGTTGCCAACCCAGCGTTCTATTCTCACCGTGTCACCGCCAGCAGACCTATAGCCATTTCCAAACAAAAACACCCTGTCATTTGGTGACCCAATCCATAAAAATAACATCACATGTTGTGCACTTTCAATCGGAAAAAAAAATAGTATGTATTTTGCCGCCAGAGGTATAGTCCCGCTGTGGTTATTTTTCCATTTGAACTGTTGTGTATCTGGCTTTGCCCACTTATAGGCTAACACTAAGTTCGTAGGACTAGCATTGGGCACAATGAACCTGGTCGAGTGGGAATTCCTGCTGTGCGAGTGGTCGTCGTTTGGGCTCTCAGCAGTGTTGTTTCGGCTCGGCTAATAGAGACGACTCTTTTTATGGGAAAAGTTTTGATGTAAGCTACAGTACTTTTTTAATAAGTTTTGAAAATCAGACACAAGTTTGCCATTTGGGTTAGGGTTTTAGGTTATATGGCAAAGACGATCCGCTAATCTAAGGATATAATCCTTGTCATGTGACCAATTCATACAATCTGATACAGCCAATTGCAAAAGAGCTCCATCATTCAATCAATTGGTAAATTAAAAAAAATAGATTATGTAACTCTGAGAGGAGATCACAGTATGAAATATAATAACAGTATGTAGCTTACAAAAACTACATGAATTCAAACTGTCTTTTAGCAAAGGTTGACTGTATAAAAGTTTAGGTAGAATGTTCAAAACTCTAAAAAATGTTGCTTTAAATATAATAGGTTGATCGCATTGACCGATTGATCGCCGAGTGTCACTTGGTGGATCGCACTTGATTTTGCATTGGATTGACAAGATACCCAAAGAGAACACTTTTAAATCAATATTCCAGAAAGTACATAAAAATTATCTATCAATTAGTTGGTCACATATGTTCTTTGGTGCCTATTGCAGTGGCTGACCATAGGCTACCTCGGCATATTATTGCGCGGCAATCATGTTTTATGCGTAACAGCCACTTTGCCCTCTGTCTGTGCATCAAAGGCAATGGTGCACTGTATATGCACATGTGATACTCAACTTTGGCATATGATATTGTATTTGTGATTTTATTACCGACCGGTCGATCGCGAATTAACAAGAAATTTTCTAGTCGATCCCAGTCGAAGACAAGCTGGCCACCCATGAAATAGACTAGTTAGTAGCCTACACGACACACGCGTATGCCATTCAGCACAACAAACAAAGCAGTATACCAGCAATTTAAGAGCAGCTTACTACTTCTACCTGGCCGGAAAAAATTAACGATAAATAACACGAATTACCACTGATTGTGATGAGTGCAGCACATACTGTACTGACAATATAAAAACCATACCAAGGAAAACACTGCCATCATCATTTGTGACAGTTTGAATCACTCTCAGGAAAATTTCGTTATAGAAATCAAACAAATATCCTCATCCTGTCCTGATCCAGTTTTTTTCAAAAATGAATTTCCAAATCCAATCTTGATCCGAAAAAATCGCAAGTATCCTGCAGGACATCCAAACCTGATCCTGCCCATGCTCACCTCTGGTATATATATCTATTTAACCACATATAGGGCTTTGACGTGATGATATTGTTTGCATTATACTACATATCTACTGAGATAGATATGAGAGGCAGGATCAATGAAAAGAGTTGCGAAAAAGGAAGTGTGAGAGCAAAGCGAACTGGCAAAAATTACATTCGTGAAACAAAAACAAAGCAATTTCGATTGTGGAAAAAACTGGCTTAGTGAACGTTTTATTTTTTTTCTGCGCTAATACATGCTGAATTACTGCTTTTTAAACTGGCAGTGACAGCAATGTACCAATTTTTCCATAATTCAGCTTTTCCCACGCACAGTCCCGATGGTCGGTAATAAATAGTAGGTCACGCATCGCTGCACTGCGCCTGAAATAGCTTTTACTTCACATAAAGGGAAGAGGCAGAAATGTTATTGGTTTAGCAAAAATAAAATAATTAACTTTGTGACAATTAGTAAAATTACAAAATGTAGGGGGTCGTTGATGCAACTTTTCCCCTCTAGACGTTTGTATTCTAAAACAGAAGTGTAGGAAACAGGGCATGCGTGCCCAAACTGGCACGCCATAGACTTGAAAAGTGGCACGCACACGAGCGATTAGTTTCAGGCAAAAAATGAGTTTTCTATTTGGTGTAAATCAAAAAGAGTTTATGTCGTAAGAATTTAAATTAGCAATTTTATTATCGCGCGACTACCTGCTGTCAGATGCTTGTAAATAAGTAGCTCACTGCAGTATCGCGCTGTTTACTTTGACGAAAAAGTTCGTCTACAACAGGGCCCGCTAACGTTTCTGAAACTGAGAGCAACTTCGTGGATACTGATTAATGCGAAGGACTACCAGTTTGATGTACACTTCTGAAATAAAAAAATTGCCCAATTTATTTTTGTGTTATCATTCATGAAGTTAATGATATTCATCTATGTGAAGGCAATGGTCAAGTTAACGCGATTTTCAGAACAGGCCCGCGGGCGATCCAGGTGGTCCGTGCGGGCGACATGGTGCCCGCGGGCACCACGTCGGTGACCCCTGGTCTACAATGTCATCAACTATTTGAGCATGATATATGACACGGATCTAGATAATATGCAAAACTTTGGCACGCATCCCCATTGCATTTGATGCCTCTGTTCTAAAACACACTGCTCTAAACGGCGCAATGCGGCAAATTAACCCAGGATCATTAACTCTGGTCTTCTCAGTTGATAATGATCACATGAGCTGCCACATCCAGAAATTCTTCATGAATTTAAGTGGTCTGCGGCAATTCCAAGCAATTCATGCAGAGTGTTAGTTCAAGATGCTTCGAGAAACCGGTTTCAGGCATTGATAACTAAATTGCGAGGATCGTACTGAACAAGACCAGGAATGCAGTGAAATACGGTGACGCTGGTAAAAAACTGCACATCTGGCAACATCATCCTATTACGATAATCGAGCTATTGTAATAGCTCGACTATTGTTATATATTGTTCGTTTCTCCTTTTGAGGGAACGGCTGAAAACAAATTATTTTCAGTTATAATCCACGCCGTGGAATTGTTCTCTTGGAAATATCGATTAATTACTGAGCTCAAAAGCATTTGCACCTTCAAACGTTAGTTTATGTTTTCAATAATGGGCCAGTCGATTTGCACATGTGTTTCTCGTAGGGCGGCAGGTACTAACTTTCGATGAAGACAACAATGCACATATGTTGTCAATTTCCAAGAAGAAAAGAACACACATACGAACTGAATACGGCGCGTTGTTGATAATCCAACATTGCGGTAATATTGACTAATTAGCAACACTGCTATTTTCCCACGGCAAAACTGCTGACTGACGTGCGATTCGAGCCTTGCTCGGCGACCAGCCGTTGCTGTATCAATGAAAACAGCGATTGTTGTCTAGCGTAGTGCTATCACATTGCATGGCAGCTGTAAAGTGCTAGTTTACAACTTGTTCCTTAGCTTCAATACCGGTGCGTTTGAAACCTTTCGTCGACATTTTCTTGCGTAATGGGTAAAATAGGCTTTGTCTACCTGTTTTTTCCTCCACCAATGGCGGTTGGAGTCGCTGAAGTCAGGTCACGCCAGGTACTACGATGGGATTTGATCTGTAAGAGGTTGTTTCTTTGGCTGTCGTAAGCGTTAAAAGTTTGTCGATTTTTTTTCATAAAAAGAAGTTATAACCATGTTGGTTTCGCTAAAAGAATTCCAATGGTTGTCACAGTCTTCACTGTCGGCGCAGCGAACACTTACTTCAAGTGCTCGCGAAAAACGCCTCTCTTTGGATGTACAGTATTTACACGCATGATGTCATAGCGAGGTGGCAGCATAATTAGCAGCGTGTACTCAGTGGTAAACCAATTTCAAATTTTATCCATCAAAATTATTGCGGTGCTGCGTGGGAGGACCAAGCCTAGCTGCTCAGCTGATTCATCATCACTGCAAGACAAGGTTTGTAGCTAGAGCTCAGTTGTGTCAGCTTCCACCTGCGCCACGGCAGCGAAGTGCAAGCTTGTGACTTCAGTGCCACTACTGTCGGCGCTGCTGTAGACGTTACTGAGGTTGAGGTTACAGATGGAATGAACCTCTGCTTTGAAAGCACTTCGTATAATATGTTGCATGTTAGTAAACATTGTTGCTTGATCAGTCTTAGCCTGAGGCGTTGCGTTGAATCTGTTGATTCAGTAGAGAAAACTTGCGTCACCACCTGTGTAGGATGCTTTTGTTACTTTTTTATTTGTGGTGTTCCGCTAATCTTATCAGAGGCAAACATCTTGTTAA
>JGI24158J21664_10005235_pt1 | contig 16903 bp, 8 predicted proteins | sample Ectturendosymbi3_FD_21664 | JGI IMG/M metagenome (IMG submission 21664)
TTCATTCAAAACTTGCAACAAACGTTGATCTGGTATATGCAATGCTTCGTTTGACAAAGCGCGAACCATTTATAAGAAAGATTCTTATCAGTTTTAGAATGCCTTGTTAGAGACCAAGAAAGAAATTACCTTTTCAACAAAAAAACACGACTTTGAAATTCCTAAGACGTAAAGTGGTTGCGAGGTTTCAACAAGTAGTGTAAATAATTACAAAAGCATTGACGTTCGTCTTTGCATTGCATGTTTGTAGGATAAAAGGCAATCATTTCAATGCAAATGATAGTAATTCATAAAAATCTGAGTTTGTAATGACTCAGCTCTTCAAGGTTGTTTCTTTTCAGCAGTGCTGCTTCATGTAACCATTTTGTTTCAGTTTCACGTTTCTGTTATGAAATATACTGACAAAAAATAGAAGCACTTATATTTTTTAAAACTACTTGCCCAAACGACCAGTGTCCCCAATTCGGCACATTAATCCATTCCCCCCAATAAAGCTTAGAATAGGAAAATAACACACAATTTAGTTTTTAGGCTCATATTTGATAATAATTTTGATTTTTTCCACACGTGGATAATGCGGACATTTAAGGGGTTAATTCAAAAGGAAACCAGCATGTTTTAAAGACGTTATGGGGTTTGTAACAACTTGGCCATCTATAACAACTCTGCCCAGTCTCCCATGCCTACATAAGTTCATACTTGGTTTCAACAATCATGCGTACTAGGAATGGCTATTAAAGTTCTTTCTAAAAATTGAAAATTTTATACTCGTGTCTCGTCGCTAATTTTTGAAATGCTGTAGTTATTTGCTTTCAAAAGATTTTTTCCAGGGGCGGGCAATAGTGGACTTTTCCATAGGTAGTAAAAGAGGTTTCCAGGTGGGAAAAGTACTGAACTTTTTTCACCCACATGTAACTAAGAAAACACACAACTTTTTCAGGTTTACTAGGAAGATTGCAAAACCTATGAGGTGGCTTGACCCCTCCTTGTCCCCTACGACGCCCACGATTTTAACTTGGCATTCAATGACGTCTGACCAGTTTGACACTACTTTTGTGGGATCTAGCTGGTTTAACATGAACTTAACAATTCGCACCGTTCCGATTTTTCGGTAGGCTGAAGTATACAGCAACTACTGAAGTAAAGGCTTATATGTATGAAGTAATCTGCTCAACGGATAAAAAATCGATAATTTCGTCTTTGCTTTATGGTTAAATGCTTCAGCTGACAACCACGTTTTCATGATTAGATCGACACGCTAAAGTTGAGCTTCTTGCATGGCAAAATTAAGGATTTTAACACTTCGTTCATGCTCTGTTGTGTTTCCACAGGACGTTATCATCTTTGACAACGGCCAAAGCCGTCCTGGTCAATGAAGCATTCTTTCTCTGTGATACGAACACGTAATTGTTCGAAGTAACAAGCAACGACAGGTTGCACCGATTATATTGGAATGACGTGGTTTTATGAAAAGTAAAGCACACGTTGAACAAATTGAGTGGTCTTATTTTTCTGACATAATCGTTTTCTTGCTTTTCGGATAAGTTTCTCCTCCAGCAGTATTGCAGTAGATTTAAATCAAGTTGCAAAGCATTTCAAAAAAATCCTTAAAGACAGCTTTGACAAATGCGATTTTTCTCTTGCAAGGCATTTTACGACATAACAACGTCGTGAAAACCTCTCGCAGCAGGATTATTATACTCGTATGATTCGAACTTCATCCGGTTCGCAGTGAAGTGGCTGTGGGGTAGCGAAAAATAGATCCTTAAGTTTGCTGAAGGCTCATTTTTAATGTATGACATGCGTTTTGCAGCAGCAAATCCGAAACGTTCACATCCCCATAATTCCTCATTTTATTACAATACAGTTTTGATCGACCTTATCGTAGAAATGCGCCTCACGGAGAATGAGTAAGCGCTGCCCATTTGTGCTGACATTACAACAGCCTAAACATCTGTCCTGTTTTGTGATATCTCAGCTCAAATTCCAACCAAACGCAATCAATATTCCTTTCGTTGCAGTTTCGCATTACATTCACTGTTTTGTGTTCCTTCCAGTTCATGGGTTTTCAATCCTTCTCTTCATGCAGCGACCCGTTTTGCAAAGCACTTCAACCTCACGATCCCCTCCGAACATTTCCAGTCAGGCATATGAAACGCGTAGTGTCTGCACAATAGAAAATCACAATGACTAAAAAATAACGTACAATATCACTATGTTGAACAAAGACTCATTTATTAAGCTCATGCCCATGACAACATCAGTGAGAGAGACTCATACCTGCACAAATTACTCCACAGCTCAACTCGTTAAACTAAACTCCCAAGTTAGCTACCGCAATCAGATATCTAATTTACAAACACTGCAGATTCTTACGTCACAAAGTTTATCGTCCGTTACCAAGCGCAAAAGTACAGTAATTTTCATATCCACACTATCATTTTTGCTGGGTGATCCCATTTTGACTATCAGTGCAAACAGTGGTACCCTTTAAAACAGAAGTAATTATGAATATTTATTGGAAGCTCTCGCGGCCCCAGAAAAGGCAAAAGACCGCCACGGGGTTCCGGCCCAGGTTGAAAACCACTGTTCGAGTTCAAGCTCATAATTCCGGAACGAAGCAGCGTCCAGTTGACAAATGGCGGCATCTTGCCAGCAGACCTAATACCTAATGTGTGGTAGTGATGTGTTAAAGCTTACTAACATGGAGTATTATGCAGGCTTCAAAGAAATTGTTATCGTCATTGGCGGATTAACAATCTTAGTAAATATTGCTATGGCTTTTGCGTCGTCTCAGATGATTTGCGCCACCAGCGCGAGACCGATCAACCCTCTTCAGGAGCAATGCACACACACAACGCAATTCATGAACATGTCACAAACCAGTGGAAACTGCAAAGAGCCTGCATACACTACAGTTTGAAGCTACTTGGCTGTTTTGGTCCATCTGGGCGCGACAACCCTGGACTACTGCAGTGGGCTATTTCACGTGCAACGGTGGTCTGTCAGCAAAATGAAAAGACGCAAATCGTCCGAACTTTGGATGTTATGTGAAAAAACATAATTTGTGCCTCAAAACAGCTAAAACATGTGCGTAATGCTATAGTTTTGTTTAACATTGAAGAATGCTCTGCTTCCGCTAGTGATGTCAGTGATATGACTAAATCTTTGCATTACTGAACAAAACGACGGTTGATGTCACACTGATTCTATTTGTACTGTAATATTGATGTTTTAGCAAAATAGAAGTTACAATGTAGACCTTGGAGACCTGGTCGTGATTTTATTCGGTGACTTTCTACTCTTTAAACAAAACGGAAGAAAGTCGTTTTTGGGTAAATTCTCGTGATTGAGCTTTTTTCTGAAACCATAAAGGAATTATGTTGTAAATAATGCAACTTCTTTTTTTTGGAGGGGTTTGGGTATTTTCGCAAACACACTGTTCTACTTGTTTCGAGGGACAAAACATTTCTTGCTCCTACCACAGTTCTTGAACCAGCCGCCAGCTTAGCCCTCCTTACGTCACTGGCTGGATCCGACTTCAGCGCGTGGCTGAACATCAAGTCTATTTAAATAAACATGAACAGCCCAACGTATCAGATGCATTATAAAACGGTTGTTAGGCCACTAAGGTTAACGTACTGTGCCTTGGAACAATTGTATGATATTACACAAGCAGTACGAATTGAAAAAATTACAGTAAAAGACATGTGAAACATCACCATCGCCCATCCCGTCGTCGACGAGAATGAGCTCGGCCCTTCTCCATTTTTTCTGCATAGCTCAGAGAAGCTTGGGTTTGTCAGTTCTGCGAGGAGCTTTATATAACTCGCCGTAGAGGATATCCTTAGGCAGTCAACCATCCTCCATACGATGAACGTGGCCCAGCCAGCGTAGTCGTCGCTGCCTCATGATGGTGATGGGATCATATGAATCAGTGACATGCAGGATGGTAGAAGTAGAAACATAGTCCCTCCATAAGATACCAAGAATGGAGCGGAGGCATCTGAAATGAAATGCATTGAGCCGCTTGGCGGCGGCATGTGCACCACGTCTCGCTGCTGTATTACAGAATATTCAGAACGCAAGTGGTGTAGACCCTGACCTATAGTTTGATAGTGATGGGGTGATTTTTCCAAACCCGAGAACTAAGTCACCCGAAGTTGATCGAAGCCTTGCGAATTCTTTGGTTGATTTCGTCGTTCGAACTGTTCAAAAAGTTGACAACAGATCCCACACAAAAAAACTTGTCAATAACATTAAGCAGTGAACCGTTGATGAGAATGCGTGGTGGAATGGATGTTCCGAGTGACATAATGACTGTTTGGGTCGTAGTGAAATCAGTGCAGGCCTTAGCGAAACGTTCGCACAGGTTTTGCAAGTGCATCTCGCAGGAGGCAACTAGGGCAGCGTCATCGGCGTACAGCAATTCACCAATCACCATACGCTTGGTCTTGGTTTTAGCGCGCAGCCGGGAAAGGTAAAACAGCCCGCCGGTGCGGCAAGTGTGGAGTATGACTTCATCCTGCTCTGGGAAAGCGTGGGCAAAAAGAGCTGAAAAAATATGCCGAACAACCTCGGCGCCAAAACGCAGCCCTGTTTGACTCCTCTGCAAATTGGAAAAGTTTTGGACAAAGAGCCATCAAACTGGACTCTTGCTTCACGTTCCGGTGGAACACTACAAGGACGGAAAGTAGCGTTTCAGAGCAGGCCGACAGTTTGAGTATGTTATACAAGCCGGACCGGCGCACCGTAGTTAAGGCTTTTATCAGCTTGAAAACCACATGCAGCATTGCTGTATTGTTCAACGCCTTTTCCTTGGAGCTGTCTTAGTGAAAATACCATGCCTCTTGTACTTTGGAGCTGTCTTAGTGAAAATACCATGCCTCTTGTACTTCGAGAGGCACGGAACAAAACCCGCATTGACTCCCAGGTAGAATTATGTCGCAAACTTACGGACTCTGGGCAAGAGGAGATGAGCAAAAACTTTCCCGGCGATACACAATAGCGAGATGCCACGATAGTTCCTGCAATCTCTACGATCGCTCTTGATCTTGTAGAGAGTATTTGTTGGTATCTCTGAAATCGTCCCGAAGACATCGTCTATTCCAGCAGTTCGTGAATGTGCGAAAAAGCGCCGTTAGCAGAGGTTTGCCACCACTTTTCAAAATCTCTGAAGAAATGCCATCTTGCCAAGGAGATTTCTTGTTCTTGAGACCTCTGATTGCAAGTTTCACATCTTCCATGGTGAAAGGCTGTCCAGTTCTTGAAGGGCATGTAGCTGGTGCAGGTGGGATAATGCCGAACAGATGACATGGGCTCGTGGAGAATAGATGGAGCTATAGTGATCAGCCCAGCGATCCAGCTGAGCAGAAATGTCAACCTGGAGTGCTCTGTCAGCTGCGAGGAAAGGGGACACTTTCTTCGGAATTGGGCGATGGCTTCCCGTACCGCTGTAAAGCCCGTGAAGGTCACCGCAGTCTTCTCATTGTTTTTTGCGGATATTCACGTTTTCCCAGTAGCGTGAGACTGAAAAACGAGTGAGACGTTGAACAGCGCGTTTACAGTTTGTAACTCCCTGTGAGCGGAGCGGCTGTTTCTCGCTGTTACCTCAATCTGGCTGATCGTTTAGCTGCAAGGGTGGGTAGAAGGTCATCGTTATCACGAAACCAGTCAGGCTGCGCTTTTGTTCGGCGACCATATGCCTCCAGTGCACTGGACGTACTAGCATCACGCGTTGCTCGCCAGGCGACGTTCGGATCAGACGGTTTAAATTGTCATATCCAGCTTAGAGGATAGCAGTGTTTGGAAAAGCTGACTGCGGAGATAACCGCGTGTAGAGGAGGCGTCTACAACGGGCAACGGTTTCGGTTGAGTTTGATAAAACTTTGGTGTCATTTGGAGCTTGCAGCGAACCAGGGCGTGATCAGTTCCGCAGTTTGAAAAGTTCATGCTGCGGCATTGCTTGAGGCCGCGTAGCTGGCGTCTTCGAATGATGACGTCATCTAGTTGATGCCAACATGTATGAGAGCGTGGGTGCAGCCAGGTTACCTTGGAACGCATCGAGCCTTAGAAAAAAAGGGCTCGCAACGGAGAGGTTGAATAATGAGCACAACTCAAGCAGGCCCTGCCCGTTTGGGCCCCCGTTTGGGCCTACCAAATACCCGCGTTTGGGCCTACCAAAAAACGTATCCAGCGGAATGCCAGAGCATGACAGCTGGGATGAGGGCAGGCTGCCCCGCAGTGGCACACTCGTGTGCCTGATAATTTTAACACAGAAGCAGCTGAAATCTGCCACAGCAGACCGGAAGTCATGGAACATTCTAGCGGTCGCCCTGACTGAGACTGCCAGCCCCTGCTGCCGAGTTGACATGGGAAATTTGGTGGAGTTCCTATCTTCAAGACAGGTTGCCGAACCTGCCTACCTGCGACTAGTTAGTCAGATCTCTATCCTTGACCTGTCTGGCATAGTTGCCCCTGCTGTGAACTTGAACTCCCGCCAGCATAGCTCTAGGGGTCAAAGAGGTACGCACTACGCAAACTCCTGCGCCACAACAAGGCAGTAGTTAGGAGGAAAACAATTAGGAACATTTTAGTTATTCACGTCTTAGTTACATTTCCCCCAAAGGAACAGTGGTGGTAGTAGAGAGCGAAGAACAAATAATTTTATCTTAAAAAAATTAAATTGTTGTACGAAGAAAACCAGACACTGGCCCGCGCAAAGTTTTTGATTTTAAGGCTGCAGATCTGGATAGAATACTGAAAAAACATATAGGGATACTGATACAATGAATTTCAGCTCACTATCTCAAGTCTTTTATCTTTTAAATTTCTTCGATCTTCTGTTTTACACAAAACCGAGAAAAATTTAAAAATCTTGTGCAATCATATAAGGAATAGCATTGCTAAAGTCAGTGGTTTAAATAAAACTATTTAGGTTATTCCATTGCCAAAAATAATTACCATGATTTCATTAATTTCAAGGGACTGGTTTAAGGTTTTTTTCTTGAATGAATTTACATGTCTTCACTAAAATTGACATTGTTTCAATCAAATATTACCTCAGTGTCATGTGCGCCGGAAGAATTTTTACCAACGGGGAGCGTTAATGGATTTTTCTAAGAGTAGCCAAAAAGATTTTTATAGGTGGGAACAAACGTGGTGAAATTTCATTATACCCACTCGCAACTAAGATAACAACCTTTTTTTGCTAGAAATTTAATAGGAAAATCAAATTTAAAAATCCGCAGGCGTATTGGCCTTCTTCCGACACCTATGCTGAATGCTTTTTCTATTCCACAGTTTACGCGTTGCATTTCAAATCTTGAGAAACATCATTAACTGTAACCCTCAGAAGTTGAAATTAGATATTGAGGAAAGTTCGAAAATCCTGTTATATTACTCGCAATCTCCCACTTGCTACTTCTGTTTATTGCTTGTTTCTTCTCTAATGTTTACTACCTGCGTGTGTGTATTTTGTAACAGACCATACAAGTCAAAGATAAAACCAGCCCATGCAGTCACGCACTGCTTTGTTTGTTTCAAACCTGAGCCTTCGCATCATCTAAGACTTGTCGCGACGGTTGCCGTTTGTGGAAGGTCACTACGAAACTAGTTTCAGAAACGTTCGTCCGATTCTAAACATCAAAAAACTTCGGTTTCGCACTCGCTGAGCGAAGCATGTACAAAGCGGAAGCGGCTTGTCCGGACACGAGGGTTGACGTCACGATGAAATGAGTAACGGAACGTTTATGAACGATATCAAGGCACGACGCTAACGTATCTAATGCACTGGTAGAAAACTGAGAAACTGACGAACACCGTTCGACTGGACCAGCGTTTCTCAACCGGGAGCCAGTTGGCTCAACAAGGGAGGTATTTTTGAAATGTTGTGAGGAAATTTGCCCAGGGGAGGAATTGGGGAGGAAAAAAAGTATTATATGTTTTTATTATTATGTTTCTGCGAGATGTGACAAGTCTAACAATCCCGTTGTTTTTTCAGCTTGCATGCCAGTAGCTAGTTGCTAGCGCCTAGAGCAATTTCTACGCTTGACTGCATTCATCGACTTCCTAGCCTACTTGGGTTTCATTGTAATGATAGGCGAGTAAGCGTTGTGATACAACAGTGTTGAGATTGTAGAGAGATAGATAACGTGGACTGGTTGGTGTACTGTGACGAAGACTTCCGTGGTAGACGTCATTGACTTAGTAAAAGCGTTGCTGATTAGCATGTGAGATTTAAATAAATTCAAAGCGCTTCATATCACCTTATTCGAGTAACGTTGCTTTTGAGGTTGAAGTGACTTTACTGGCACTTCGTTCCATAGTAGAAAAAAATCGAGTTTAACTGTAAAGTTTGCTTATTGGCAGTAGATCAATTTTCTCCTCAAAGGTGCAGAAATAGAAGGCCTACCCAAGATATACAGGTCTAGCGAAATCCAGCAACGCTAAGTTTCAGCGAATATCTTGTGTGGTAAATTACTTTGAAAAACTTGGTATTTTGCAGCAAAACTGGATTTGTTTCTAATTCATATTTTGGCGCTTGTTTTTTAATTTATGGTGGAAAGAAAATAGTGTTTTTGTTCGGTCGGACTACTAGTAATCATCCCGTTTTTACTTCAAAGCTACTTACATACATCTATGTACTTACAAGGGAGAAAGACGACAGCCAATTCATGAAAGAGAACATTTCGGCAAAATAGATGTTGACACAAAGCCTCGGATCTGTTCCGTTCAGATCCACTGCGTACAGGTTACGTAGACCGTCACGAGCGTTGACAATAGCGTCCTCGATCTTTTGTTATCCCCCCCCCCATTCATCGAAGCCTGACTGCCGACAATGGTTTCGGACTTTTGTTATTCTTCTGCTAAGAACTCAATTCACAAGGATCGACATAATACCAAATTTTTCGTCCCTTTTTCACCTGAGCATAGGAACTGTGGGTGAGCTGATATTTGTTGAGTTGTTCTGTTTTCTAATTGAAAACAGGGTTACTCTGTTTAGACATTGCAAATACAAATGTAGCCTGTGCTTGTTGAAATACAGACCTAAGTGAACCAACAGGAGTCCTCGTACTTCACTTGTTGGACAGTTTTTGTAAAACCTCCGGAGACACATCAGCTAAAGACGAGTTGGATGATCGCAAATGGTTTTCACGAGATTGTCTTAAACATGAAAAAACTGACGTTTCATGCGAAATGCATTATGACGAACACTGTGAACAAAAACCTATGCCAGAGGCACTTTGTGACCAGAAGCTCGAAACCATCTGCTAGGGCTGAGACAAAATTTGCAATGAAAAAATTGACTTTGCACAACTTTGAATGATTTGTGCGAAAACTCTATCAGACGCACAAATGTTTCAGCTTTTCTGAATGTAGAAAACAAAAACGGGAAGCATGTGCTGCTGGTCTTAAAATTCTGGCAACGGCTGTGTAGAAGATGTTACGCTCATACTCTGGAATACTGTTTGGTTTTAGTCATTTGTCTTGAGCAGTTTTTTTGTAAACTACAACTAATTTAGTTCTGGATAAGGCCACGGGCATCGGAAGGATTTTTTCCAGGGGGGGCACTAGGGAATTTTCCTAATTTTTTTTAGGGGGGGAAAGAAAATGTTCAAATTTGTTTTTTCCCACTACAAAACTAAGAAAACAACCTTTCTTGCTGGAATTCTCAAAATTCAGCGGGACCAAGCCCCTCTTCACCACTTCCGCCGCCCACGGATAAGGCCGGAATGCGACTGACGTGGTTTGCTTTAAGACAGGATAAGAAGTAGAATTGATCGACACCCTACAACATCTCAGTTCATGTTGCACGCGTAAGCGAGTCAAAACCTGGGAACCGCTGTTACTGAAAGCAAGGCAATTTGAGCTAATGCTCAACTTTGTAAATATCTTCATACGAAAGATAGCCAGCTATCGCTCGGAAGCAAACTTTACATTAGATTGCTGACATGACAGATCAGTGTGATTGAGAAGAGGGCTAATTCTTCCGTTCTACATCTCATTTTATTTGTGAATTTATAATATGAAACTTTATTTGCTCTTTCCACAGTTTATCGGCTGTTGTTCCTTTGATACAGTGGTTCTTCACCGGGGTGCACGACCCCCAAAGCCCCCAAAGGGGCATCAATAAATTTCCGGGGAGAGCGAGCTCTTACGCGCTCTGCAACATGGAACGATTTTGAACTTGAAAATGTTCCGTTCAGTTGACTTCTTCAAAGTCAGGAGGGATTAAAACAAAGGACAAATACTTAAGGGAGGTGTCGTAAGAAATGGTTAACAATCACTGCTCTAATAAAACATGATCGCTTGCAAATGGCGGCTGAACAAAATATGCGAACCTTTGTGGGCATCACAGTCAACATTTTTTCACGTGCAGATGGAATATACTGTATTGCTGGAGTACCTGTACGTAAGAAACAGCATGAAAGGGAGAAAGAATCTGGCAATCGCACGTGCAACTATAATTTTAGTCATAGTTGCCTTGCATTGGCAAATTGACTTCTGCTCAAACGAAACTGCTGAGCGGAGCAATTGGTAGATTGCGACACGCATATAATCTATGCAAAGCCTGAAAGACATGACCTGAATTTTTTGTTTTCTCAGGTGATAACTTATTCAAGCGTTAATGACAAAACGTGTGTGTGTATTAAATCTGAGTAATAAACACAGGGACAAACTGAAAAACCACTTCGAAGTGAAAAGTGCCTGAACGACATGGAGACGCAGGTGCGTCGAAGTTAATTCTTTAGGTCCAATGAGTAAAGTAACGTAAAAGTAGTTGCTCGTGCATATAAAAAAACTTAAATTGCACCCACTTCACTTTAGTCTCTACACCGACATACAATTCACCAATCGATACAGAATGTAATGAAAGTGTTTTACCGGAAGATAGTTTTTGAAAATGTTAGAAAATTTTCTTATATCAATCACTAAGCATTGCTTTTCAAATTTTCAAATCACAGCTGGAAGTACAGAATTTCGTATTTTCCGTTACCAAAACCATAGAAGACAAAAACGTTGTCGCGTCGGAGAAGCTAGAATGCCTCTCCTAGCATCCTATCGTGAAAAAAATACTATTTTATCTTCCGTTTATACAGGATTTCTGGACTGAGGATGCACAGAGTTACTGTACTATGATCTCCTATTAACATAAATTGATTTCGTGTGAAATAAATTTACTGATAGTTTTGACTGCGTCACCTTTGTGGTGACTAATTACTCGTTGATCTTAGTGCACTTGAGAACACAAATCCAAAATAAAATGTCGCTGTGATGAATGTCAAAGCTTCACAGAAAGCCAAGACACCTTATTTAAGCAGGATAGAGAAAAAGGAAGACGTCCACTGTTTATATTAATTGTTCTGAATGAATGTGAAAACCACTTGTTGGTCGTACGTTTTTTAGAGGTTTTAGAGATACTGTAAAAGTTCTTCCTGGTTTGATTCCTGTAATTCACTTGGAATGATTCCTCCATTTAGTTACACATTCCAAACATCTGTAATCCAAATCAATCAGTTGTGCCATAAATAACAGAATAAAACAACTAGGTGTGACCATTTTCCAATGTTCTTTTCAGAATGTTCTTTTCTTTTCAAAACGAAATTAAGAAAAAAATATTGCAACTACGTCAAAATGTCCACACCTGTCTCGTCGACCTCGAGGAAGGGTCTCTCGTGAAAAGTTTTGGGGAGTGTAGCAGGAGTACTGTGTTGACGGCCGCCTGTTAGAAGACGTTACCATCATTTTCTATCTAGAATAATCTAGAACACTTAACTGGTCGTCAAGTTACTACATTTTGCCTCAGATATTTGTGTCCGTGTCGGTGGAATTAAATCACAACAGTTCACAGTGAATGTTCGACTTCGAAAAAGGTCTTCATATACAAAGTGGATAGACAGTCACAGTCAAATCATGTCATTGTGAGAAGCTGCAGCATTAACCGTTTGCTTTTTGCGTGCAGTTGGTGCTACTTGCGTCTTATGAACAGGGTCTTCAAGATGCGCTTGATCGGTTTTCTGCTGCGTTTGACCAGCCTGGGATGAAGATTAGCACTAAAAACATCAACAGTTTTATGAGTCTCCAGAAACCCAAACCAGTGCGCAGTATACACAGCAGCAGTGGCGAAATTCAAGTAATTTGTGGTGATATTCACGAGTGACGGAATGCGGAACAAGCAGACTGATACACGTATATGTAAAGCAAATGCAGTTCTGCGTGAGCTTTAACTCTCTGTTGTCAAAAAACGGGAGCTTTCAAACACAGCAAAGCTATTATTTTTTAAACAGTTCTTTGTTCCGATCCTCACAGTCCTCACCTATGGTTATGGATTGTGGGTAATGAAACGACTGAAAGTGGGATATCTCCAGTACAAGCGGCAGAGTTGGGATTTTTGCGAAGAGTTCACGATGCGATAATTCGGGGGAAAGTGAACAACTGTGAAATACGTAAAATCATTAACGCAGAGGCATTTCTACAAATGGAGATATCTCAGCTGCGTTGGTTGGGCCGTATGTCCAGAATGCTCAGGAAAGGTTGGCAAGTGATGTCCTGCTGCCTGCCCCACGCAAAAGCGTCCCAGATGCAGACTAAGCACCAAGTGGCGTGATTACACATCCAACCTTACACAGTGTTGGTGTGGAGCCAGCAGAATTTTTACTTGTTGCTGAAAACCGTAAGCCGTTTGGAGCTTCCTAGGGCTCCTGCCCCCATCACCCTTCCCTGTGGAAAGTATATGTGAAAATGAGTGAATAGAAAAATACTGAAAATGATATTGAGAGTTTCAAAAAAATAAATGAACAAAGAAATACTGTAAATTTCAGATGCAACCGGTAAATATGCAACAGTCAAACTTGCAACCTGAGTGGATGCCGTTGCCCCAGTCTTCTCAAGCTTGCCCCGCCGGGCTTGAGTACCTGGTAGATTTGGACCAAGTTCGTATACATCAAAGATTGGATACATTAGGACGTGAGTGTCTGAAGCTCGACAAAATGGATTTTTGTCTACGAAACTACTTGTTTTCTTTCGTTCAACGATTAGTTTCATTTTTAGAATACAAAAATTTAAAACCAGTTTTAAGCGTTTTTTCTTAATTGGATTCTTACGCGTCGGTTTGTTTTGAAGTGGGCGAGATGAATTCCCTTTCACGCATTTCGTTTCAATATGTTGTTCAGCTATTTGGAGACAAAAGTTAAAAGCATTTGGAACGCCTTGCATTTTACAGACAAAAAAGTGAATAGCTCGTCAAAAGCTATTTTAACAATAGCTTCTCAAACGTCTTTTTTTCTTGTTTCGCACTGCAACTTTGCTGAACATTTTTCATTTTGAACCAAGGTTGAAAATGAAGACGCCCTTTTCTACGTTTTGCAGTATTCAACGAAATGCGCGCAACGTTCCCTACAAGTAAAAGCTTCGCCGTTAAAAACAGCGCAGATCAGCTGTGCTATGTCGCTATGCAAGGTAAGCTGATGAGTTCTTGTTTTTCTAAACAAAACGTTAACATTATAATTTTTCGTATGTTCGAAGATCGTCATTAGATCAAAAACTGTGCTCTCTTTGCAAATAGTTTGCTTTTTCCATAATGCACACCACAAGAAATCGTTTAGCTGATCTTAAACTACATGACTCAAGAATTAATTTTTTGCAAATAACCACTGAATTGGCGGCCAGTTGGTGGTAACCTGCTCAGTCGCTGGGGCGGGGTCCATTATGCTGAATACTTGGTAAGACGGTAACAACAAACAATGGAACATAGTTCACATCCTAAAACACCGGAAGTTCCAGTACTACGTAAATGTTCTGTCAAAAACTATTTGGAAGAACTTAGGCTCGTAGCAGAAATAATGACTGGGCTTCACCATCGAAGTGCATGTCAAGCTCACATTTGAATTTTTATGGTGGAGATGGACGACTGCCGACACTGGTTTGGCTGAGCTTCAACGTTTAGGTCTGAAAAAATGTTTTTAAAGTCGACATGCCGTTTGAACGGAACCCTTCCACTGACTGTCAGATTGCATCAACATTCCTAATTTCATTGGTCTTCAGTGAGTGCATGCTTCTTGCAAACATTGCTTAGCAAGTCAGAGATGTAAATATTCACAAGGAAGGGCGCCCGGACCGATCCCTGTTGGACGCCATTTTTCCTGCGCAGGTTATTTTTGCTGTTGTTTCGCAGAGTAGTAATATTATAACTTAATTAGACTCAAAGCAGAGAGAAAACAGTTAATTAGTTTTAATAAACTGCAATCGTGAATTCAAGTCAGTGGTGTTTTTTTGTGAAATAGAGAGGTTTCCCAACAACAGCAAGGGGTCGAATGTTTCAGCTCTTTAAAGTACTTTTCCTGATATTCATTCCGAACGCAATCACACCTAGAGCTACGCTTCAACTTGGTTAAATTCTTAGTTACTGTCAAAGATAGCGTCAGTCACACCGTGACATTAAGATGTCAGTGTGGTTACGTCAGTAGTGTAATACTACTGCAACACAGTTGAATCATTAGCAGATCTAATTTTAATTAAAGTAAGCGTTAGCACAAAAATGTACAGAAGGTTTCGCTCAAGCAACAGTACACCCGATTAGTTTTGGCAAAAACGCAGAAATGTCCATAAACAAAGAACCTTTTCTCACTTTTTCAAATATTTCAACAAAAGAAGCGGGTTTGTGGATGGTCTATGTTTCGGTAGATCTTTCCAAAAATGCCATCAGTAATATGACCTGACAATGCATTTGTGACAGCACAATCACCATGCGCAAACACCGAAACAAAGATGGCCTGCCGAGTGATTTTCAACCGTGTTAACGTGAAATGGTTACTTAGACAGTGCTTTGCCTCCCATAAAAATCTTGCAGTTTGGACTTACCTACCTAAAGCATGCGTAAAGCAATGGTGCTATGGACCACGAAACAATAATCAAGTTGTGCCAAGAAGGAAGGTTGAAAAACGCTGTTAATGATTTCGCGCTGGGGTTAGACGGTGGATTTCGAAAAGTGATTTGGAAAACACTTCCACACGATGCTCACAACATGAAACACATGGCCTTTCGAAATGTGTCAAAAGGCTGTGCCTTGTGTTTCATGTGGTGTTCGACACATTTCGACAGACTGTGGAATTAAGTCCTTTTTTGAAGGAATTAAAACACATCAATTTTGCGCGGTGGTCAAAAGTACCACTGTAAGATGCAGCCAGGGGTGTAACAAGGTTAGATAGCACCCGGGGCAAGAAGTAAGTGTGGCGCCCAAATGTTGGAAACTAAGGTCGTTTACGAGTAAATGTACAGTATTGAAGAAAGTACTTGTGACATTATCGGGAGTTTTCGGCGCCCTCCGCAGTGATTCAGCCCCCCCACAGTCCCCCCACGTTACGCCCCTGGACGCAGCTAACATGTAACATCCCGCTTGCGAAAAGCTAACACGACGCTGTGTTAGGAACATTTTCGTTGTTTTTTTCGATTCCGTACGTTGTGTACTGTGTATACAGGAGCATTAGTCACACATTTGTTCATGGGATGTTCCACAACTTTTGCATCAACTTACATGAACCTTGATGAAAAATGGCGTATTTTTATCAACACCTTTCTGGAAAATTGCCAAAAATCTTTGCAAAATTAATAGTTTATGTCGCTTTTTCTCGCAGATCAAAATAATTACTGACCTGTATTAGACAATTATTTTATGAGGGCGGCAATATATTATTTTACATCAGAGCCAGATATGTCAATGCAAAGCGGCTGCGACGAAAAAGAAGCTTTCGTCATGCATTTTATGGATAACAACGGAAAGGTAGGAGCATTTCTGAAAATGTATGATATCTGAAATAGATTATCAAAATATTGTTTACTTTTAATGTACTATGCGCAGAATATCATTCAAATGAAAAAAAATCATATTTTCTACATCAAACTGTTTAACTTTGGCGAATTCGATTTTACGACAGGAGTTATTGGCTAGGCAGTTACACGAAGAAAACCAAAAGGTTTACATTTTGTGTTGCAGCTTTAGCAATCTATTGTTTGCTTTCATTGCACAGTGACTAGAAATGCAGTCTAGGAAAACTGCAGAGCGATGCTCACCATTCTACATGTAAAGGAAAACAATCAATCTTTTTCCTTTTGCAACAGCACAGGTTTTCCTTGTCGCAAAGCATTGAATTATTTCATAATTGTTTGATATATTAGCTTTGCGTTTGACGCTTGTTATGAAGATGACAAAAACCCAATTACAAACCTTTGGATTTCTGTGGCGTGCAGCCACCTCATCTCACAAGTGTCTTCAACCACACTACGAGCTTTCAGCTCATCAAATAATTTTTTGTAGTTTGACGTCTAAATCAAAATTGAACAATACATATCTTTGTGGAGCCGGAACTCAAATTCCAGGCATAAGCGTACGGCATGGGGCTTCAGGGAATGCGGAAGCATCTACAGTGCGGGAAAATTGGTGATCATTCGGGCAAAACATTTAAACATTTGGGTAATTTTAGACTATCCACAATTCACTAAGATGGAATCATTTGGGTAAATTCCAACAACTTGAACCAAATTTCGGAAAATTAGACGGCTTCATTGAAGTTTTGGGTAAAATTAGAAATATTTGGGTAAACTCCTCCAGCTTCAGCCAAAGCTGGGCAAATTCAAACATTTGCATAAATAGAAAACATTTGTGTGGAGTTCAAAAGCAAAATCAATTTTGGGGCAAATTGTAACAGCTTCATTCGAATTCGGTGTATTTCACACAGTCTCATTCAACTTTGAGCTATATAGAATGGCTCCTTATAACTTCAGTATATTTAGAAGCGTCTAGGTCAGTGGTTCTCAAACTGTGGTACGCGTACCACTAGTGGTACGCGAAGGCCTTCAAGGTGGTACACGAATAGACCTACTTTCTGTTTTTCTTCACAAAAAA
>JGI24158J21664_10005237_pt1 | contig 16902 bp, 10 predicted proteins | sample Ectturendosymbi3_FD_21664 | JGI IMG/M metagenome (IMG submission 21664)
GAACAGCTCTCTGGCGCAATCGGCGGAGGAGCTAGGGCGTTGGTAAGGCAACCGAAAACTGCTGTTTTTTTGCGAAAATCGCCAAAACCACCCAGACGCCAAGGAGTTAAATGGTGTTTGTTTTTCAAAATTGTATAGATGACATGTACCAATTATTGTGGAAATACTAAGTAACATTCAAATATTCAACATAAGTTTGTGAGTTTGACATACAGTATATGTATAAAAATCACATAATAAAGCATCGTTAAAAGTAGTTAACTTTAATAGTCTCCTAACATTTCCACATAGCGATCAAGCATCTTGCAAAGTAACTGAATACAACTGTTGTTTGATTTCTTTTGGTTCTCTGCTGTGTGGTTAACCAGATTGTGCCTAAAAATAATTAACAAATCCTTCAAATTTCAACTGAAGTAAGATTGTACAATATTTAAATAACATCATTTTCTGAGTTGCAATTATTGTTGATGTAGTGAGACATTAGGAAATATTTCTTTGGCAGGTAAATATTGCATGTTTTAATAGCCTTTTATTCCAATTGCAGTGGTTAGTTAAGCAGCCTTAGCTGCACTGACTGATATTTGTATGCTTTAATATTTTGATTTTCAGTTTGAAAGCTACTATACCTGAAGCTCCCAAGCATAGTAGTACTAATGCTTCTGAACCAGGACAAAAACCAACATCAGGTACTACCAGCTCCAAACCAGCATGGAGTAAAGCGGACAGCAGTGATGATAGCAGTGAAGCAGAAGAAGAGGAAGTTGAGAGTGATCTTGGTAAACAAGTTTAAAGTAGTAGGACTTTTCTAAGCCTGCATCAGAGATTTGCATTTAATTTAGCATATTTTTACTGTTTATGTTAAAGAAATCGATATGGAGGGTGTAATTGCTGGGGACACAGATCCTCCTCAAGAAATGGGTGATGATAGCAAAAAATCTACCGAAGAAGAGCAGGAGCAGGTATGTCAAGTGCTGCAGCAAATGCCTGGTTGTTGTTCGCCATGACTATGTGATGCTGTGGTAGGCCTATTTTATTTGGATTTAGTGATGTAGTCCAATGTAAGTAAACTGGCATTTTGCATCTAATGCATGGTACAGAAACATGTTTTTGAATATTTTACTCAGTGTTCTGCAAAGAATGAATATTCAGCAGTTGCTGTTAACAAACCCAAACATCCACTTAAGAGCCTATTTTTTGATATGTAAAGTGGCTGAAAAAAACTGTTCTAGAGCATTATATCCGAAAATGCAAGCGCATGGGAACAACTGCTAAAATAGTACACTTTTCAAAAATTAGCAACACCCACTTTTTCCATAGTCTTTGAAACTACCCTCAGATCAAGTGCATTTTAAAAACTCTTGAATCTTGACAGCTTTTTAGTTTCAGCCCAGTCCTTTAATGCTGATTTATATATGCCACACTGCTTTGTGTGAATTATGTCTGTCAAGCTTGTTTCTTTCTATTTTAATATCTAAAAGTCCTGCAGTGTCATTACCAGCCTGGTAGAGAAATGGTGGCATAAATATTAATTTGGGCCCTTAATTGTGATGCAAACAATCTAGTGTCTATAAAATCTGCTGTCTAGTGTCTATAAAAAGTAATCATTTCACAGCTGAAAATCAGACATTATGAGAGTACTCGTACATATTTCGCCTACTGAGCAGGCATCATCAGCTTTGCAAAGTGCATGAAGTATAAACTAGAATGAAATAAAACCCACAAACATTAAAGCTAACAGCTAAGGGATGGTCTGTGTTGTTTTTTTCTATATTTTATTGAATTTACTCATCTCATTGCTTGTTACATGTCCAATCAGGTCAAACTATTCCAAGAAAGGAGAAGATTAGAGAAACTCCTTTCTTGGCTTTGTTGGATCAGTATTGATAATGCGATCTTATTCGTAGAGCAAGAGTTTCTGTACACTTTTTAAAGAGAGGTCTCTAGCTAAACTACATTGAATTTTCTAAGCGAGGACCTGGTAAAGTGAAAATAAACATTGCGGTGTATCTCATACGATTTAGTGTGGTTTTCCATTACAGTAGAATTGCCCAATAACGTCACTTCAAGGGACCAGAGAAAAAGCGTCGCTATAGGCAAACTGTTGTTATAGCTGAATTCTACTGTGTAAGCGGTAGCATGTTAGCATATGGCATGTGGTGTGAGGCAGCAGCAACATAAGTATTGATGATATGAGCGTCGGAAGGATTTTTTCCAGGGGCAGGGGGCAACAGCGGATTTTTCCATAGGCAGCCATAAAGATTTTTTATGCCTTGCTTACTCTTTTTGGAGATAAAGAGTAAGTCATCCTAGATCTGTTCTAGAGCAAACAGTACCAGGTAAACCGCTATGCTCTCTTTATTCGGAACAAATTCACGTACTTCGGGTAAGAGATCTGCACTGGTAGAACGATCGCTTACTTTTTAAAATTAAGTCAGCGGTATAACAGCATTCACTAAATCCCTGATCTTGTTGTAGTAGGAAAAAGCCGTCTTAGAGATTATTCTACCTCACATACTGTTAGGAGTAAGAATATTCTTAACTCAATTTTTGCCTTGCTCTTGTTTCTTGTGAGGTTGCTGGGTGGTCTATATTTTTTGTTTCAAATAGTAGTCCATTGCCGGCTTGTATTTGATCAGGCAGCGTCAATGAGGCAGTTGGGAATGGAAGCCATGTCAAATGGAGACAATGAAGGAGCGGTAAAGCATTTTACTGCTGGCATACTTCTGGATAACAGCAAAACCGTTTTGTTTGTAAAGAGAGCGACGTGAGTTTGAAAAAGTTCTATGTTGTTTATGTTTGAAGTAAAAATGTAGGCTGAGTTCGTCTTCTCGAAACATATATTAAGAAAATATTACCCTCACTTGGCTTACTGCCTAGAGCAGTCAATTTCAACTCTGCATCCGCGGACTCCTGTCAGTTCGCACAGACTATTTAGTGAGTTCGTTAACTCCTGGCTGGATGGGGCAACTGAATATACATTAGCGCCAAAATTGGACTTGAGTGACGCCAGCAATGAATATTTTCACTAAGTTAATGCTAGTTTCGTAACTTGAGTCAGCGAAGACCTTTAGGGAATGGAAAGTTACCCCGCCATCCGAAAACGTTGAATGCCACAGATCTAGGACGATTTGCTTTCAGGTTGCATAAGTGAGCAAATCATCGCAAAACGATTTTTGAAATCGCTACAGATGGATTGTAAATCGGTTTTATTGCTTGAAATTTTTTCTTCAGCGTCTATTTTGCACGTCTGTTTGCAACTTGGATGTTAAAAGAAAAAGACCAGCAGCTGTAAATAATGCGTTTCTTGCCTTGTGTGGTAGCATGGCATCTGCTGGTCTGCTCTTTCTGAGCAGACTTTCGTCGTTTTGAAGCGACTTTATCTCTGAAATCCTGTGCTCTGGGCGGAATAGGCGCTACCTGTTACTTCCTGTTGATAAAATCAGAGTATGAAATACGTCGATTCGAAACAAAACAGATCGCTTGTTAGTATTTCGATAGCTCTTTTTGCAGTCAAAGAAAACACTTTGTGTCACTTTCGACTGTGGAAATGTTCTCTTAAATGGAACGTTGTGTTGCAGAGATGGTGTTAATGAGAGCTTCGGTGAAAGTTGCTGGGACAAAGTTTGCTCTTTGGGGCTTTTCGCAGGAAGGAAAAATACGTTCAACAGTTTTAAGGGCAATATTGGAAAGAGAACAGCAAAGCATGTATGTCCTGTCAACACGTCACACGAAAAACTAGAAGCATAATTAGGGAATAGTGATTCAGTTGGATCTCCGTAAATACTACAGAAAGGTTACCACCGTCCAGTAGCAATATTACTTTAAAGTAAACTTTGACCTTTAAGCATCTCAAATATGCATCACCTCTTCACACAGGCCAACATTGTTTTGGCAAATACTTAGCGCAAAAACATACTGTCTTTTCAAACTTGGGCTAGAACCTTCATTTTGGTTAGAAGTAGATTTTGCATTGGAAAAATACGCAAAAAACATGATTTACACGAAATCATATCAGACGTTTCGAAAACAACTGTTGTCAACCTCAGGAAGGTTCAGTGAATGCAGCTCGTAACGTCAGACCACAAAACGCGCGGTTTTTAAGTCATACACAAAAAACAGCAATGCAACGGCCAACTGATGCAAACGTTGACTAAAACCTTTAGAGTGGATGATGTATCCATGTTAACGATAGGCGTTTTATTCTCAAACAAACCAATCTATTCAATTTTGCAAAACTTTTCCAATCTGTAGCGGAAGCTTAAATTTTTAGTTCATCAAAGTTCTTAAACTCGGGGTGTTTGTTGTGCCAGTGTGCTTCTGTGGCTGTGCACTTCTTGTATTACTTAATCTGTTCATAAGGTTGACCGCTCACTCTGAGCAACACGCGTTTTGCCGCAACAACATGTTAGCTTGCACACGACTCTGGATGTTTTGAAAGACATTGTGACTTGTTGAGAGGAAAGCCAACTTGGAGTTTACATGGCTCGCACACTTACCTCAGCATAACTTTATATGGAGTTTCGAATACCGAAGAAAGCTTTTTTGACTCGTGCCGAGATGGTGCGTCGTTGACCCCGAAAAGGAAAGTTTGAAAACTTAATGTCTCCTTATTTCGCTTGTCGAATCCAGAACACAGTTTCCGTCCATAGTTTTGCGCTTGGATCGCCGCATACACAAAAACTTGCAGTGTCTTAACCAAACAGGTGAAAAAATTAAAATCGATGTCTGGGCTTCAAAGCGTGTGTTGCTCGTTGCACAAACATGGCAGAATCATAACAGCGACCATTACAGCTGAACAACACTTATTTCTGCTCAAACAGCATTCACGTCGACTCAAGATAAGTCATAATTGTACAAAATTAGTAATATTTAGCATTTTGTTAATCTGCATGCTTTTCAGCTTGCTATGATGCAATTATATAATGAAAATAAGCCACCATCGCTGTGGTATTATGTTTCCGTTTTTGCAAATGGAACATAAAAAGTGTATTTTATGTGTGTAAGCTAACTGCAGGTAAACAACTGAAACGCTTTGAGGTCTTTCGCGCATGCGTTTTTAATGTCAAACAGTAAATTGACTAAATCTGAAGCAGATCATTGGTCGTGACACCGCAGTTGCGTGCGGTGACACTTCTGGTGGAGCGTTCACTGATGGTTGAGCAGGTGGCATAAGGCCGTAAATTTTACTAGGTGTGCGCTGTTCGTGGCGTCACGACATGACGTTTTATTCAAATTTCAAACCAACCCTTTGGCAGAGTTTGATGAGAGAACATGTATTATGTCCTACTCGCACTATCGCCGTTAAATGGTGTATAGGAAATAATATCTATGCTGTAATGTATACAACAGTTCAGAAATGAAAGCATATGACATTTTGGCAGTTAGAGCTGTCCTGAACAGCATAAACTGTTTCTAAATTCTAAAAGTTTGAAACATCCAAGATGTTGAAACATGGATTAACATAAATCATTTGTAATCAATCACACTACATTCATTCTGGAACATATACCTCTAGAGCAGTGGTTCTCAAACTTTTTGTCGCTGCGGACCCCTTTCACTGCACAAAAAAAAACGCTGGGGAACCCTTAATTTTGTCAACGCTTTTTCGATTATTGAGAAATTAGATTTGGTCGCTTCTTAGCGTGTGCACCTCAATCGCCCCGGCAAGAAACAAACTTCAAGTTTCGGCCTGCCGCCAACTGCCGTCACGAAAATCAAATAAGAAAAGGTTAGTTGACTTGCAACATGAACATGCCAGACTGCAGTTGTGGTGCGATTAAGCTGAATAATGACCCAAACGGGCGGATAACAACTAGAGTATTTTGTTTATTGGCTTTTGGTTTACGGACCCACAAAAACAAATTCATGGACCCCTAAGGCGTTCACGGACCCCAGGTTAATAACCCCTGCTCTAGAGTGATCCACGCCGTTCCACATGCGGCAGCACAGGAACATACGTTCAATATTTGTCACAAGAGCTGCGACGTTTAAAACTCACCTTCCCTTAATCTCTGCAGCAAGCCAGTACCTAAACTCCTAAAAACATAACTTGCAACAAGTGAAGTATCCATTTCTCTGCTCTGCCTGTAGAGTAGTCGCGGTACTGACTACTAGAATAAATAAATACTATAATAAAAAATGAAGATTTTTCTTTGGTTTTTCCTGAATATATTTATTCATATTCCATGAAAACAAAAATTCTATTTAATCAGAGATTCTATTTCAATAAGATTTCAGGACTGGGGATGCGTAAATGTGCGTTAAATCGATTTCTTATTTGCGGATCGATTCCTTGCTTGCTCCCATTTTGGAGAGTACATGCTTGAATACAGATATGTGCAAGTTTGAATCATCGCAAAAAGAGGAAAGTTAAGCCCAGTCGGCTGGTTCCTCGAAAGCTTTCAGAAAAACCAGAGCTTTTAATTGTAATGAGTAAATTAGTAACTACGAGCAAGTCCGATTATTGAACCCCATAAGAAATTAAGAATACGCCACTACGTGACAATCTTGCCATACTTAAATGTAACAAAGGTTAATAACCACAAATTTAACGATTCGACAAAGCGTGTTTTACCGCAGCCAGCGGTTTTTTCGAGACCAGCTTGTCTGTGTCCAAGTTTACGCTTAGATAATTCTTGGCCGATACTGAGGTTCGTCAGAATTTTGCGTAACCAGATCTGAACTCCAGTTATACAGTCATTTCCGTGCGAATACGCTTTTGCAACGTATTGTATTGTACGTTGGACGCTTACTCAGTCTTCTTTCGCGGCAGATGACCTATATAAAAAGGGTTTAGGTTGTGGAAACACAATGGAGCGTAAAAGGTCATCAACTCTGATTATTCGGTTCAATTTATGAAACAAGCTCAGCAATGCATGTTTCAGATTTTCCTAAAACGTACATCCCATGTTCACAACTTTTTCAGGTCTTACTTGCGTCTTTCTAAGCCTAACGCAGCTATTCGCGATTGTACGAAGGCACTGGAGATAAATCCCGATTCTGCTGCTGCCTACAAGGTAAACCTGTTATCATTTAATTGCGCATCAATAATCTATCTGCTTCTTGTTTTGTAACACCGTTTAAATAAGTACTCGGATGTGTCTATGTTTGAAGTTTTAAAGATCCAGTTTAACTGTTACCCTTTTCTTTCCATACTTGGCGGATCTGTAAGCTGGATCAGTTCTTGGTCGAAAAAAATGAATAAAGAACCTTTTTTAGAAAAAATCGTTGTTTCGCTAAACATGCAGTGGTTATGCAAACTGTGCAACTCTCTACGTTTATTATTATGCCTCCTTCTCCAATGCACAGAAAAAATGCCACACCCCTGCAACTTTCCACGATTTTCAGTTTGTCACTTGACTTCGTTGATGTGTGTGCGCGTTTTTTTTATCCTAGTCAATTTGTGTAAGATTGCCACTTACATTTCTTTGCTTATTGCAAACAAAACAGCCACAATAATCGAAAACATTATCTGTGCTGTTCTTGCTAAACTAAACTAGTTTACTACTTGTGAAAAAATATTTCACGTGCGCTGCGCGCCAAATCTTCCGAATTTTTTTAACATCCGTTTGATCCAACTGCACATTTGAAATTTGGATGAAATGGTGAAGTTTTCAAATACGCTTGCGAACGGATAACCAAAAATGCTGCAACATGCATCGTTTGTGGTTTAAACTAATTACTTTCATGAAGCAAAATAAACTTTTCCTTGATATGTACAACAAATGTTATTTGTTTAGTTTTTCTCTTTGACTAAAAATAACATGATCAAGGTATCTTACTCAGGTCAATGTCTTCAATTAACGTTTTTGATGAGATGTACAGGAAGTGTCAAGTTTCTTTTTCAGGTTATGGGGAAAGCTCACAAGCTTTTGGGACACTGGGACGAAGCTTGTCATGACTTCGAAGTTTCTCAGAAAATCGACTATGATGACGAAATTTACGAAGTGTTAAAAGAAGTCAAGCCGAAGGTAGGTGGTCACCTTCTGGTCGTATTTTCCAATAAACGTTCTTGTACATTTGTTCGTGAAACTGGTGCGTCGCTTTAGACTCAGTCCAGCGAGTGGAAAGTTTGCAGCCTGTTGGGAGTTAGTGCTGCGGGCATTTGACGCGGCTGTGAGCATAAATTAGTGTTACAAGTTGTTTCGTGGTGGGTAAATGCCCTGGTCGGCCAGTGGCTCTCACGGTCGTTCCATCTGTTCAGTACCTNTCGTTGCAACCAACGGNGCTGCTATTCGCAGCTCCTGCGTTACGTAAGTTATTCGAGTACTGTGCACATTTGCACAACCATGTAAGGCAGGCTGGAAGATTGCAACCGACTCGGAGTCGCTTTATTTCATTTACAAGTGGTATCGTATTAATGCAGGGGTCTTCAAACTACCGCCCGCAAAGCTATTTTATCCAGCTTACAAAGACATTTTGTCAATAATTAAAAAATAATATATTTACGAAAAATTTGTTACTTTGGCAAATGTAACAAACCCTGAAACAATCACATTTCGTAAGATGTCCGGCCCTAGACCTGTTGTGTCGTAGCTTGTATGACTCTCGGACAAGAAAGTTGGAGACCCTGTATTATGAACACAGGCCGACCTGACCACTGTATGAGTTTTTTTCGCCGATAGCACTGTTTGTTAATTTGTTGGTTTTGTATACGTTGCATGGTGGAAACTGCAGCAATATCTCGTTTCAAATGCTCATTTATTGTCATTAATTGAAGCGGTATTTTACCCGTGACGCAAAGTGCAGCGGCTGTTCCGTTTTGTTAGAAAAGCGACGTTGCAGAACTTTTCTGGGGAAAATGTCGTCATATGGTTGCGACAAATTGAAACAGAACACGCAAGGTTGATTAAGGATTTTTCAATATTTTTGGCATTTCTGCGCTACAACCGCTTGAGTTTTAGTAGTCACATTTTTCAGTTTTCAGGGCAATGTCCAGGTGGTAGTCTTGCCAATTGCTTGTTGGGTGTTTGGTAGACAAGATCGTTATTTGGCATTTGCTCTCGATAGCTGATCGAGAAACAACCAGTTAGTGCAGGGATGGGGAGCCTGCTGCACTCGCGCCAAATACGGCCCGCATCAGAATCTTCGTTACCCAACTTGGAACACAACATCACGTCGAAACGAAACTCCATGACAAGCAGACACATAGACATTAAGTCGGGAGAAGTCTCTCTCATTCATTGACATTTGGAAGATAAAGAATTGTAAGATAATATTTAAATAATTTTTTCGGCCCGCCAGCGATATCCCACAATTCATGCGGCCCGTGATGGTAAATAGGTTCACCATCCCGTAGTTACAGCATTAGTGATGTTTATGCAGACGGACACTTCATATGTAAGAACAGATAGAGACCAGCTGTCGGCTGTTTCGATGATGTAGTTACTGCAATGAAACGTTTTTGTTTGCGAATTTCGATGAAGACGGCTAGGTTCTTGGCAACATTCCCGTACCAACGAACAAGACAAAGCTTTCTACCACTTCATCATTTGCAAGTCATCAGGTTGTTTGAAAACGGATCGCGAGCTGCATATGCATTGTTTAAATACGGTAACCATACGTGCCAATTCAACTTTTTTTCAACAATTACGTTTGTATTCTCTAGTCTAGATAGTTTTTGAAATAAGTCGTCGCAAAAGGCGATTGCGGTTTTATTTCGAAACTGAACTTCCTTTTTAAGTGTATAATATGGAATTTCAAACATAGTTTGAGGGAGGGCTGTGGAGCCGGAACTCAAACTTCAGGCTCTGGCTCCAGCTACAGGCATGTGAAAGTTTTTGGCTCCGGCTCCAAAAGTATTTGGTCCATTGCAAACTGAAAACGTTTGTATTATTTGTACAAATTGTTTGTGCCGCGAACTAGGGCTGTGGAACTGGAACCAACACAAATTTCAGGCCCCGGCCATCCAAAATTGCTTGGGCTCCGGCTCCACAACCCTGGTTTGAGGTGGTCCATGGGAACAACTCTAGCGCTGCAAGAAATGCCTAAATAAATGCAAACAAACCAATAATTTGCCGATCGAGTAATATTTGCTGCGGCTTTCATTTGGATTTTTGTGACTAGAACCATCTACACTGCAGTGAAACGAAGATAATGCCCACAAACGTGAAATTCACGCATCTGCACAAACTGAATGCAAATGATCAAACGATGAATTAAAGCAACGCAACCTCACTTCACTTAGGCCATTATATCTATCTGATAAGGGATTTTCCGCATTTGAATATATGCGTATAATCTAGATGGTTCAACCAACTCTTGTTACGTACACGTTGTTGGTATACAGTACATTCCTGAAAATGTGCCTAGCTCAGGGGGGGGGCAATCAATTTGGTTCTGGGGCCACTTTTGGAAGGCCGCTTTTACCGGAGGGCCGTATACTTTCTAATGTAAATAGAAGCAAGTCTCTGACAAGTTAGCCCAGTGGTTCCCAAAGTGGGCGGTGAGGCAGAAATGGGCGGTTGGATGATTACATTTCTGTTGTCTTACTGACGTTGAGTGACCAAATGTCATAAAAAACAGTATGATCAACAAAGATGTATGCATGTAATTTGTAAACAAAAACTTAGCGTTTTATAGTGAAATGCACGAAAAAATTGTGTTGATATGTATGCTAGACATGATAGGGGGGCGATAGAAACTTGTTTGTCAGAAAAGGGGGCACTAGCCAAAAAAGATTGGGAAACACTGAGTTAGCCTCAGCCAGAGACGAATTTTCATTTTCGGGACCCTAAGCTATTTTAAATTGCGGGCCTTTCTGGAAGGTTTGCGACGACTGATGTCATACAAATTAGCACTACACGTGTTCGTTACATTCACTGAAGAAGTTGTTCCAATTCATACACATATTACTTTATTCTGAATTCCCTCGATATCAGTAACAAAACCAGTTACAATGGAACTAAAAAAGACAGCGGTGAAGTTATTTGACCACACTCACATTACATATTTATTGAGTACCTCACTTGCCTGGTGCAATGTGAAAATGGATTCAGGCGTTTTCTTCCACACATACGTACATGGTCGTTGGAAGGATTTTTTCCAGGGAGGGGCCAAAAGTGGTGAAATTTGATTTTTTTTCCCCACATTTTTTTCACCACCAAAAGTGGTGAAAATTGATTTTCCTCGAAACTAAGAAAACAACCTTTTTTGCTAAAAATGTCAAAATCCAGGGGTGCCTTGGCCCCGCCTTCCGACGCCCATGTATACGTAACAATAACGAATTCTCAACGCCATAAAACGAGAATGCTCATCGTCATTAACTTCAATCCTTCGCGCTCATTCTAAAGCAGCCCTGCACTACGAAAGGTTTTCTTGAGGCCCGCGAGAGGTTTCTCAATTGTAGAAAATGTTGTAAAATCTCGACCTCGAATAAGTAGTTGTCGTTCCAGAATTTCTTCCATATTACAGCGAAATCTCCACATCCAAATGAAATAGACATTTGCGGTCCGCGGCAAATTTGTGTTAATAATTTGGCCCTTGGAGCTTTCTAAGTTGTGCTGGTCTGTTCTGTAGAGATCTTTTGTTAGCGGCATCGTAAAAAAACGTGTATTGAACCAAAACAAAAATAGAAATGTAATTGCTTACAAAAATTCTGGAAGTTGTCCTTACTCCCAAAATTTTGGAGCCCCCCGAAATCGGGGGCCCTAGACTTTAAACCTTTTAGCCTAATGGTAAATCCGTGCCTGGCCTCAGCACTAAGCTGGAGAAAATTGTAGATTTAAGGATTTTTTCTGAATGCTTTTGCGGGCCACATATGCTCCGCGGGCCGCTTATTGCCCATCCCTGGCCTAGCTCATTTTTCTACGAAACAAAACAGTGGCACAGATGAGTTAGCGTTAATGTTGCATAGTGTAAGCACAACATTAAATGACTGTGCAACCACTGCAATAAAAATTATTTGCTCTTGATTCCCCTCTTTCATGCTTACCTTTAGACAGCGCGTGTGATGATAACTTCGTTAAGCTTGGTAAAGGCTTAAAAAGGAAGTTCGCCCCCCATAGATTGTTAAACTAAACACGTGTTATAGCTGACTTGGTCACCGGACGACGATCGCCTCAAGCTGGTAGTGAAGTGCATTTTGGTGATAGAGTTAGTCATTTTCATTTCTACCGCGGTATGAACTGGTCTTCCGTCGAGGAACAAGGACTTTGGCTTCGCCAAACGATTCCAGTCATACAACAGTCTATTGTTTTTTTGAAAACGTGCTGCTTTTACTTTTTGCTGGCTGTGGCCTCGAAGCGTTAACTACTTGTAAAATTAGAATGAAATATTGCTACATCGAAAGGGTACCCATAGTATATGTTTATAGCCAACGTAATAAGTCAGCTTAGCCAAAAATGGCGACAAAAGCTTGAGTTTTCGGCAGAACAGATGTCACAACAGGCGAGAGATCTGGTGAAATGCATGTTGTCTTCACAAGCTCGGTCAGAAGGTACAAACGATAAACCGCATAAACGTCTAAACAACAAGGTAGCAGCGCATAAACAAACGTTGAAGAGATCGAATTGCACGTATACAGAACATTTTCATTCAAAATCATACCTTGTCATTTCCACACGCAGAAAACTCAGACAATTCTTTTGCAACAAAAGTTTGATCAGAAAATAAAAAACTTGTAAAAACCTTGTAATTGCATAAGTCAATCAACCTGGTTGAGACGAATCAAAGCTCTTCTTTTGCACCAGCGTATTTTTTTTGTTTTGTGACCTTGGCCAGCAACGCTGGAAGTGAGGTCGAGATAGCATCCTCCAGTTGGTCCATCGGGCAGCCGGAGAAGTAGCTGCAAAGCTGATTTAGCAGCTGAAAACTTGTAATGGAATTAATGGAAAAGAAATCCTCGTACACGCTGGGTGCGGGCAGATCGAAAGGACTGACGTTGTGCTTGATCTGAACGTGCTTCATGATGTTGAAACGTTCCGGAGAATGAACGAGCGCTAACATCACTTGCTCCTGATCGCTCAGAAAAGTCCACTCAGCTTTTAATGTGCTCAGATACTCGTTCACCAGCAACGCGTGAATCCGCACTCGGGTAGCATGTTGCCGCACCAGGGCGATTTTGTTTTCCAGACTGTTTTCGATAATTTCGTTGAGATCCTGCATAATGGAAATACTGTATCACTGGTTTCAGATTTTTTATTGTGTCCTCGTTTATTCACCTACTGTGCTCCCTATGGAAACCTGTTACAGACAGTAGCATCAGTGTCATCAACAGGCTAAATATACTTTTTTTTACATTTGAAGGTCAGCATATGGTTCAAGTGCTTAGAAGACACCGCAAAGCACAATACCATTATTTGTTGGTGTGGCCGGTAAAATAAAGTAACTGTGATACGTCAACCTGAGATTGATTACATAGAATTCATGCTGCTGACCCTAAAAATCCATCCAAAAACATTATTTCAAAGGAGCACACTGACCTGACAGGGACTGCATCGAAAAGATATGGTTAAGTTATTTTGAAAACGTGCATCAGTTTTTTTATCTTAAATAGCAACAAATCGTACCAGGTGTGTGTGTAATCAACAATAACATTTTTCACCTTGTACCTGATGTCATCATCAGTGGCATAACTAAGAGGTTTGAGCCATTGGGGGGCAAAAATTAGTCGAAGGGGGGGCCAGTAGCCAACACTCAGAAAAAAAGATAAGAATGGTTATACTAGCTAAAAAACGAAAGCACCCTGAAAAACGCAAAAAATAATAATCTACTGAAAACCAAAAAAATACTAAATCAAAATGACTACTAAAGGGGACCCAGTTTTTACATTTAGCTTTCCAGGGGGACACCTTTCCTCCTGTCCCAATCAGTTACGCTGCTGATCATCATCATCATCATGATGTAATTAAGCGCAACTGCAAAGCAGTTGCTGAAATCTCAAATCCAAGGTACCAGGCACCATTAGCTTAAGTATTAACTGTTGAGTAATTTATGCTTCTAACCTGTAGTAGTGATGCTTCTTCTTGCTTGAATAATGCACTGTTGGTATTTGATTTGTATTCATAAGGCCAGAAAGAGCCAGTGTATACACGAGGTGGTTCAGTGACATTTATCAGTGGAGCAAGACTCCAAAACAGGGCACCATACACACGCATCAGTTCTTGAGTTGCAATACTATCGGCTTTGTTGAGGATTAGTCTAAAATAGTCAAATGTGTTTAATGATTAACATAGAAACAAGCAAACGCAGTTAATTTTTAGCAAAAGATTTGAGCACTCACAGATTATGAACATGCAACAAGTAAAATATTGAAACATCATTAAGAATTGCATTGGAGCAGAAGTAGCAAAATGCTCCAGCACATTCAATAGTAACCAAAATCTCTAGGACACAAATACTGCAATATAGGTGCTTTGTCTTGATCTGTGAAGACAATGCACCTATAAGTTGTGGAAATACCTTATTTGCGACTCTTTTCCCTTTAGCTGTTTAAAGAGTGTTTCCAACTCTGACCCAACATCTAGTTTAGTTGGATCAAACACAATTAGGATCAGTTGAGCTCTGTCAATAAACCACTGAACCACTTTATTAAATGGGTAACCTCGTTCTTGCTGCTTCCGATTCTCAATTATACCTGAAAATTTAAACGCCACAAATTATTCAGAGAAAAAAGTGAGGAAGGGTTCTGGCAATCCAGGCTGGATAGAGCATTTTAGGATGTTTATGAGTTTATGAGGATATTTTACAGCTGAAATTTCATTACCTGGAGTGTCAAGAAAAGTAACCCTGCGAAGAAGAGGATGTGGTATGCCAACTCCAGTGAAACGTTCCAGAAAATTTTGGCCATATTTTTCCAAGGCTGAAAATCCTCTTGACGGGTCAGACACAAGAACAACACCTTCCGTGTTCTTGTTTTTCTCTTCATAACTGACAATAGTGAATTCTGAAGTAGTTGGCTCAGCCCCTGAGAATATGACACTGACAGTAAACTCATCCCCATTTATTCGGTTGCATTTTATTGAATTTTGTAAATTCAAAGATGATTAGTCTGGGTCATAATTGGTTGTTGTAGACAAAGACAAATAAGCCTACTGTTTTTTTAACATGGTTTATAGCTTTCCAGGACAAGCACAGCACATACCATGCATGGTCAAGCATGACTTAACTTCCAATGTTTCAGTTGCAGTGTTGTTTGCTATGTTGAAGATTTCTCAGCTTTTTGGTTGGTTTTGGATTAACAAATGGTTTTGTTCATAACTTATTCTGAAGAATGCATTATAAGCTTACAGGTTCTCTTCAAAACCCATTGGCTATTTTAGTGCTCTGTGCATTGGGCAAGACCTTGTCCTGTGTTTAGACAATAAGAGCAACTTTTCTCAGTTAAAGGCTTCAAATCTTAATATGTGATTGAGATTCAAGCAAGCTGAAAGTTAAGCTATTTTTAATCAGTAATCACTTGTTCCCCACAAGATGTAAACCAATTACATAAGAAACCACACAGCCCAGTCAAATTCAACACTTGCCATCAACAGTCTTTGATTGAAACCCTACACCAACCAGTCAAAATTCTGTGACCCTAAGGACAACAACAGTAATTTAATCTAGGTATTTGCAAAACCAGTGACAAAAAAATTAAGATTAAAGTAGCTGTTAGTAGTTAGGATTTACTAATTCACCCACATCATAATTTTTCTTTATTGCTACTATTTAGTTACAATTTACAACCTCTAAACTTTGTGTTACTGATGTGCATTTTTCATAAACATTCTTGCTTTTCTGATTCATTACTACTACAGTATTTAATATCATTACTGCAAATTGTTTAGTTGCATATTTTATCTTCGAAGCATACTTAACCTTGCTTGTGGACTGCATGACAAATACCTATTTTATGAGCAATTAATCCACCAGCACTTTGTAACTAAGAAGCATATTTTGCTTCATTTATGACAAAACCAGCTACCTACTGCATGGGTCTGCCAAAAATACTTTTGGGCGCAACCCTAAAATATATTTCTGAATACTTGCAACCCAAACATTTCATGAGCATGTTATTTTGTGGAAAAATGTATACTCTAAACTAAATATAAATTTTCTGACTACTATTGACAGTAGCAGTTTTGGTGCACAAAACTGTATGAAAATTAGCACATACAATAGTAACTGGTTGCATTTGTTTTGTCTAATGAGAATGGCAAATGTAAATTTAAATTATTTCGGTACCCAGAATGGAAGGTTGCACGAACCAACTTTGGGTCGCAACTCACTATTCGCAGACTCCTGACCTAACTGATTCTGCTATAGTTGTTAGTACACACTGAAAGGTTCTTGTATGCATAACATGAATTATATTTTAGCTATATACAAGCTTTTTCTTACCTGTTCGTAACATGTCAGTGTCAAGAATATATTTCAACATTGTTGTTTTTCCTGTACTCCAAGGGCCAAGAAACAAAACCAATGGATTGGCTTTGATTTGTCCAACTGCCTTCAAAAAGTTAAATGAATTTAAATACTGTTTCATATGAGTAAACAAATGTTGGTGGTAGAATTGTTTCAGGTATTTAATTAACTGAAACACAATGAACATTGGGTGTTTCTGTTCTAGTTCATTTCACCTGACATATCAGTTCGTTCTGGAAGGTCATTGTAGTGATAGGCATCTTCCATTGGCTTGATTGCTTTTTCATAAATTTCTATGAGCTGGTCCAAGATAACTTGATGAGATGGTGGAACTGGACGATCATATCGAAGTGCCTTGTGTATTGGATCTCTCTGTCGCAAATGCAGCATGTCAGATGCCTGTCCGATTCCATTGTGATGTTTATCTTTCCACTTTTCTCCTGCAAAGAAACTCCTGTGCTGATTAATGTTGCTTTACTAAACAACACGAATATAGAAACACACTGTAAACTTTTTGTTAAATTCATTACAAACTGTTTGTGATGCTACAACAAGAAT
>JGI24158J21664_10005240_pt1 | contig 16895 bp, 16 predicted proteins | sample Ectturendosymbi3_FD_21664 | JGI IMG/M metagenome (IMG submission 21664)
AAACGTTTTTTTTAAAACAGGTGGGTTGGGCTTTTTTGAAAAAAAAACTGTTTTTTCTCAACCGTTTTTGCGTCAGGAACCAACTGACGTTTCACTTCAAAAGGGCGACCGATCAATCCTTGATTATTTGCCGCTGAAGAAAGCGCCCGATTTATTTTAGTTGCTCGTCTCGCCTGCGAGCGATCCGGCATCAAAGCTGATAGGCTGGGTTCGATCCCCGGTCGGGTCATACCGAAGACATAAAAACGGTACTTGTGGCCTGTCCAGCCTCGTGTTCGGTGTTAATGGATGGGTGCAAGGCAACGGTGCTGTCATTGACTCGCCACCAGTGCAGCATTCACTGAGAAAGTTGTCGCGTGGTCCACGGCGCAAGCAAGCGGACATGGGGGCCGCAGACCACTCGTCACACTCCGAAAGGAGTGCAGAGACCAAGTATAAATGAAAGTGAACCGAGTTTGGCTTTCAATTATCGGAAGGTGCTTGAGAATGAAATGGAACATAATTCGTTAATCCAGCATCATTTTCTCACCAACGCTTTATACCGGACTCCACTGCGAACAAACATCCTTTACCAAGAACCAGGTCTAGTTCTAGTGCTTGGTCAAAGGTCACCGCTAAATGGTTTTTGAAAGCAGCGCTGGCAAACGCTAATTGCTAGATTGCTGCTGCAGCCCTTTTTCCTTCAAAAAAGCTTAACTTTCAGGCTTCCGTCGCCATTTTTACGCACTCTGCTGCGTCGAATCCACGGCTGTGGAGCTGGAACGCAAATCTCAGAATCCAGCTCCAGGCATTTAAATATTTCGGCTCCGGCTCCAAACATCAGACACGTTTTTGGCTCCGGTTCCAGAACAAACCATTCAAAACTAAAAAATGCACAACTCGCTTGCCCCGCAAACTATCTCTGTGGAACTGGAACCCAAATTCAGGCTCCGGCTCCACCATCTAAAACGTTTTGCCACTCTCCAAAATCGCTTGGGTTCCGGCCCCACAGGCCTGATTGAAACCACGCTGGAGACGTCATAAAGCCGCATTAACCGTGTTTTTGGTCTCTGTGTTTTCATCAGGTTTTATTCGTTGTCGAATCATTTGCCTTCGCCAGTCGTCTTTTCCACTTCCCAATGTGGAACGTCGTAGCACTGACGCGCATGCTGTTCCACCAGCAGCCGTGGGTGTTCGATCTCATTGTCCTCTGCGCACTGTCGCTGTTCTGGGAAAGTCAGCTGATGTTGGCGCAGCTCGTTAACATCGCCAGGGGCCAAACCGAATATTACAAAAGGTGAGAAACGCATTCTTGGATGAAAGGTACGATTGCTTTGTTCGTACAATCGTCACTTATTCCTGGGCCTCGTTCGTATAAAGCGCGATGTTTTTTCGTGTCTAATGTTTGTTTTTTTATCGTTATGTTATGTAACCACCCTGTTGGTCAGTTTGTTTCGCAAACAAAGTTTTGTAGCTTTGGTTTTCCTGAGTTAAGTTGCAATTACGTTACTGTTTACCTTAAGTGTTGCGTCCAACACCAAAGACGTTTCAGCTGCATGTTTGCTTGTAACTTCGGTCGAAAAGTTGAAGTTTTCATTAATGAGCAACGCAAACGTTTTGATCATTTCATTTCGCTTCAGACATTTTTTCCTGTCCCTGCTGAGGTTTTGTGATGCATGTTTATTTCGTCACAAACAGGCAAGGCGTGAGACTGACACGGCGCGAAGCGATGAAAAACATCGGAAGGTTTTTCCTTAATCCGGACCGGGGCGGCATCAGCGACATTCGACCATTGCTGTCGGTCTGAGATCGATCGTTCACTGAGTCAAGGAAAAATTTACCCTGGACACAATCAAAGCGGTTTCCCGCCTAGTTCGTAGACGAAGTGTTGCGCAGATAGAAAAGGTGACGAAGTTTAACGCAGCCATTCGTTGCTTCGCACGTCACAGACTCATCTTAGTCAACGCATTGTCAAACGTCGTAGTGTAGTGACGTAGTGCAATGACGACGTTTGTCGTTCTGCTTACAGTAGAATTGCCCTGTAACGTCACTTCATGGGAACGGAAAAAAAGCGTCGTTATAGTCGAACTACAATAAATCGCCCCTAAAATGGCTTTTTAATTCAATGCCAAAGCCTGGCAGGGGTAAAAAGTGTTCTTTGTTTAGGATTGCCGCCCACTGTATCGTATTTTCGCGTATACTCTTAGAAAAAGTGAGAAAAGCGTTGTCTTTTTTTTCGGAATTGTAGTCAACGTCGTTCATGGGACATCGAAACCTTTTACAAGTTTTACCATTTTCGCTACTGAGCAAAACAAAGATATCATCGTTTTCCATACTGGGTACTACTATCTTGCGTTCGACAATTGACGCACTACTCCACCAAGACTGTCGATCAAGCTGGCTGCAATTTAACCTGCGTGATGAAAGTATTCATCCGCATTTGCGTCTCGCCGCACGCGTTCGTCCTTCATAACTTTCAACGTCGTACTACAACTGAAGCACTGCAGTGTTGCTTGTTACTGCAGTGTTGTTTGTTGGAAAGCACTGCAGTGTTGCTTGTTAGAAAAACTACCTGTTCGTTTTTTTTGCGATCCGAACATCGTTGGCGTGTTGAATATTTCACCCTCGTTCCGAACAATCAATCTCCTTTCGGTGCTTCGCCGTCCTACGTATTGCACATCGTGCGACAGGCAGTGGGTGCTGCTGTCTGTTGCCATTATCCTCACGCGCGCAATCTAAACATTGCCTTAACCGAGCAGAGGTGGCCGCAGGCGCATTTTCCGGCTCCGCTCCTACAAAATTTTTTTTATTCAAATCCGGATCCGAAGTTCTTGCGAAAATATGAGAATCCGACTCCTGTTCGGCAACCATCGACGCAACTGAAAGTCAGCGTTGTTTGTAAATACGCAATGACATTCATAAAGACCACGCAAACTCCTGCTGCTGCTGAAAACGAAAGGTGACTCCGGATCCGGTTTTCACAAATTTTTGAATCCGGGCCCGAAGATAAAGCGCAGAAACCTGCCCGGGTCGACTCCGTGGCCACCTCTGGAACAGAGACGCCATAAGTTGACACGCATGACAGTGGCAAACGTCATTCGGTTACGGTTCCCATATCCTGTCCGTGCTGGCGAATCCGTCTCCGTTCATAATGTTGCAACCTCTCCTGTGGCGTTGCGTTAAACGTGTGATTCACCACGAACGCGATGTGCGTGAAGAAAACCACCGTATATGTGTGGCGCGAATAAGCAATCGTGTCATATGACCTCTGTTGTTGCTTGCTGCCACGGTGCGAAACGTTGCGCACTCGCCGCTCGGGATTTCCGATCGCAACAATAAACAACTGCTCTGAAAGATGATTAAAAGGATGCCGATTTTTCACATTTGACCTAAGGCAACCTCGCGCGATGAAAACGCTGGAAACACTGCTCGTTTCTGCGTCAAAGTAGTAACTACAGATCCTCCTGGCATGACGCGGATCGGATAAAACGCTTAGTTTATCAGACAGTCGGCAACGACCTCGCAGCGTAACAGACATGCTTCAGGGCTCGTATGCCAATGCTTTTCGGTTCGGCTCTCAGCTTTACGACTTTCGTTTTGGTAGTAGTTGTTGCACAAGTATCCACACTTTTCATGTTTCCGTTTTGCTTTATGTCTGGGCTTTAGGTTTAGGGGTTAGGTTTAAAACTTTAGGTTCATAACGGAATCAGTCGAGTACAGCACAAACTTCCCTCCGACTTTACCTTGTCGCAGAAACGAGCAGTGTTTTCATCGCACGAGGTTACCTCAGGTCAAATGCGCAAAATCGGCATCCTCTTTATCATCTACTCTCTTAACGTTTCTCTTCTCGTGCAGTGGTCTCTTTTCTATCACTATTTAGTTAAGTGATGCAGTGAATGACGCCCGCCTTACGTGAAGCTCTTCCTGTTTGATAGACAGGCAAGCCTTGATGAGTTTGTGATGTATCATTTGCGGTCAGTCGGCAACGCAATGAAAGATACGATTTGATACACTGAAAGATACGATTTTAATGATAGCAGTTTGTCGTTTATACTCGCGATGCTGTGTATTCCTTATTCGTCGTAGTTTCCATGATGCGGATGTCCGCTTGAAGTTCATTTCACGACCGGTCCGTTGCTAATTCAAATTTTGCTCAACTCGTCTGGACACTTGTCATTATCTTATCATAATCACCTTGTTGCGACATCTTGCCTGATCGTTTGCTTCCAACAGATGTCCGTTTTTTATGATTTTTTTATTATGCGCACTGCTACTGAATGTTGAACGGAATTCTAATAAACGGCTCCATGTGAAAAAAGCATCGTGTGTTTTGCCTGATTTCGTCGCTGCTTCCATTGTTACGTAACAACAGTGGAAAGGATCTTTTTCACTGATGTTCGTTATCAGTGCGTACGTGACCAGCGACTGACCATTTACGCGCCGCAGGCATTTCAGCTACCACAGTGCGTGGCTTGAAGTACATTGCGTTTATTTATTTCGCAAAAGCACTTGGTCAGCAATTAAAAAATAATATATTTGTGATATATGTAACGAAACAATCACATTATGTAAGATCAGGGCCGGATTAACCATTGGGCGAACCGGGCAAATGCCCGGGGCCTCGGGCTTAAATACCAAAACACTCCCTTACCGGTTTTTCATGTTTTTAGGATCTTCACCACGCGTCAAAATTGCAGAGCTTTTTGATGACTGCGTTTGGTATATAGGTTAAGGAAATTGACAATTTTGGCTTTTGTTTTTGAGTGACTTTAATCATACAGCACCGCGCTTATGGGCTCCCATCCAGTGATTTCAAATAAACACAGATTTCACACCAAAAAAACAGATTCGTACAATAGAAACCCAGAAAACTTGTGTTACGAACAAAAACGTATGAGTGCTCAGTGTTTTTTTTAAGGTGTTTTGAGGGACCAAAACGGTCTCTCAAATTCCTCCAAGCGGTCTCTTAAAATTTCCTTGCGGTCACCAAAGCGAAACCTTAAAAAAAACCCTGTCAGTGCTTATTTGAATTAAAACGATATAATCGAATACTGATTTAATTACAGTTCCTCTTCCAAACTTTCTTCTCCAACGCAAACATTAACATCTGGACGACCTTTTTGTTGCTCAAGACGTTTTTCATAACGCTGGTAACATACTCCGCTGATGATATCTCTCACTAATTGTAGGAGTACATTTGTTATTAAACTAGGAAATTTTGTGCAATCTTGAACTGCAGCGGGATCTGAAATCCCACAAAAATATAATCCCAATGCTTTCTTCTCATTGAAATTTGTTTTTTAATTTGCATGCATAGTGAAACATCAAAATGTAAACAATCAGTCCTAACCGTTGTTCACCAATTCCTTCAATTGGCATTAGAGACAATAATATTATATATAACCCTGACAATGATCTTATGTCATACGAGGATATGAAACCGATTGAACACGTTCTGCTTCATCCGATGTGCGTACTTTCTCACGTGATGTGCGCATGCAAACACTAATATGAAGTTATCTTTAATTATATTATTGAACACATGAAGTTGCTGATGAATTCATCACTTCACAAATCCAGATTCAACGCGATTTTTCATGACTAAACCTATACGCCCAGGTCGACTAAAAAACAGATCGGGATGAAAAAAAACGCAGTGGGAGCGCTTGTCACATGCGGCAAAACGCAAACTACCGGTGCTTCTGCACAGTTGAAACGAGGGCATGTGAAACGCCACGCAGTCGCGCTGAGCGTTTAGGGGGCTTCGCGTTATTTAATCCAGCCCTGTGTAAGATGCCTGACCCTTGAACTGCTGCGCAGTAGTTTTTTATGTGGCCCCTGGACAGAAAAGGTTGGAGACCCCCGTTATAGATGATCTGAACACAGTAGAACTTCTGCAGCTGTTAAAGCGTTGGACGAAATCTTAGTTGAAGAGTATAGCACGCGCTGCTGCATCGTAGTTATTAAAGCTAACAAGTACACGAGCAACGGCGTCAGGTATCCCAAACCTTTTCAATCTTTTGTTTTGAGGTTTGTCGATGTGGCAGACAATTTTTTGTTAATCGCAGTGCACAAAAGTTGATAGCCCCTTTTTCTAAAAATCACACGCCCGTCCCCCCAAAAAAACTCTTAGACAACACGTCGCCCCGACATATGAGCCACTCACTCATCCAGAAGTAGCAATGTGCAAAATAATGGTTGGTTAATCGCTCAAGTACGAACGACACTACATGTCGGACAGAGAAACGAGTCTACGATGACACGTTTAACGTCCGATATAACAATTGCTACGCAAAGCGGTAGGCCTCCTTTTCTGGCTGATCACAGTTGGTAGAAACCTTATTTCTATATTAATTTGCATTAAAGCAGCTAACGTCGTTAAAGTGCATTTGATTGAAACTGGTCCATGCCAAAAACAAGAAAATGCTTTTGAACTGGCGGCAGCACGTTGCGTGGAAACACAGCTCAGTGATGTCTTTCTATCCCTGTGCATTTTGTCGCCGCATCTCTAACGATGCCCATGTTTGAAGTGTGGTATCCGACCCCATTCACTTTCGACAGTCTTGTTGAAAGATGAGATTCCAGTCACTTTGAAGGACATCCGTAGAAAACATGGGATTCCAGTCACTTCGAAGGATATCCGTAGAAAAATGGGAATCATGTCAATTCGAAGGATATCCAATCATGTCAATTCGAAGGATATCCGCCAAAAGGTGGAATCGTTGACGAATGTGAAAAAGTCCACGGTCTTCTTGTCCGAAGAAAGTCTGCATGCAGCCGATTTCCACCGGACCCTTCTGAGACGTAAGTCTTAGAAAGTTCCAACAAGCTCGCTTCGTTTACGGAACGAACAGCCGACCCTCCTGCTATATGCTGGTGAAATGCAGCCTGAGTTTCTTGAGCAAGTCCTTGCTGTCCACGTGCTCCGGGAAAGCTTCGTTCGACTTGAGGACCGACGAATAGCCCGTCTGTAGGTCGCCCACCTGGAACGAGAACGTAAGGTTTCGTTGGCGCCACGCTCGAAAATATTACGTCCTTTAGGTGTCGGAAAGGTTTTTTTCCGGGGGGCAACAGGGGATTTTTTCAAGGGTAGCCAGAAACGTTTTTCCATGGGAACAGCAAACGTAGTAAAGTTTGATTTTACTCGAAACTAAGAAAACAACCTTTTTTTCTAAAAATTGAATAAATATCGAATTTCTAAATCCAGGGGAGACAAGGCCCCTCTTCCTCCCCTTCCGGCGCCCATGACTGTGTAGCCGGGCGCAAGCGCGTTATGCCCTCAACGAGATTTAACACGTCGTCTGTACACTACCGAAAGCGGCAAACCCTTACAGTTTATATCGGATCGGCTTTCACAGTGAACGAGCATAGAACTATAGTTTTTTTGTGACAGCAAAGTTCAAGTGATGTCCTATTTGCATTGCAACTAAAACAACGCATGACGTCCGCTGCAGCCCACTGTGGCCAAATTTTCCAACAAAGGAATCGTCGTTGATTTCGAGCGACGCCACTTCTACTGAATTAATAAGTTCGGGTACCGGGAAAATAGACCTGCGAGAGACAGCGACCACCAGGGAATCGTGTTCTGCCACTTGCTGAGGATTAGGAGTGGATATTAGGGGAGGTGGACGAGGCGGTCGCCTCCGGTCCTCTTTATCAAAGATTTCGTGGGGCACCTATCTAAGGGTTTCGCATTAGTTTATGAACCACTCTAGAACCATATTTTATTTCTTTTGTATGTATATTGTGCACTTGAATTCAGTTCATGAATTGAAATGGAAAACAAATTGAATTCTTCCATTCACCTGATCCCACATCTGCCTTTCGCATTGGCGATATTTTGGGGTTCCTTTCTGAGAGTTTGCCTCGGCCCCCAAATTCTAATATCCACTCCTGCCGAAAGGATGAAAATTGGTCATATAAGTCAAGGACGACCGCGCGATGCTCTCGCTTCAAAACGCGCAGCGACGTTCAACCAGAAACTTACCAAACAGCGGGCCCGCTCTTTCGCTCGGTGCAACCAAAAAGCAATTACAACGCACAGCAACTGCTGGAGACTCGGCAGCGCCAGCCAACTTACCGATTCGGCCAAAAGGGCCTGGTTGTAATGAGCTTCGTAGGTCTGGGGGGCCAGGTCGGCCGCTGACCGCAGCAGGGCCCGGGCCCTCTCCACGTGGCCGTTTCGCAATTCCAACACGGCCAAATTGTTGTAAGCTTCAACGTGGCCATTGTCCGTTGTGAGGGTCAGCCTCAGGCACTGGTAGGCCAAAGAATGGTCACCGATCCCCTTGGAAAGAAAATGTACTTCATGCTTCACGTAGCATTGCTAAGTGGTCGAATATTGAGATGCGGGGTAAAAACTAAATCAGGAGTCACAAACAGTTTCCAAACTGATAGCTACTTCTAGGGTACTAATTAATGGGAAGGCCTACCAGTCAGATGCACTTTTGTGAAATAAAGAAATCGCTCAATTTACCTATATGGAGGTTATTATCATAAAATAACGATATTCATCTTTACACCGGCGATTAAAAGCTCTAGGTTTGCTGCAAGCTTTCCAGGAACCAGCCGACTGGGCTCTGCTTCATCTTTTCGCGATAATTCAAACTTGCACATATCTGTATTCAAGTAAGTAGTCTCCACAAAGGTGAAGGGTTTGAATCAATCAGCACATTTGTTTAATAGGAAATCGATTTCACGGAACACTGCGCGTCCTCAGTCCTACGATCTTACTCGAATGGACTCAAGATTTTGATTTTTTTTTTAATCAAGATTTCAAATCTAATATTTCGCAAATTCCATGCAAATATTTCGTCGCGTAATATTGCGATGGATTCAAACATTTGCGCAACAGTGTCCGTGGTTTCCAGAACTTACTATCGCAAGGTGAGAAAGGTTGTACCAGACGTCGGCCTGCTCTTCGTCGGTTGCCATGGCGATGGCTCGCTCGAAGCACTTGAGGGTCATGTCGTATTGCTGGGCGTAGAAGCAGCACAGACCGAGGTTGTTGAAGAGCTCCACGTTGTAGACGCCCATTTGTATCAGGCGCCTGCAGCGCGTAAAACAACTTTTTCCATTACATGTTTTTTTTTCTTTTTGCATGTTTTTATTGAGAATAAATAAATATTTGAAAACGCTTTTTCCTCAAGAAAGTTGCCACTGACTCGCAAAAAATGCCATTTGAAACGGTTCATACTTGATGCTGCCACTGACTCGCCACCAGTGCAGCATTCACTGCGAAAGTAGCTGCGTGGCCCACGGCGCAAGTAAGCGGACATGGGCGCCGCAGACCACTTATGACACTAAGAAAGGAGTACAAAACTATGCATAACGAACTGAACCGAATAATAAAAAACACCTTTGTAAAGGTGCGAAATCTACTCCAGATTAGGGGTTATATTATCCGGATAACGGTTAACCGGATAACCGAGAGTTTTTTTGCTATCGGTTAACCGGATAAAACAGTAACGCTACTAATGAGTTTTACACTTTTTAACGCCCTGCAAATCCTGAAACTCACTAAGAAGTTCACTATCCAGCCCGCTTCTGTGAAAGCAGAAAGGGTATTCGGTGCATGTGGACTCTTTGCTACGACTCCACAATCGATGCGTTGTGCTTCACAAGAAATGCGTGGCCAAAGCAGTAAATGTTAAAAATGCATGGTTTTCGTCATATACACAGCGCTGGTTGTAACCCGATTTAACCGGTTTCTTCTAATAGTGCCCCGCGCTACCCCTACTAACCTCCGCAAACTTGCTGCTTGTGTAGTCCCGGCGCGCGGGTTCACAGCGCGTGGGATCCGTTGCCAACAAAAATCAAAGTGAACTGCGCGGTTTTTAACGCTCCCATCATAATGCGTTTTTGTGATGTAATTGTTACAATGTTCATGGTTTTCCTGCAATGTGTTGCCTGTTTTTTTTATAATAACACCTAGTTGATGTAGAGAGGATTTTAAGTTTTGAAACTGTTTTCTTCTTTGTTTATAAAAGCGTTTTGTTTTGGCAAATCAAGTGTGAGATGTGGTTCGATAGTTGTTGCTGTTTCAGTAGTCACTTCTGAAGATCAAGTTAATGTTCGTAATTGCAAATGTGGGCTGCTTGGTCGGTCTTATTCAATTTCCCTTCAGAGATCTTTACATGTGTGCCATAATAACGTTTTTTCCTTTTTTCTTCCACGTGTGTAAAAATAACATATTATACAGGTGTGCAAAACTAACGGTTCCGTGAAAAGTAACAGAAAATTTATTTCAAATACATGAATACTAACAGTTAAGCCATTACAAAGTAACAGAAGTGATAGTTTGGTTCATGTAAAGTAAGCCTCATGATGTTCTGAGTTCTTGTGTTAAAAGTTGCTTCATGAAACACGACTGATAAAAAACGAAAAAAGGATCATGGCACACAGATTGGGTTTGTAAACGTTCTGAGATATAACCTCAAAATCGAATGTTGCAAAAATCAGAAAAAGGGCAAAAGTTTGATGACTTTCGTGGAAGTTTTACAAGAGACTACAGTACTGTCTGTTCTGAAAAATTACAAAAGTAGATTTGAAGACATTGCGAAATCTACAATCACTTTACAGTAAACTTCTTTCGTGTTAAAAGTGAAACGAATTTTTTTAACCTTTTCCGGGATATTCAAAACTTGCTCAAATAAGAGTTTGCACTCTTTTAACCGGTGCTCTGATAAGCGGGTTTCACTGTAACTATTTTACACGTGTGCAGGATATATTGACAGGCAGGTATAGCACTGGAGTTTTTTGGCTTAACAGTCGATTTTGGGCTATCTTTTTACGAATATGCTATTTTTCTGTAAATCAGCTAAATACCAACAGTCAAAGGCCAAGTGACTTAGGTCAAAAACATTGAGTGGCAGTCAAAAGATGGCTATTTTAAACGAATGCAAAAAAAGCTGAAGCTGATAAAGAGGATAGTGCGCTGGGCCAGTAGTTTAACAGAGCTACCTCGAACAAAAAAAGCTTTAGATGACCCACACCACAGTGAAAATTACGACAGTGTGAGCAGCCAGACTGGTGATGTTATGCCAGATAGCCAAAGCGGAAGCTTTTGTACAGCACGTGAGGTAAGTCGTTTCTGAAGTGATGAGTCTGACAAGGAAGGAACTTTGTCTGCTGGTGGATCTGATGAGCCCTACGAGAACGAAAATCAAACTTTTCCGGGTCTACTGGATAGGCAAACGATCCTACCACTTGGCCAGATGCCATGAATGGGAATGTTAGGGGCTATTTAATCCAAATAGGACCGTACACAATCACAACAGAATTTTCGCCAGAAACGAGAGCGATAGGACGGTTTGATTTCACTGCAAAAGATTACTGCCAAATTGTTAAACGCTACGTCATCCATGTCTCNGCGCCACTCATCCAGGCCTAGTTTTTTCACATGACCGACTTCTATCATTGCAACTTGATGCCCCCTAAAAATTCCTGCACACACCACTCAGTGGGGCCCCGCTGAAGTACTTCCAGTCGGCAGGATTGTCCACGGGACATATCTATCTGTCCTGTCCTATCACACCACATAGCAATTTATGTATGTACCATTCCATGGGATTCCCATTACATTATAATGTTAATATGGAATACAATTTCAATTAAAATTATTATATTTATGAAATTTTAGGTTTAGTAACTACTAAATAGGACTACACGTACAATAAGACATGCAAAACGACAATATTTATTGACTTTTAAATTCAAAAGTATAGACTAAATATGACAATTCAGGTTCATTCTGACATTCTCATTCTATTTCCGAGTCACTCTGCTCATTCAGCAAATCATCATTTCCTGCTCATCGACTGCTTCGAATAATTCAGTGAATCCATGTAATTCCTGAACCATACCCTTAATTTTCATCTTACATGCAAATCTGATACACTTAGAGTTTATAACAAGAGCAGGTAACATCCGTTTTCGTAACCTACTCAACAACAATCCGGCCGCACCAAATAAGCGCTCTACTGCTGCTGATGACACTGGTATGGCCAAAACATTTTTCGCACTTGCTTTTAGCAGCGGAAACCTATGTTCATTTTTCAAATAATCTAATGGTTGTGAATTTGCTCGCGGTAATTTTTGAAACATGTTAACTTCATCGCCAAGGCATTTGTTCATCATGCGGCCGTCAAATGTAAGTGCTTTGTTTGGTAGAAGATCAAAAAGTAAGTCAAAGTCACTTTTCGGCTTTTGTTCTGCAATTCCTGCTACTTCACGTACCGTAGATGATTCAGAAGAAAGATTTAAATCCCTGATGAATGAAATAACAGTTGGAACAACAGACTTAGAAAAAGCGACCCAGTCATTGGCCCATTTATTGATGTCTACATTCCTTTTCTCCTGAGTAACAACTGGCTTGACCATGTCTTCTATTTTGGCTGTAATGTCAACTGCAGTTAGGAACGCCGCAGTAACTGCCAGAGAACTGCCGCAATATGGCCAAAGTATATAAAGAAAAAAGGAGAGTAAAAAAGCTTTAAAAGGTAAAAAGTATAAAAAGTAAGCTTAGCTGTGACGTATTGAAGTTGCTATGACATGGCTACTGTCTCATGGAAAATACAAATGTGTGCTGTCCCATCCCATGGGATTCCTATGGACAGGGGCCCTGCACTTGTTAATGCCGGCCCTGTCCACGTTTGTATATTTACAATAAAACTGTGCTAAGAGTTTGCATTCAGTTTATCATAAAAATCTCACGAAATAAATTATCTAACAAGTAGCGGTCATAATCCGTTTATCCGGTTAGCTGAAATACAAACATCCGGATATATCCGGTACCCGGATAGTAAAAATTATTGATATCCGAACTAACCAACTCTACTGCAGATATCGCGAAACCCCCGCACACCTGTACAAGCGCATCGCTATTTCCGGCTGGTCGGAGTAGAAACGATCGGCGGCGATGGAGGCGATCGCCTCAACATTCATTCCGTCGCTCTCCATCACCTGCTTGTACCACTTCAACATTGTGTCGTTGTCGTCGAGACCTGCATGAAGCAGTGCGTTAAAAACAGCCTGAGATGTTTTTAGCCTTATACATTTTTTAAATTTTGATACTCTGTCCGTTGACTTTCTCCTTTCACGTGGCAGGGGCCAACGCTGGATCAGATGAATTCAATGCGATGTGCAGTGTTCCCTCTAAGAAAATTCTACGCTGAGCAAACGTTTGCTTTATTGCGCACTAAGCGCATGCAATTGCGCAACCATGCAGACACACAAACAGCGATGCGTTCCAAGCGTTGAAAGGGTTATGCGGCATATATACATGAGCATTAAATTTGGAATGTTGCGAGAATAAGATTTCACAGCGCAAATGGTCTGGTGGTATTGCGCATGCGCACCTTAGGGGGACACTGGCGATGTGCCTCCGAATTTTTGCAATAGCCGTGTCACACATTGGCATGCATAATGGAAAATCGAATCCGGTGGATTCGAATCCCTCAGTGTTCGAATCCGAAAATCAGAGTTTTTTCGAACATTTAGATTCGAAATAAATTTGGATTATTAAATGAACGTGAAAAATTGCAAAGTTGGCAAAACAAACAAATTCAATAAATTTTGCAGTGATACTTTTTGCGCTGCTGCGCAAGAGAAAGCATGAAACACTCAACAAGCTCACGGCACTGCAAAGGGATGTAACGAGCAGGCCGTGTACTCACGATCGGCATTCTTAACCTCTGCACGATCAGTCTATTTTGGTTTTAACAAGTTATTCCGGAATAGGATTCGATGTTCTGGATTCAAAATAACGATCCCGCAACATTCCAGAACCTCTAAATTTTCAATAATGCACATCCCTAGTCACAAAACTAATATACAGTATTAATTATTTCTGATGTTTTTCTGTCGCCTGGCGTCATTGTACGAAGCGAGACGCAACGTTTTGAAAAGTGAACACTGCTCATTGCGAAAGAGACAGCACTACAAGCTTAGCAGCTTCAGTGAAAATCGAACGTAACACTACACCCTGTGGCGTAACTAGAGGTTTCAGCCAGAAGGGGAAACTTGATAAAAGGGGCCCACTAGCCAACACTCAGACACGAGCTGCGAAATGATAGTGAATCTGGATGTGGATGGCCATGCTAAAACCGTAAATCACCGGAAAATGCTCCGAAAAACGCAAAAAAACAACAACCTATTGAAAACCAAAAGTATACTGTCAACCGAAACATAAGCTAAGTGGGGGCCTGGTTTTTACATTTAGCTTGCCAGTGGCAAAAGGGTCTGAGATGTTATATGCAAATTCAAACATGTTAATCACAAAACAAGTAATGACATAACCAAAGCGTACGAGGCGCTCTTCAAATCTGAGCATTCGCTGTAAAAGAATCAATTTGATATTCCAAAGAAGAAACAAATATGGTTGATGCAGCTGGTTTAGCAATCAGCAACTAGGTCTGTGAAAGCAAAACCAAAAGAAATCGAGACATACTTCACCTGGACCTATCGTGAAGCTGCGACAGCATAAAGCAACTGTGTACGCTGCGACCGAAAGGCCAGACGCATCTTTTTTTTACCTAAACCATCTGCCAAGCCAACTACAGCAATAAAGCGAACGCGAGCATTTCCATTATCGAGGAACAAACGAAATGGCGGCCGAAAGCTACTCGAGTTGCGCAGTGTATCTTCGATTAACCTTCATTGCAGTTCATACGAGCTGTGAATACCCCATGTTGGTTTTAGATTGTGCAGTGATCAAAGCAGCTGTCGCGTATAATGAGTTACTTTGAGTTGATTTTATTTGGCGACAGTTCGCATTGCAAAAAGAAACAACAAATTAGTGCATGGACGTTGCGGGGGGCATCGAATGAACCGCAGGTTTGTCGAGTCTATGCCTCTAAGAGCAAATCGGGCCTCGGTCTGACTAACTTCGGCAAAACAAAGCTCATAATGAAAATAACCAACATCATAATGAAACTAAAAAAGGTAATAATGAAAATAACAAAGGTCATCACAGGTTCAAATTTCAAGTAGCAAACAACAAAGCGTACAGCAAGCGATCCCTTCGCGAATTCCCCCCCAACGCACCTTCGTAAACGCGGGCCGTCGCTACCAGCAGGCTGCTCTCGCCCGGAAACTTGTCCAGTCCTTTCTTGTAAGTCTCGATCGACAGCAGGGGTTGGTCGAGTCGCTGGTAAACCTGGGTAGGACGGAGAGTAGTGCGGGGGTGCAACTCGACTCACTGACCGAGTTCAATTCGCGGGCGAACGGCGCCGGCGCTACGCAGTAGACACGTCGAGAAAAAATGAAAGGAAACATGTTGCACAGAAATTGGTCATTTGCGACAGGTCACGTGGTTTACAAATTGAATAGACCACAAGCATTAGGAAAGGTCATCATGCCTATTTGTAGTAACGGTTATAGCAGAGTGCAGGGCTCTTAACTTGCATCAGAATGATGGTTGTTCCAAAGACTGGACAGGCTATGACTTTGCCATTTGCTGTAATGGATAACTCCAACATGAGTAAAAGGATTGCTTCTCATTTTCCAGCACCTGACAGCTTAGCTTTACGTTATGAGATTATTGCAAAAGACATTGGATTTCTTTGAGTGAATGCAAAGCAAAAATACTGCAGAAGAAACAAGGCTTGCGATGATTTATTTGAGCAAAAACTGCCGTAAAAACAAGCATGCAACATATGAATTCACAACATGGTTTATTCGCAAATATCAATGGGAAACACTCTGTTAGCGAAGTTGGGCGAGAAAAGAAAAAAAATCGTCATGAAATTTTTCATTGCAAAAAATATTTTCGCAAATAGTTCACTTGCAAAATAGATTGTTTGTAAGATTTAAAACAGTTCGTTAATTTAAAATTTTGTTTTCAAATAGTCTTTGCGAAAAAAAACATTGTTCCTTTTGAATTTTTAAAAGCAAGAAAATTGTTGCATGGCGCAAACGGGCCACTGTACACCTGAACCTTCGCCAAAAAATAGATATCACACTACGCCAAAAAACAACATACACAGTTGACACACCTTGCCCAGCAACAGCACAGTGTCGACCATGATCTGTTGTTTCAGAGCGGACACGTACTGCTTCTCTGCATCCCTGAACATTCCCAACCGATGATAGCATTTGCCCAGCTGCACTTTCCACCACCAGTCCTTGAATTTGCTTTTCTCGCTCGCTTGAGCTGCCAGCTCGATCGCCTGCGTCGTGGGGGGAGGAGGGGCGGTGAAAAGGGAACATTTGAGTAATATTCGCGTTGCTCTAAACCAGTGGATCTCAAAATGGTCGATANCGACCCCCAAGGGTCAGTTGGACCATCCAAGGGGTCGATAAATAGTCACGGGGTCGAACGGGNTCACTGCATGGCTAGGGTTTCAATGAATAACTGCTGGGGTCTACTGGAGCAATGAAGTCTCCAATTCAAAATTATTGTTAATCGGGCAAGGAAAGCAAATGGCGTTTTTCAACAAATCAAACAAAATTTAGAGGGCTGACCAAATCTCAGCTACAGTAGTTTAAAAGTATATTCGATTCCAATAGTTTTTATTAAATCATCCATTGTGACGACATTATGAAAACTGTTTGTTTGTTACGACACAAAGAATATTGTAGTGCATGTGTCGCAGTTCGGCAGTTTTTAGACTGGTAGTACAGCAGTAGGCTACGCAGTAGGACGGACGGAGAACAATTCTTGGAAACCCGAGTGATAGTCACAGTAAATACTTTTGCAAAGCTAGCGACAGTGGATCAATATGCCTCGTAAGGAAAGAGCTCAGTATATGCATTTCCCAACATAGAGTGTTTCTATTCGAATAAATTCCTTCGAATTACATTGTTATGAAACACAAGGTTAAGGTTTTGTGTTGTTAACGTTTGTACAACCTTGTACGTTTCGTACGTGTAACGTTTTTGTACGTAAGTGTCCTTTATTCAGGGCCGTCGCCAGC
>JGI24158J21664_10005242_pt1 | contig 16894 bp, 16 predicted proteins | sample Ectturendosymbi3_FD_21664 | JGI IMG/M metagenome (IMG submission 21664)
CGAGAAGTGTTGGTCATCGCACCTTCGAAAAGTTTCTTTTTGCACAACGGAACACTGCAAGCAGAATTAGTATAAATGAATTTCGGTAAAAAAATCGGGAGTTTTTTATACAGCTGTCTTTCTCTAAACGACTGCTAGGACTCGCTGCTTATTTTCGAAAAAACGTTTTCCAGATTATTTGGAAACCAGCGCCGTTTTCGCCGATATTTGCAGAAAGTAGGTAGGTACGAGTTTTAAAAAGTGAAGGGTTCTGCAACGATAAGGGATTCTCGATTTCTTTATATGAAACAAGAAAAAGATGGAACTAGTTCGGTTTGTCTTATTTTCTGTGAAGAGCCAGCGACCAAGAAAGCTATAGCATATTAGTTTAGAATCATGATGGACTTTAATTTGCGGTGCTACCTGGATTTTCACGTGTGTTCGCGCTAATCACATATTGACGTGATATACTTCAGCATTTCGGTCTGAAAAAAAGTGACGAGGCTTCCACAGAAACTTCCTTTGTTAGAAGCGTTTCACACATGCCAGCGTGTGGATCATACGGCAGATTTCTTCGTGGTTTTGCCGCAAGTGTTGGAAAACTACCTTTGCAACAGAAGCCCACGTGAACGTGAAAAGCAAGTATAGGCTTCGCATGAACAGAAACAAAGGATAGAAGGTGGTCAGCTGTTCATCACGAACCTTCATCACAGACGCATGTTCCATTCGTGCACTTTCCTCTGTTGCTGCACTCCACATCGCATGTATCGCCAGTGTAGCAGGAGCTGCTGCACACGCAAACTTCGCTGAAAGGCGGGATTTCCGTTCCGTGAATGCAGCGAAGTGCGCACGAGCTGCCGATCCAGCCTGATTGGCAGTTGACGCATCGTGGGGGCGAGTACGCGGTTCCGTCGCAAGTTCCTGCAGAGGATTGCGTTGGTTTGTTGACGTCAGGAAATTCAGAACAAAACATCTTTATCTGCAATACCCCGTTATTACCTTAGCCACGAAATGATCTCCTACTCGAGCATACAGTCTCTGATAAACAACTTTGTTATTTTGCCAAAAGAAGGAGAAACTCCACCTGTAACTACTCGCTGACACGAAACACCCAATGGTGGCGCGCACTGCCAGCGAGATGGCGCAGGTCAAACGGAGAAACCAGATCAGGAAAAACTGTAGTTTGGTATTATGAGCAAATAAGTTAATATTATTGGTATTATGACTAAACAAAGTTAATATTATGAGTTTATCGGTAAGTTACGAACATATTTAAATCCTGTGTTGCATCGGAAAAAAGAAAAAAAAAGATAAATAAGATCCGCCACGCTCGACAAGCAGATGAGCCAGCACCTCTCCCTTTGCAGTCGGGCACCCCTGGACAGTCGGGGGTAAAGCAGTCATCGCCTTTCCAGCCATCGTAACAATGGCACGATTGTTCCAAAACACTGCAGTGACCATGGCCAGAACAATGTACGCCGACGCCCGGACAACCTTGAGTCTCACATTTTGCACCTGAAAGCGACATTAGGACATAATGAGCTTGTTAAATTTAGTTTATGCAAAGTAACTGCGACAGGGATTTGCTACTCTATTGAGCAATCGTTCTACTTGCTTTAATTACGAAATGTGCTGTTGGAGAAGCACCTTCGACGACTTGTCTGAAGATCAACCAACGATCAAAGTTACGTGAATCATGCGCTTCTTGCAGTTTCACCACAACCGAAAAAATATATACAATAAAAGAATATAAAAACAAAAACCGCAAATGCCCCCGTTTTACTGACCCCACCAAGCAGCATTGCACGTGCACTTGCTCTCGCTGCAATATCCCTGACCACCGCATTCGACATCGCAGGCGAGTCCGGTGTGGCACGAGTCGCAGACGCATGTTCCGCCTTCGGACGGTGTCCCATGCACGCACGGGATTTCGCACGCAGCGCCGAACCAACCTGAGGAGGAGGGGAGGAATCGAGTCAACGCCGACTGCCGTCTGTTGCTAAGCAACCTCACGGGTTTGCTCCAGCGCGAGTCGCGCGCGACGCTTCGCCCCAGCGCAAAGCAGTTTAACAATCAGAGGCAGAGAATCGACTTTTTTCTGGTTTAAAATGACTTGCTACGTACAGGTGGTTGGATGCCATGCGCATGTTCTTGCTGGGTCGAGCAGAGAATATTGATTCATTCATCTTGGAATAAGGTTTACATGAAAAACTGATTCGTTGAATGCTTTCCAGCACACATTTTGTTTTAAAGGTGACGTAGGCGACAACGTCAGAATATGACGACATTCCAGAACAGCGCAGCATCCTTTCGGCTTCCACAACGCTTGGCTAGTGAAGCGTGAAACATGAACCAACAAGAAGTCAGGAGAAAAGTGAGTCGATGAGACCCCGCGCGGAGTTTTTGGTCAACTGTAGTTTTTATCAAGTTCTAAATATGTCTGAATATGTCGATATTTAATAAAACATACCCGTTGAGCAGTTGACACACGAGGGGGGGTCAGTGCTTGCGTCACAAGTTCCACGTCCATTACAGTCCACCTCCCCAGGACAATCGGGCGCGTGACACCCACTTCCGGTCCAGCCATTGTTGCACCAGCATCTCAGGGTCAGCAAATTGCACTCACCGTGATTGCTGCACGGAACGCCTGGAACAGCGAGCAAGGGCTTCAGTGGCAAAGACGTAGTGCAGAATAAAAAAGCGGAAGGAAGGGGAACAGACGGACTGGCTCAGTTAGCGACGAAAACCAGCCTTCAGCTGGCACAAGATTGAGCGACAAGGCCGGCGGTCTTAATTTGCTGCAACTGTGGATGGAGCTGCGACATGATTCGTCTACTTGCACACAACAAAGGAGCGTGGGAGGGAGATAAATTTTACGTGGCGTTAATTTGAAGTGGGACTTTGCACGCGAAGTAACTATGTATTCACGTGATTATTTATTTGTTTATCTATTTACGGACAATTTTTCAACTTAAGCTATGGTCCGATTGATGCGTTTTTTTGTCTTGTCGCGACGACCTCAAAGGAACAGCGACACAAGAGCTCACAACAACAAGCACCATCGAAATCTGTTTAAAGATTCCGAAAACGCGTCTGCAGCGCTAAGAATGACAAGAGAAACTTGAAACCACTATTCTGGCGAAAGAAACAAACGCAGCAAGCCAGCGAGGTCAGAAAGTTCAAAGGTTCACGAAGGTCGCATCCGGTAAAAACGTTACGAAGTGTCTTTGTAGCATGTAGTTTCGCTGTCAACCACAATAGAATTTTTTTACCTGGCACTAGAGCATTTATCTAGATTTCGGGTGCCTAATCTCTCTCATTTCTAGGTAGAAAGACCAACGTTAGCAGGAAAACGCTAAACATTAATTACCCATTCCCGGGCAGTTTGCCTGATTGCAGTAGACTCCCCACCAGCCAGCGTTGAAGCCAACACCATCACTGCAGTCGCACATCGGATTCTTTCCACTGCTGCAAGTGCCTCGTCCGCCACAGAGCACGTCACAAGATGTACCGTGGTAGCACGGGTCGCACTGACAGACGCCGCTGTCCATCGGAACCTGACGGCCATGGTCTGGCCCGCAGGGCGTTTGGCATGCGCTGCCCATCCAACCAACGCTGCAGTTCCGGCAGTATGGGACAATACCTGCCGAAGTGGACAGAAGTTGAGCGTGGCAACAAGTTTTATGCCAATGTGTAAAGCAGGGATTCCCAACCTTTTTCTTACATGTACCCCTTCAGTATTCCGATAAATGAGCATGTACCTCTGCAGCATTTCAACAGATAAGGATGTACCCCTTCAGATTTTTGACAGATGAACATGTACCCTTAAAACTCTTTATGACAAAATATTTTCTCATGATTTTTCACAGATATATTTAACAATAAGCATATAATGACTTTCGAAAATAATTTGAGTGATATAGGGGTACATGTACCCCAGGTTGGGAACCCCTGGTGTAAAGCATGCACAGAGCTCCGCTTATCGAAGAAAAAACGATTTTCAGCTTCATCAAACAGCAGTAAATTATCTGTTTCGGTGCTTTAGCATCACTAATCACCAGGTTTAACTCCATGCGAAAAAGTAATATCCACCTGCTTTTGACAAGACCTCCGTGTTTCTACTCAGCGCGTTCGAAACATAATCGCAAGATTCACACAAACGGCTGCTGCTGAAAAGACGGAGTCATGAAGGCAAAACCTATCGCCATTATTTCGGATGCTTTCCCATATTTTGAGCTGCTTCAACAGTAAATCTCCGAAAAGGGTTAATATACTTCGTGTTCCCTGCTTTTCTTGTTCTACAGAATACAAGTCGGTCTGTTCCATGGTACCGGAGTTAATGGTCTTGTTAAGAGGGCAAAGGGTTACAGATCCACGGAGTCTAAAACGTTTTTCTAAAGAAGTTTTTGCTGCTAATACAAGCCCACCTACATAGCATGACATTTTCCACCGGTTATTCATCCGCCATTTCTACAAAAACTACGTAAACGGTTTCGCGGGCTCGTCGTGTAACCATGGCAACAAAAAACACTACAAAATTGAACCAAGACACGGCGATTGAGCCTGAGTGTTGTTTGACGTATTAATCATCAAACAAAGTCCAAAGGTTGTTTGTTGTGGCTTTTAAAAAGTCTAAACGCGATTCAAAATCGTTTTTACGCCTGGATGACGTGTTGCAGCGATCGCTTCGGTTCAGATTTTGTAACAAATGGCATTCAAGACATCAGTAACAACTCATTTTGGAATCAAGCTTCACTTTTACGTTAAAAGTGAGTCCAGACAATGCGATGATCTCGCGTTTCAATTTAAAATTAATCGTTACATCGCGGCATTGTGCTGGCGAACTGATGTCTGGTTCGATTAAACCGAAATGTTGTGTTTTAAACAGCACATTTATGCCCAATTACACATAGTATTCCCACTAGATTTGTTTAAACATTATTTTAGCAGTGGAAGCTAATTAAGTGCGAATAAAGGTCATTGTGAAAGAGTAAAACATTGTAGCTATTGCTGAGCCAGAAGAATTCTACAAGAACTCCAAAGCACTTTAGTCCATAGTTCAACGTTTGGTGTAAACTGTAAACGACAATTCTTGAGCAGTTTGCATAGAATTTGATTTCGTTTACAAAACTGTGAACAACTAAGTATTTGCTTGTTACAATTGACCTAAACACTGGGAAAAAAGGAAATGCTTGCATAACATAATGTATCAAAATTACTGTCGACAAGGCAGAGCTTATATAGAGCCGTGAGCGTTTCAATCTATCAATTCATTTGACGTTGTTGCTGCAACAAGCAGGAACCAGCAGATAATTTTGCCCTTTTTCCGGTTGCATGGGTTCAGTCAAAATTCTCAGACATACTGCTTTGTTGTAACTCAATATTCAGAATGATCAACTGTTGCCCCAAATCATGATCATACCTTTTAATGCTTTACTTCCATGAAATAAACGTGTACTTCCGCTTGAAACATCACCAATTACAAGCAATAAATGCTCCATATGCAAAACAATTTTTAATTTCACCAACAACGTTTGCCCATACCGCTTTGGTATTCAGTAGATCTTGGGTCACTGGGGAAACACTCCCCTCGGCTGTTGCAGCCGCCAGGGCACGATGGTCTGTGGCAACCTCTTCCTGTCCACCCGGGTGAGCAGATGCATTGTCCAGTCGATGAAATGCAGATGCCGTGTCCGGAACAATCAAGTTCATTTTCGCCTGAAATCGACGCAGGAATGCAGAGTGTGAGTAATGATAGAGGCGAAAAAAATAGAACTTACAGCAAAATCTCAACATGTCAAAAAAAGATGTAAACATGTTTGGCTTAAAGTAAATTTGAGGTTTTGTGAAATATCACACGATTTCGTTAAACTTTGATATTTTCTCTCATTTTTGATTCATTGACAGCGGTTGTAATAAGAAAATGAGGAAATAAAACTTGATCTTCACAAAAAAGAGGTTCAAATTTAAAGCGTTCATGTAGAAGCTTGGTAAACTGAATAGAAAAACGTTCACCTGGACAACCAGGTCTGCCGCAGTAATCTCCCCTTCCACCTTCAAATCCACAAATACACTTTCCTTCCATCGAGCAAGACCCGATCCCAGAGCACAGGATGTTGCAGGCAAGGCCGTGGTAGCAAGGACTGCAAGTGCAGTTCTGCGCTTTCACGTTAACAGTTCCGTGTACGCAAAGGAACTCGCAAGCGACTCCATAAAATCCGGCGTGACACTGGCACACCGGCAGTGTTTCCAAAACAGAAAAGCCGTCGTCGCCGGGTGGCAGTGGTGCTTGCACGCAGGAGCCATTCCCGTTGCAGTCCGGGTTGCCAGGGCAATCGGGCACGTGGCAACCGACGCCGGACCATCCTTCGTTGCAAACACAAGTTCCCGAAGCCGCGTTGCAGTCTCCATGGCGACTGCAGTCGACCTTGTGACCTGGACAACCCGGTACGTCACACCGGTCGCCCCTCCATCCGTTGAACCCGCAATCGCACACACCGGCCTTGGTGCAATTGCCCTGAAGACAACAGACGTGTTCAAGTGTGTCCATAATTAACACACGCCAGGGTCAAATGTGGGAGTGGCTCCAGTAGGCGTTCCATTGAATTGAGCAGAAGGGAATAGAAAAAAGGATGGAAATGTGCGCAAGTTTGCGGACTGAGTATTAACGACAAAAAAGTTGATGAAAATCGTAAAACGATATGATTAAGCACAAGAGAAGCTCAAAGAGTAAATATGAAGACTAAGCAACGAGAACAAAACATTTGGCGTCAAACCGCCTGATTGTGACATCATAACTTTATCTCGGCAACCCATTAACGCATAACGACTACTACAAATATACAACATTATACCTGCAGATTGCACAGTCTGTCGCAGGCATCCCCAGCATAGCAGGCGTCGCATTCGCACCACCACGTCCCGTTCAACGTGCGGTGTTTGGCGCCGTTCACGCATCGCAGCTGGCAGTCGTCGCCCATGTACGGGTGGCCACATGAGCAGTACGGTGAACTGAACTGATGGTGGTTTTCAACGGTTGTTGACAAAGAGTTGTTACCCAACGACCGGGGAGGCCAGCATATACCTCGATTCAAGCAGTCTGGCGAACCTGGAGAAAATTCAACGGTGCGTCGTTAAAGAGAAGTACATCCAACTATAAACACAACATGTTAGCATTGTATTATTGCAACCTCTCCGCTGGCACTGTGCTGAAATGCGCGGTTCATCACGAACGGAATGCGTGCGAAGAAAAACACCATATATATGTGGCGCGAACAAGCAATAATAGAGTGATCTCGTCGGGTGAACTCTATTGTTGATTGCTGCCACAGTGCGAAGCTTTACGCACTTGCCGCTCGGGCTTTCCGATCGCAACAGTATAAGGCTTATACTATAAGCCTTGCTTGAGGCAGTGCTTGTCCAATGGGCATATCAGAACTATCCAGGAGTCTGCCATCTTGATGGGATGTACAGAGGTATACCAGGTGCTTGGTCTTCAAACTCAATTACATTGTTTCAAAAAAAATCTTCTTTGCTCTTGGTTGACTATCGCGTAAATAAATGAAAAATCCTGACTTTTCCCGGCTGTTGTTTGGTAACAACAAATAAGCTGCCTAACGTAACAGGCAGTTGACTGCTGGGCTATGTCAGGATAGAAGTGATGTTTGAGAAGTCGTCTATCTTGGACTTTACAAAATACTCTGATTTTACCTCATCACTTCTCAACATTTCCGATTTTACTGAAATCTCAGTTAAAATACGATTTCGATTCTTGTTCAGGGTTTTCTCTCCTTGTTTAAATTAAATTGAAAGAGAGAAAATCAGTGAACTGTATTAATATCTCTACCAGAGGGACGTAGTGTCAAACTTCGTTTTTCACAAGTGCTTGACGAAATTCTGCAGCAACCATCGCATTAAATGATGCTACGTTTTTGTGTTCATTTTCATGGTGCATTACAGAACCTCATGTGTTGCAGATATTAAATGGTAGACTCGAACCTAAACGTAAAATTGAAAAAATTTCGATCAAGGATGTTGATACGAATTAAATTTAATGCATGTCTTGGGAGTACATATTTTTCCAAAATCAAAATAGGGTGTACCTTCACAAGAAAAGTTGGCAAGCACAAGTTTAAGATACCCTATAAAGTTTAACAAAAAAAACACCAATCTTTGTAGTGACATCACCTGGGCAGTCGGGTATGTGGCAAGCAACGCCTCTCCAGCCGGGGTTGCACTCGCAAAGCTTTGCAGCCAAGTTACAACTTCCGTGTCCGGAACAATCCAGAGGCCAACCCGGACATCCTCCAACAGCACAAACCGGGCCTTTGTAGCCAAGTTCGAAGTCACACCAGCAGTACGAGGCCGCACCACTGACGGCAACGCATGCTCCAAAACCTGAAAATTGAGATTTTTTAAAGTACTGCACATCTTCGGCACATCTAACTCTCCCCTAACAGACAACATATGCTTAGATGTGGAATGTATCTGGTTTATTCCAAAACCTTTGTTGTTCCGCGGAAATGTCTCATTCCTTCCATATATGAACTGTACGTTTTCTTTATCATGGTGGTTATGTTTTTTCAGCAACCTTAACATTGTTTATTGACAAATTTCATGATAGAAAATTTTCAGCGATATTTTACCTTAAAAGTTCAGTCAGATCATCCATTTGGAGTAAATCTTACCTGAACAAATTGCGTCACATCCGGTTCCGGAATAGCAAGGATTGCATTTGCATCCGAATCCGTCAGAGTTGGTTCCATTCACGCATGGCACGTCACAAAGATCTCCTCCCCATGAAGGTTCGCACCTGCGGAAAAAAATGAGTGCGTGACGTAACGTACAGGCAAAAATAACATCTGCACTCGTTTCACACAGTGGCGCTTGAGTTTGGCTGAGGCGATCACTCACAGATCAACGCCAATTGGGGCGATCACTCACAGATCAACGCAAGTATATTTACTTGATTTTTAAGTTCGCTTGGCGTCAGTTGGAATCCGTTAAGCGCCAGCTAGTGGCATTAGCACATTGGTTTTAAAACCACATCCAAACGAACACCAAGTCCCTGTGGCCTAAAACTATACGTTTATAGTTCATGGTAAATTCAGTGCATTTACATGTGCGATGTCTACAAACGATTGCGCTGACAAACAATGTTATTATCACGTTTATTCAACGCTTTGTGGTCTTCAATATTTAAGCTTAGAAACGCTTTCTAGCAATCGTCATGCTAATCAGTCCAACGACATCTCAGCAATTAAGAAACAAAAATTCTAAAATTAAAATTGAGGCGTTTTTTGTCATTGTTCCAGACTACATTCAGTTTCAACATATCATGCCAAACCCGTACTGCTCACTCACTTGCACCGTCGTGGATTTGTACCGAGGCATTGTCCATGACCGTTGCATCCCTGTGGACAATCGGGCCTCGAGCAGTCGTCGCCCCCCCAGCCGGGGAAGCATTCGCACACGCCGCTGACCACAGAACACGCCCCGTTACCGTTGCAAGAGCCGTCCTTCCCAGGGCAGCCTGGTTGAAGAAAAAGCGAACAAAATATGAACAGTTATGTGGTATTGGCCATTAGAAAGAGTAAAGAGAGTTTCATTATACACTCTCTGTATTCCCTTTGGAGGGTCACGAGTGGTCTGGGAGAGCCATGTCCACTTCCTTGCGCCGGGGTTCCAGCGGCTACATTCGCAGTCATTGGGGGCAGGCTAGTGGTAGGGCCGCACACGAAGCCTGCCCTTGCACCCACTCATTAACGCCGAGCACGAGGCTGGAAAAGTCGCAAACACCGCTTTTCAAATTTTCGGTATGGCCCAGCCGGGATTCGAACCCAACCCATCAGCTTCAGTGGCGTCTCACTGCACCTTGCTTATTACTTTTTGTTATTGGTGAATTGCTTGTGATGTGGTTAAAAGCATTGCCTGAGGAAGCCTGCCGGAACACGTTGGCGACACATCGGCAAATAAGCGAAATGAAAGTAATCAGCAGAAAAAATCCTTGATTTGTTGGAAATTATATTTGGTGGCAACAGTTATGAAAAACATGGGCGGCAAAAAGAACAGCGTTTCATGAATCTAGCTTCGTTAGCGGCTGCAACGAATCGAACTCGAGAAGTTCAGGAAGTCGTCGTTGAGTTGAAATCCAGCTGCTTTGCTTGCGGAGCGCGGTGTTTGGTTTGCAACCGAAGATCAAGAGTTCTTGAATTCGCGAGTGTCACGTGTTTCTTTTGTGCGACTCAATTAAAACGAAACTGGAAGAGCCAAGAGATCTGCCGATGACTGAACCATAGAAGGTTTCCGTTTTTGCAGAAAAACTTATTAGCGACGAAGAAAAAACAGGAGTGAACAGGCAGGCTTACTTTTAATTGCTAAGAAGAAAAGTATGGTGGTAATCTCACTGGTAGTCTGTAAAATATTTTTAGCGTTTAACGCGTTGTGAGCATCGATCTTCATATTAAAATTCTGCGAAACTTCGTGTTACCTCGAAGCTGTTTTCGATTAAGCTCCAAAGCATTGTCCGGGCCAGTGGCATTGCGATCACTACATACCTTGGAACTGGCACTTGCGCCCTTTCCAAGAGTCGCCGACATTCCGATCGCAAATACATAATTCAAAGTCCCGGTCGCAGTAGCCTTGGCGGGAACACTCGATGTCGCAAGAGAGTCCCGAGTAGCAAGGATGGCAGATGCAAGTTGCGCCCGATTGTGACTGGAAAGATAAACGATTCGATTTCAGGATGAAGATTCGACTTGAATAAATTACGCTTCCCTCTTTCTGGCTTTTCAATACTTATGAGCAAAGAACCGGCATTATTACAGCCCTGAATTTGCATGTTCTTAACTAAGATATACTGTTCGAATTTCTGTTTCAGAGAAATGAATTGAATGCACATGAAAGCAGCTGGGAAAAGCGACCAGTTCAGATTGAAACAAGACCACGTTTTTTACTCAGTGCGCAAACTTTGATGTGCCGTTTTGGTTGCCACGCATGAGTGAGCTGAGACAAAGCAGCTCGAGAACTTTCACGCACTTGCTTTAAAACCTATTTAACATTCGCAAAAGTCCTTTAACAGATAAAATGTCTTTCGGGGATCGATATTTTGCTCACGAATGAATACTACGCTCAGTAACGCAGTAAGACACATCACTCACCGCTGTTCCATTCACACATCTTGTTCCGCAATCTTTTCCAATCCATCCTTTTTGACAGTTGATGCAGCGGGGCTTAGTGATAAGTCTTCTGGTAGTCAATCCGACGTCGAACTGGTCAGGTACGTTTTCAAAGTAAGGCTCGGCCGAACATTCTCCGTTGTTGTAGCAGTCTGGCTCACCAGGGCAGTCTGGCTCTGAACAACCAGCGCCTTTGTATCCTTCGTTGCAGATGCAAGTCTGGAAATCAGAGGCATTTCAGAAAAAAAGCTCACAAGCTTCGCCTCGATTTTTTTGCTTGAAACGAACACGTGTCAACGTTTTGTAAATAACTCTTTGGTTGATCACAGGAGTCTTGTGGCCTGCCATCCATGGCTCGTTCATCAAGATGACTAAACGAAAGATTTGCGGCAGGGAGGCTAGAAATGCAGCCGCACGGCACAGTACTTTCGAAGCTTGAGACAGACAGCTATTTGCAAAACGTATTTTCAGAAAACAGAAAATATTTCGGCCGAGTGGAAGATCGTTTCATTTATTTGAAAATGTTTTTACGTAATGGTTACAGCTTGTTAACAACATGAACTTAAATTTCGATGCTGGTTTTGACAAGTATTTTCGGTTTTATAAATCTTCAGCATGGTTTTTCATCAAAACATGAATGAACTTGATCTAAGTTAAATTTATTTTGATGCAACAATTTAAAGCCACAACGAAATGACATTTTGAAACGTTTCCATTTGTATTTCATACAACAACAACGAGCAACTAATGAAAAGTGTATTATTTCAGTGTTTTCCTTGTGATGGATACCTAAGTGCAAGATGAGACATTCGGAAATGTTTGATATCGTCTTTCATTCTCCCTTCTATGCGCCAAACATTGAATTTCAATTATTTTCTTTTGTTTCCGTTGTGCCTATCAGTGGAAGAGCTGCGAGGCAATAATCGATGAAAGCAAAAGCTTTACTGGTCTAATTTTCCGACACTGACATAATTCTTTTCTTAATATCTAATGTAACCTCACAACAAAGACCCGTCGCAGTTCTTGAGATCGCATTGCCAACCGACATTATTACGTCATTAGAGTATATACTGACGTCATCAAAAAGAGTAAAATTGACCTCGAGCTTACCAAGAAAACAGGGTTCTGGGTCACCAGACGCAGTTACATGAAACGCAGTACCTGATCAACAGCGTTGCAAACTCCATGTCCAGAGCAGGACATTGTGGTTCCAGGACATCCCTTGACTTGACACAAATCTCCCCAGTAGCCGACATCACATTTGCAGGCACCCCTGACGCACTTCCCGCGGCCGGAGCACTGTGCGTTGCAACCGGCGCCGGAATAGCACTGAAAAGAATTGTTATGTTCTCTGTTGTTGTGTTGTATGTCGTTGTGTTTGCACGCAACTGATCAAAGGAAATTAGTTCAAGGATAGGGTGCGTTGTTGGGTTTGTTGTTGGCGAGACACGCAGTTCCGCCGCGAAAATTGAGAACATCAATCGGAAATCCAGACGCAAGTTCGGAGAAGACACCGAAGTGTGTGGATGGGGAAATGTTGGGGTACAGTCAGAAAAAACGCGAAAAACGGGTGAAAACACAGCTGGACGTTTGATCACAGCGTTCTAAAACAATGTATTTGTCGTTTCAGCACGTAACGATATTTGCAACCCGCTTTGCAATCAGCTAAAATATCAACAAGTCATCAAAGAAACTCTTTTCGATTTGAAAACTGTGCAATGTTACAAACAATCAAAAACAGTTTATTTTTGTCAAACACTTACTTCAATTTAAATAATCGTTCGGAAGTTGCAAAGTGATAAGAGTCAGTTTCATTTCATGGCCACAAACTACATATTTTCTAAGAGCGATAAGCACAAGCACGCCAGTGGAGAACCGTAGGTTGGTGAACGAACTGGGTCATAGGACGTAGTTGGAAAAACTTCTGAATTAAAAAAAGTAATTCAAATGCTGTGTTTACCCTAAAATTGCGAACTAGGGACTCCAACGAGGCTTCCTATCACGTGCGATCCACACCCGTAGCCAGGTTTTAAGGTTTGGGGGAAATGCATTTTTAGGGGAGTAAGATTTTTTGTTTTTATTTATTGTTTAAAACACATTTTTTATTAAGCACAAAATTCGGGGAACACAAAAAATTGGGGGACACTGGCCCCGAATGTCCCTTGTGGCTACGGGCCTGGTGCATTCAAAGGTACATTGAACTCTTTCTAAACAACCAACCGCATCGCAAGTGCATTTCCCGCTGTCCGGTGGTTCTTGTCTTCCGTGCACGCACAATTTCTCGCACCCGTCACCCATCCACCCCTCTTTACACCCAACGCATCTCGGAGGAGCGTAGTTCACCCAGTCGCACTTCCCGCGTCCATTGCAGTCAGGCTCTCCGGGACAGTCGGCCTTCTCACAACCGATGCCGACCCAACCAGGATGGCAGTCGCATTGCGCGATGGCGCTGTTGCACGTGCCTGCATGAGATTGGTTCGCGTCAGAAGCGAAAACTGTGTCACAAATTATATCAAGGCATGCGCCTGGGTTATAGATTTTAACAGTTGATGGTGCAGCAGTCTGAAACGTTTTTGAGTTACACAAATACAGCTGAATTCTTTTCAATCATAAATTGAATTGATACATTCAGTCATGGACGTCGGAAGGTTTTTTCCAGGATGGGGAGGGGAAATAGTGGGTTTTTACAGGGGGGGACCAAAAGGATTTTTCCGGGGTGGGGACCAAAGTGGCGAAATTTCATTTTACTAACTCTGAAAAACGAGAACATTTTTCTACTAAAAGTTAATTGCAAATTTCAAAATCCAGGTGGGGCAAGGCGCCCCTCCCAACGCCCACACATTCAGTCACCTCTTCCGGAACAATCCCGTCCGAGCGATCCTGGGCACCCGGGCACGTCGCAAAGCTTTCCCTTCCATCCACTCGTATAATTGCAAACGCACACTCCGTCCGCAACTTTTCCATGTCCCGAACACTCAGAGTTGCAGCCGGTCCCGACCCAGCCAGGGTCACAAACGCACGTTCCACTGTTGGGCGGATTCTGCATTAAAATGTTTTTTCAATCAAGACAAGTTCAGTTTGAGGCTTCAACAGTTTATTTATATATTTCTCATCAGTATCCACAATTTTTTTTTTAAGTTTCATTTATATGACGCTTGGACACATTACATCAGATTCAAAGGGTGCACCAGGCTCAAAATTGTGAGATCTCAATAGAATTGCACATCTACGGGCGATTTATCGTTTAAACAGACGTTGTCGTCACAATGCTCAGCACACCCACCAATGTCTTGAAACAAGCCGCTTTCAAAGAACAGGTCAAAATTAAACAATTGCACTCAAACTGTTCCAAACATTCTTGAAAAAAAACAACTTACAGCCGCACAACCTGGCCAATTTATCACCGGAATTACTCTTCCTTACATCCAGTTTAATATTTAGCGAAAGAGGAAAGTTTAAAGTTGAGTGCTTGCATACCCACCTGCACCCCATGCAGGCATGGTGAGTTGCAGTCTATTCCCATCCAACCAGTGGCGCAGTTGATGCATCTCGGGAGGTCCACGGAGGAGTCGCAAGTGCCTCGGCCATGACAGTCTGGGTCGCCTGCAATGCAACATGTATTAAGAAAAACATCATGGGCGTTCAAAAAATTATGTGAAACAGGTTTGGACCGAAACAGACTAAAATGGTCAATAGTTGCTAAGAAGACATTTTGTTAATGAAATATCGGGTTTGTAAGATGAGACTCATAGTCGGCGAAACGCGCAAATTTTTTCAAAGTATCACATTTCAACGAATGGAAGCAGAATCAAACCATTAGCACTTACCTGGACAGTCAGGACGTTCGCATCCAATGCCTCTCCATCCAGGGTTACAAGTGCATTCAGCGTTGGCGCTGTCGCAGTCGCCACGACCAGAGCAGTCCACGTAGTCGATGCCAGGGCAGCCTGGAACGGCGCAAAAAGTCTCAATATTTCTATCAAATTGTTTCAAAGGCGCGTTTGATGAATGCAGACGATATATCAACTGACGCTTGTTCTTTCCTTACATTGGGGGCGGTAATGTATGACGTAATACATTTATTGTATAAATCCGTGAAAATGCAATTTACGCGACCCCCCAGATGCACCCCCCCAGATGCGACCCGTACTTCACAAGAAAACGACAGATCGCATCAACGACCCAAGAAAAAGTATCAACGAAACAAACGACTTCATATTAAAGTTGAGGGCGCGGGGATGAATTTAAACTAACTCACACTTAGAAGCCTGAAAACCTGCGAGACAGTCAAGCAGAACTTTACCCAAGGCACCTCAATGAGAAAAATTACCAGAAACTGACGAAGCCATCACAGGCGTCTATAGTCAACTTGGTAGCGGGAGAAAGCGGCCTTCTGCGTTTGCTGTTGTGCTAGCTGATGACTAGCTTTTGTTTGTGTTTTTGTAGACATTAGTGCCTAAAAAGTGCGGACACGGGCGAAACCTTTGCAACACATCCTTAAATTTAAGGCCGCATCTCACACCAAATTTTAGTTCTAATAATTGCTGAATGTGTACAGTTATTCTGACAGCTAAAAATCGGCGCAAAAAACGACGTGGAGTTATCAGCCAGAATTCGTTACCTGGAATGTCGCAAAGTGGTCCCTTGAAGCCAGAATCATAAAAGCATTTGCAGGTGTTGTTAAAAATCCTTCCTTTTCCAGAACATTCTGAATTGCAACCAACTCCCGACCAGCCAGGTTCACATTCACAATTCCCACTGTTAGGGGGTACCTAAACGAAAACGTTATCCAAGCTACGTCATCACAAAAGAACACCAGCGCAAGACTAGGGGTACCGTGATAAAACCCACCTGTGTCCCGTGCACGCACGTGTCGTTGCAAGCTGGCCCCATCCACCCACTCTGACAATCCAAGCATATCGGTGTCCACTTCAGGCCAACGACATTCGCAGGTTTTGTTGCGTCACAACGGCCGCGACCGTAGCAGTCAGGGTTTCCGGGGCAGTCAGGTTCATGACAAGCCACACCGCGCCATCCGGCGTCGCAGACGCAGGTACGAGTCGAGCTGATGCATTCTCCATGTCCGGTGCAATCATATCCGTCATATCCTGGACATCCGGGAACTTCGCACCGGTCGCCTCTCCATCCGAGCAGAGGGTCGCATTTGCAGATGCCAGCTGTTTGGTCACAAGTTCCGGAGCCAGAACATTCAACGTCGCAGTCGGTTCCCGTCCAACACGCGTTGCAGACACACTCTTCCACAGTTGCAACAAAGAACGCAAACCCAGTAACAGGGTCTACGTTGTTGCCATTGAGGCTTGTATTGGATGGCTGCGTTACAACGCCATTGATGCAGTGACGTTGGCAAGCAGATCTGTAATATCCTTCATCGCATGTGCAGTAAGGGGCTCGCCCGTTGACAGCATTGCATGTTCCACGTCCAGAGCAGTCAACGTGGCCAGGACAGTCAGGCGTGCCGCAGTCTCTTCCAGTCCACCCAGGCTCGCAAGTACAAGTGTGAAGAGCAGTGTTGCACACGCCGTTGTTGTAGCAATACTTGGTTTTCGAAGTTGGAATCGCTCCAGGTTCATCTGTTGCTTCTACAGTTACAGTGATTGAGCCTGGACATCTGGGTTCGTCGCATTTTGTTCCGGTCCAGAAATCAGGTTCGTCACAGACGCATTGTGACGAAACACAAGAGCCACGGAAAGAACAGCTGACCTTGCAGAAAGTTCCTG
>JGI24158J21664_10005246_pt1 | contig 16885 bp, 12 predicted proteins | sample Ectturendosymbi3_FD_21664 | JGI IMG/M metagenome (IMG submission 21664)
AAGNATGAAATTTAAAACAAATTTAGTGTTTTAAATCTTCTTGGTTGTTTTTTATAGTTTCATGGATTCCCACAAAGACATGAATGTGAACAAATTCAGGAGACCAACTACCATGAATTTTTTCAAAGGGGTAAACTTTGTAGTTTATTGATGGTGAATGCAGAGAAATGGGGCGCGAAATTAAAGAAATGGGGGCGATGCCAACTTGCTATTGCCTAACTTTTGTGTTGCCAGCCTTGTCTTCCCAGCTTTCAGTGTTTTCAAAGTTGTGTATCATGAACACTCTTTTGCATTTTCTACTGCTATTTCAGTTATGCCATAGTCTCAGGAACATACCCTTGGGCGGCCGTATCGTAGGCATATCCAAAGTGATAACCACAGTTGGCTGACTATGATGACGTCATCAGAGGACACCTTTTTAGTCTTGCCTCGGGCCACCCCAACCCTAAACTCACCACTGCTCACATTCTTTACTTTAAACATGAAGTCTTTTCAGGTCCGTAACCAGGGGGGAGCAAATCCTCCCTGGAAGTATGTGTTGGACACGGTTTAAAAACTTTTGACATAGTTCAAAAATTTCGGCTCCTCTCAGAAAACTCTTCGCTCCAGCTGGTAACGGGCCTGATGGGCACATCACAGCAGGAAAACGAGACCTGACAGAGAAAATTTTGAATAAGCGAGCCAAATTAGGTGAAATCAATTGAAACATCTACGGCACAAAAAATTTTCGTTGGGCAGTGATTGCCGTTCTGTACCTTATATTTCCCATACGTCAAGCGTGTTGCGGTACGTGTTTGCACTTTTGCAATGCTTCACAAAGATCCAATGTGCCGATGCGCATTCCACGTGCGTTGCCTGGTTTTGGTAGTTGTGGGTTTTACGAAAAAAAGGGTTATCACTCATTTACAGCATGAGGGCCAAAGTTGCAAATAGGGGCCCGACACATGAGCTCTTAACTGGTGTAGAGACTGGTGCATTCTTAGTTTCGGACTCAGAAACAAAAACAGGGTCAGTATTACACACGAAGGTATACCAGACTTTCATTTGTTACTTCCCAGAAAAGGTTCACATCTCATCTGTCCCTTCAAAGGTACAAAACCGATGCTAACTGCAACTACAAGTGTGCCCCGTTAAATATGCTCATGATGCATTATTATTTCCCCGTCACCTTCAGCTTACTCAACAACTTGCAGACAAACGAGCAACACCATCGTTTCACTCTTCTATTCGGTAGGCGCCATCAGCGCAGCCGCCCTCTTGGAAACAAGTCCTGACCACAGGGCAAACGCTCGGGGCGCTGTTCTGGCAGGTGTATATTTCGCAATCGTGACAACCAGCAACGCGCATGTTAAAGCACGACATAAAAGGATAATTTAAACGCCTGTCGAGTAAACTTCCGTTGCCGTTTGAAACACGCAAACGAATCAAAATACGGCGGTCGTTTTTGGTGTCGACAAAGAGCAAAGCGGCAGAAACAAGAAAAACAGCGGGTATTTTCGTACGTTTGCGACATGCGGTACGCAGAAATGAAAACTGAGGCTAATCAAAGTGCAGGCGAATACAGGCGCAACGATAGCCGAGAATGCTTTAAAGCAGGGGTGTGCAACCATGCAGCACTGCCAGCCCAAATGCACGCAACCAAATTGATCCGCGGGCCACAGCTGCATGCGTCAAGCTCTGCGGGTCAGACAAAGCGTTGGCCACCCACAGCCGATTGACGCATTATCGGAATGCTTGCTTTAAAATCTGGACCTTTCCGCGGGCCACAAAACTTCAGCTCTCGGGCCACTTTTGGTCCGCGGGCCACGGATTGTACACTCCTGCTTTAATAGGGTTAAAGGTATCGCGTTGCGCACCTGGTGGCAACAGATGTATCTGGAACGAGACGGAAAGCAGCAGTTACAGTCTAACATTCTGCGATGTGGTCCGCGCAGATTACAATCTGTGCTGCGAAGCGTTGAAGTGTCAGCACTGCGCAGGCACGACGCCGCTGCTGAAGCAACGAGATACTGGCGTTTAGCATCTAAATCTATGATTATATCGGTGTACGCCGCACAGCACGATATTTTTTGCGTCAAACTTACAGAGATATAAAGGAATCGATGACGGGTAGCAACAAAAAGAGAACAACTTCGCCGTCTGCAAATGATCGTCCACAGCTCGTCGGGAGATCGGCCGCGAAATCGACGCAGACACACACAAAGAACAGAGTAACAGCATAAAATTTGCTCAAAAACAAATCTTGGAGCGCAACGTTCCTTCACAATCTTAGAGTACAAGCGATAGGCCGCTGCTGATCACCAAACACATATCAAACAGTTCCTTGACGTTATCGGGCCCAGTGACATCCGCTTTTATCCGGAGTTACGACGTCGTGAAATCTCCGTAACGGTAGGAGTCAATTTCTGCGTGATGACGACACGGAAAGTCTGCACCGGCTGGGCAGTGACAAGGGTACAAGATTTTGCAGAGTACATAACAAGAAAATGCTTAAGGCGTCGAGCGAGAAACAGTTAACACTAGTAATCTGAGACGGAAATGAACGTCGACCCTGAACCGCTGCTCGTGGTTTCTTGCCTTCCGATTTGTCGCACACGTGGTCGTTAGATTTGGCAACCGGTTCCGATTCCACCAGTTCCACGTAAAACTTTCTCCTAGCCACAGCGTAGAGTTCACAAGCAACAACTAAGCATTAGCTCGTTCACGAAAACCGTAAAAAGTTAAAAAAAAAAACAGAGCGGCTCGAAGCTCCAAGCTTCAGTTACAACGGTTTGATAAAAGTCGAAACCTGACAGGACTGACCGCATTTCTTTACCGCCACTTTACACGAAAGTCACCAAATTCAAGCGACGAAGTGTAGCTTGTACTTTAAAACGATAGCAATTTTTTCCCAGAGATGCAAACCGTGACCTCAGGAGCAATCCGCCGCAGGTGAAGAAAAACCATGATGAAAAGATTCAAACGTTTCTCTTTGGCTGCAAGAAGATTACTTAAAAAATTACAGTGGGTCTTTGCCTCACATCGGTACAGCACCTTAACTGAGCAGGCACGCGGCGATTTTAATCATCGCACCTTCATGCGTGACATCCCGCGTGACCGGGTTCCACGAACGCCTTTCTCAGTTCACTGTTCCGGAAAAGCAGTGCTAAGAAGATTGGGAGCCCTGGTATGACGACAGCGAGAGTACCTTTTCACTGGTTGCTTTTGATCAAATGCGCGAAAGCGCGAGCTGCGTAAGGGCACGATTGAAAACTTGGGACATTTCGTAGCTGAGCTGTGAAGCGATCGAGGATTGTTGAGATTCTCGTATGCGTGCGAACCTTTGGAGACAAGAGTGCACAAACATGCACTGGGGAAAGCTCGTGTGACGAGGAACCACACAAACAAGAAACGCAACTAAGCGCGTCTGCATAGAGGTCGTGGGTTCGAAACCGATCCAGAGCACAAAGAAAACGATAAAAGCGCAAACACAAGCCAGTCGTTCAGAAAATATACAGACCGCTCATTCGCGCGCGGGTTGAAACACGAATGGCGCAAGAAGCCTTTTCAAGGGACGCAGGGCGAAACACAAGCGACACGATTCCGGAATAAAACCTCACCAATCTCTGTTTTGCAATAACTGATAGTAATTCCGAAGTATTACAGAAACCAGGAGTTTCTGGTCTTCGTACTTTCGTGTGGGCAACTATTTGCGCACTTACGGAAACACCCTTAAATTTTTTCTCAACCAAAAATGATGTTAATGGCGGATTGGACAAGCAAAAGAGCAATCATTGTGGCATCCCAAAGGTTTTGAAAACGAAGCGAAACTAGTCTCCATACAGGTGACTCCATACAATCAATCAACAAAATTTTAATAGGAAATCGATTTCACGTAACACTACGCATCGTCTAGGGGTTTCTGGAGTTTCTCAGAAATTTGTATACTCATTTGAATAAGCGCTCTCAGAAATTTATGTTTGAATAATGCTATAGCACTGACGATGCGCAGTGTTTTTCGTTCGCAGAGAAGCACAACTTATAAATACGTCAACGGACGGGCAAAGATCGTCCTTGGAAAGTCTGTAGCAGAAGACGTCGCATGCTTATTGACCGGCTGGCACCGCAAGCTTGGTTTCGAGCCCGCAACTTCAAAATAAGCCGGCCCATGAAGGGAGAAAGTAACCGATACTGCAACAGGCAATGGAAGGAGTGACTCCCTCCATGCATACTACGCCACTTCCGATGTTCCAAAGCTCAATAGATGGCCAACGGAAGGTGAAGGAACCTCGCCAGGAGCAAAAGCAACACAAAACCTGGCCTCAAAACGGGCGATGCGGGAGTTAAAAACTTTCTCGTCTCGGCCAAAAAGCACGGTTGGCGGTAAGCGCATGCTGCAGAGCAGCCGCAGCGAGCGGAAAATGAATAAATGGTCACACGGTCACAGGTGCAAAACGACGCAAACACGAGATCGTCTGAGAGAAAAGAAGGTTTAAAGCTGGACAACACGGGCAACAGCTGGCAGATGTCTATGTGCGCAGGTGTGCGATAACGCTCGACGTACGGCCGAAGCACACGCAAGCCGAATCAATAAAGCACAGGGCGTGTTTCGCAGTGCAAAACCGCCGAACGCTGCCAAAAATATGATAAACCTACAAGCGATAATAAAGGCGGACCCGGTAACAACAGTAATAGACGCTAGACTTGAAAGTAACGATAGATAAAACTAAGCAGTAGAAATAAAAATGTGACATATGCCGCTGGCCCTCGCAGCGTCATGCTAGGACGAAATCGGTTTTACTGATATCACCAGTGCGTTTCAACGATTCGTTATCAGGATTCAAATCCGCCTGGTTGCGTGTGAAGCTGAAGTTGCAGGGGTCACGCAAGCGTCTGGCGGCCGCTGATCTTCGACTTGGGCAAGAATGCGAGAAGGTCGCGATTCACCAACTTCCGCGCGGCGTCACCTATCTGCGTAAGTGACTGCCGCTCGACGAATACGAGAAGGCCTCGAAGTGCGGTCGGTTGACGTCGTCTACTGATGACGCTGCAACGACAATGTTTTGCTGATGCAGACCGTTCGCGTATCACAGACCGATGCAGCTGAACCCGGGCGGGTTGGTGCAACACTGACTCGCCACCAACGCACCAAGCAAACGTCCGGACAAAGGCGGCGCTCGAACAAGGCGGTGCCGCAGTCACCTGCAGTCTGGAGGCACATCGCTGGCGAAACAGTGAAGGAAACAACACTTTCTGACTGTCGTTGCTGACACGAAGTTGCCAAGGCTTTTCGTGGTCAACCCCGTTTGGGCGTGAGCATCCACGATTATTTAATTTTTATGCCGAGAAAAAGTTTGGCCGCCATCATGTGCGCGTCAGCTCCAAAGTTTTCGCAACTTGGCGGAGCCAGAATAAAATCCGCGTCAGTTTCGCAAGTGCGGTCGGTTTTTGTCTGAATATTTCTATGACAAATGTGTTGCTGCTCCCCGATATTACCAAGGAACATTACTGAGCGAGCGTTGCGGTTCGCTAATTTTAAGACATATCTTGCGTGAAAAACGAAGAACGGCAAACGGAGCAACATCGGTTTCGCACCGGCAGTACAAGTGGCATCCATGCCAGCGACCCCGGGGCTACAGTGCGCGCGACTGCAGGCGTGGTCGCATTGGCGCGAGTCACAGCTAACAGGCATGGAGGAAGTTCTACCTTTTCCCTGGCCCTTGATCCGCCAAAGCCGAGCCATTGGCTGAAAGGCGCAAATACCGATCGACTTTCAGTGCAACTCGACCGGTAGTCGAACAATACGTCAACCAACCTGAGAGGCGCGTGCTCCACCAACGTGGCTCTCATGCCACACAGGCTTTGATACAGAACAGAATGTTTTACGAAACGTCGCAAAACTGCGCTCAAAAGCCATTTTCAAACAGTTTGATGATTTTGCCAGCGTGTCTTGGGCAAATTGCCAGCTTCGCGAAGACCTGTTGCACTGGGAAAGCTCTACTGCGCGTTGATCTGCCGCCCATTACGTTAGTGAGAATAACGCAATTCAATGTCTAAATTTTTTCGTCTAAATGGCACCAACGTTGTTTCCAGGAAAAAATTGGTAGATAGTTATGAATGGATTGGGATTTCACTGCAAACGTTTCACTCAATTTTGTTTTTAATCAAAGACTCCACCCAAAAAAAACAACTTGAGTTTCACAACCACCTATAAGAATTGCACGAACCATCTGCAGTGTCACACGAAAAAAACAGGAAATTGTAAATTGTGCATAGTATGCTCATAAAAATTTGGGCGGACGCCCGATGTACACTTCCTGCTGTCACAGGCAACGAGAACGCCAATTACTGCCACAGTAAAACGCTGAAAAAGGCCATATCCACCCACTGTTCAGCAGCAACGATCAAACTAAAGACAGATTCGTCGCGATGCTTCGCATTACTAGTGTAAATACGTGGCACAGCCTTATTTTCCTGCAGGCCTCTCAGTAAACAAAATCCTCTCAAAAGCCAAGGCGGGCGCGACAGAACGAGGTATTTGAGACTGAGGAGAAGGGAAACTTACAATGATCGGGCGGCGTCAGTTGCACCGGCTGCGCAGTGAATTCCTTGTCGAAGTAGCGCGTGTCCTTGATTGACGTCACTTGCGGTTTGAAGGGCGGCGTGACCTGAGAAAGAAAATGTGCACGATACACATGGATTGCTTGGCAGGCGAACAACTCGCAGGGGGAAGCCACGCGTCAGTCCCGGAAGACTAAGTCTTGTCAAGACATGGCGTTTGAGCAATCGGCCCTAGTTTGCCAGCAACTCTGTCTGGAATACGTGCAGGCAGCGCGCGAATCCGTGTCAAGTTCGCTCCAAACCTCACCTTTTTTTCGGTGATGTCCTTCCAATTAATTGAAGCGAAAAACGTGTGCTCCATCACCTCCTGCGCATCTCTTGGGCTGCTACCGAGTCTGTAGATGGCATATCCGAGTTAGGAGTAGTGACCAGTACCCATTTCTAGCCGTTTTACGATTTTTTAAATTTTTTTTTTCGTCCATTTTTTCAATGGACGAATATTAAATTTGGAATGTTGCCAGTGCGCGAGAATGAGATTTCACTGCGCAAATGGTCTGGGCGTACCTTAGAAGGAAGATTGCAACTCTAAACTTTGCCAGACGCTCTTGGAGGAACTTCTACTAGTTAAATATATGCCGCAAAGCAGTAGGTCCTGAAAACCTAATTGGTTTAGGCAAACATGCTGGGAAGCTACTACTACTACACCATATATCAAGAAATGAACTTTCTCCTCTTGCGAGAATCATGCACGGAAAGGTTATACGAATGCCACGAAAAACAGTTAACAACAAGCCAGCCTCCCATAAAAATACCTGAAAGACTATAATATGTGCTCATCAAGCTATCGCTGTCAACAACCTTCGGCAGGGTGACCTTATGCACACAAGCAGTGATGCCAATAACAATCTTTCAGCCTTTTAGGCTGAACTGCAGGCGCCCAGCATGTTTGCGAGGTGGTTGAAGAGTGTGGCAAACGCAAAATGCCAGAAAAAGATCAAGGTGCAGTGGCAAAGAACTTGACAGTGATGTGTTTGACCGGAAACGTCACGGCACGAAAGTTCTAACGTTGGTTATTACTAAGCTTTAATGTTTAAGCAGCAACAGACCGTTGCGTAATATCCTATGATTTCAGACAACCCACGCAACAAGCTAATAGAAGTTAACTACAGACAGGAAATCCCACTACGCAGCGTGATCATTTGCTAAGTTTCGCGTTGTGTTGAAGCGGTGCTCCTTTATTATTAAGCAGGGTTTATTACGGCGTCTTACCTGATAGCAGTAGAACAATGACGTGACATAAAAGCGACTCATTGCGCGGTTTTAATGGCTTATCCATTATATTAAAGAACTGCTCTGAAACAACATTACCGTATACAATACAATACTTTGCCTCGCGATTCATCATTAACCATGACAAGCGCACAACCGCTTGTTCTGTATAAGAGGCCCAGCACCATTCAGCCAATGACTCACTGGGAGCAGACTTGTTAAAAACATAACAGACGCACGAAAGTAAATGACTGTACATGTTTTCAAGCACCTCAGGCAACAACCACAGCAAAAAAATGATCGCTTTTCCGTTTGCATAAAGCGAAAATGGTTTCAAACAATCACCAGAGCAGAAGAAACATTTGCGTCTTCACCTTCCACTTCTGACGAACGATTATATTCTGAACGACTTCTGAGACTGCGTTGGGCGCAAACCCACGTTTGGGCGTAGCAAAACATTTCTAAGTCTATCTCGGTATGAAACATAAGCACACGGAGAGGAAAGGTCAAACGTAATAGTCATCATGTCTTATCAAAGTGCTCCATTCCCAAGCAACCGACCTCTGTCGCGGGTCCTTATTCAGCAGTTCGGACAACAAGCTGCGACCTTCCCGCGAAATGCCCGACGGGAAGCGCAGCTCGTCCATGAGGATCAGTTCGAACAGGACGTCGTGATCGCGGTTGTAAAATGGCAGTCTTCCGCACATCATCTCGTACATGACAACACCCAGACCCCACCAGTCAACGGATCGCCCGTAGTCGTTATCTTCCAGCACCTACGCGAAACAGAAGCCTTTGTTTCGATTGTGATCTAGCTGCGGAGGCCGTTATGCTGCGCAGAGACACGCGTAAAAATATACTGAGCACTGCCAAACAGAATGATGCTTCGTTACTACGTGGGTAAAATAACAGGAACAACAAGGTCCCTTTACGAGCGCAGCACAGGCCTTCATTCAGCATGGCAACATAAGCAGCGCTGAATTACATCACGCAATGCTTGTTGCACTACTTGCTGGTCGAAACAAAAACAGTTTGAATGAAAACGTTTTTTTATCACATATGTAAAATGTGTTTGTCGCTGGCATTCCCCTGCGACGATTAAAAAGTTTAGGCAAACCTGTTCTCGCACTTCGACATGTTTCGGAAAGAAGACGCTTAACTTCAGCTGTAAAATTGCTGTTAAGTCGTGCAGGATCTCCTTTGAAAGCGCATTTTAAGCGACATTTTTTATGATATGACCAAACAATCACATGTCTTTGAAGCACAATTTGACAAGATTTGCTTTGTAACTGAACAAGCTGGTTGAAGAACGAGCTTTTCGAAATTTGCAAATACTTGAAACTTTTCAGATCGCCTCGTCTCTTGCTTGTGTATTCTAGAAACATGCGTCACTCTTGTTTTTAACATTAAAAACTTTCGGGATTACAATGGAAATCGATTCGTCCTTAACTCCGGCACTGGTCAGGCTTACCCCTGCTGATTGTACAACTTGGTTTAATGTATGTGTTATGGTTACATTTTTCGCATCACGTGTTTTATGTAAGTAGCAACCGAAGCAAAATTTAAACAACAAAACCCAATCAGCTGCACTAATATACCGCTATAGTGATTAAAGGCATAAGCATACCTCATAACGTGACCAACGTTGTTGTGGCAAATTTCTGTATTTTGAGCAACAGATTTGTGACAGCACAAAAACTCCACAGTCCAAGTTGTTTTAATGAGATAAAATAACAAATCCACCTTCTAGGTTAAAATTGTGATCACACAAATCTTTCCGAGTTTGAAATAAACTAATTTTAACAAACATCTTCAGAATCTAAAACACACGCATTAGCTTTTATGATTCAGTTAACTTTCAGCTTTGTCGGAACAGAAAAACAAAATCCTTCGTCGGTTCGTAGCTGGAGCTGCCTCTTAAATCAAGTGTCAAGTGCAACGATCATCGACACCAAGCCACAATCAGTATTTTCCGTAATCAGAATCACTTTTCGTTATGTGTCAGCACACCACGGGACTACGTGTAAAAAGAACTCGACAATGCAGGTAGAAACTCGTTTCAAATCTCTCGACCTATGCCATACCTAGCTTGGGTATTCCTTGATCTATATCTAGGAAAGCTTCAATTTACACTTTGTGAGGATACTGGCAATGTGTGTGATGCCTGTGATGACATGTGCCACGTTTAGCTGAGTACGTAGTCATTTAAAGTCAGCATTGCAGACCTGGTGAAAATTTTGCAAATCTTTCAAAAATATAAGTTAGTTGCGAGAAGGTCACGAAAAACCTTATCACAATTCTTAAACGTAAACCCTATTTCTCTGCTGTCTGCCTTGGTGTCTTTGTGATGACCGAGCATACTTGCACCTATGGCGAAGCGCCTTCGCGTCACGCAAGCTTGGAAAGCGTAAGGAAAGGGCTGGCCGGTAAGTAGTTGTTTCTGTTCACTTGCTGTGCAGTTCTCGGCAAGTGAAGTGAATGCTTATCGGTTGCCAAGCAACCACTGCGCATTCGAAAGAAAACATCCGCGATACCAAGTATGGGACGGCAAAACATTTTTAAGTGGGACTTTGGTATGACTTTGTTTGCATCACTTTAAAAAAAAGACGATAAAATCAATTCAACAACTCAAAAGTTGATGAGGAGTTAACTCGAACGTGCAGACAAAAATGGAATTTTGTTCCATCAAGAACGGAACAAAAGGCCGCAATTAACAGCTCATTCGCAAACACTCGTGAAGTAGAAATGGCCGAATAGCAGACTAAATATGCTTGTCACGATAGGCGTAATTAACTGGATTTTACTGCTGCTAGAACAACGTGAAATTTGCTACGAAACGTATTTAAACCAAGTGATACAAACGTTCCAATCACAACACACGCATTTATTGGAGTTGCAGAATCAACAGATACGACCCTAAATAAGAACTGAAGGTGGGGAGTCAATTGCGACTGTATTCCAACAAATGTGTGGATTGTGGATACTGAGTGGTGCGCGATTCTGGCAAATAGAAATGAAATTCAGACATTGGTCGAATTCGAGTATAGTCATGAAAACAATCCGTTTTTAAAACACTATTGAGATTTTCCAGAAATATTTCGTGTAAAAAATTTTAAAGCCAGATTGTTTGGTTACACTGTACTAGATGAAACGATTAAGGAAAGGCGCTACTTTAAAAGCGGATTGTGCAGCCAGTTCAAAGAAATTTGGTTGTTGTGTTTCAAAGTTGACATTCAAAGCCACGTTTGAACAGTTAACAGAGCGTCACTTGTTCGACCCCTTTATCAGTACTCGTTACACTACGAATACAAACAAGAAACTTTCACAAACGATTACTGGCGTATCCCAGAACACTTGCTATATAGAACCCGCATGGTACTGGACGCAATACTTAGGGCAAAAACATGGTACAGTAAAAAGCAAACACTAGGTGAAAGCGCGTAGCTGTGGAACGGTAGAGCTTCTTTTCACAAACAAAGGCAGCGTCATCACCGTAATCTAACCCAGCAAAACAATGACCAGGAAATAATCAATTTCTAGTCCACAAATAGACGGTCCGAATCAAGACGGGGTTCTTGCACGCCCGAAATAACTATTGATCGATGTGTGCATTACGAACGGCTGCTTGCTTTTTTTCCACAGAACGTCAAACCAATTTGGCGACTGCTACGCTACAATTTTGAATACTGAATTTCACTGTTACAGTGTTTCGGTGAACTGCGTGACCAAGGCACCCAGCAAAAAAACAGGGTTCCCACACATTTTCAAAAACTATTTTCCAAAATTTTTCAATACCTTCTCAATACTAAATGAAAAAACTTTAATACTATCACTTAACTTCATTTTTCCAAAATTTTATTCATGGAACACAATGCAAAAAAACTCTGCATCAGCGGTAAAGAGCAAAATTTGAATAAACAAATGACTGAATTCGGTATTTCCATACTTTTTGAATACTTTATGTACATTTTGGCTAAATGCCATACTTTTTCAAGGTCTTGTAAACCGATTTTACAATTCAATACTTTTCCAATACCGCGTGGGAAGCCTGAAAAAAGGTGGAACTTACTTCCGGAGCGAGGTATTCAGGTGTTCCGCAAAATGTCTTCGTCGTTGTGCCATACTTTATCTCTTCTTTGCACAGACCAAAGTCGGTTATTTTTATATGACCCTCCGAGTCCAGAAGAAGGTTTTCCAACTGTGCAAACAAAAAGAACTCGCAAGGTTCCAAAACAACACTTATGAATGCTTTCGACTATTTTTCATAACACAACCGATACTTCATTGTTGAAATCAGCGTGTTCTGGCAGAACATCGAGCTCAAACGTTTGTTTTTGTGATTTTGTAATGACTGCAACAAACGTTGTTTTTTCTGTTTGCATTTTGACAAAAAGACAGAACTTTGCACTTGTTTTGCTCAATGTAATCAAGTGAGATTTAGGAAATTGGTCGGTTTGAACTCATCCGCACCGCAGCATACCGAATACAAGTTGCTGGTATTTTCGCCTCATTACCACGAACACAATGTAGCATTGATATTGAAAACTCAGGAGCGCGTGTGTCAACAATCTGCTTACTTAAGCTCTCAGCAGAAACGAACCGAAACTACCAACTGAGATTTTTTAGCTTCTGCGCAAGTCACACTCAACTGAAATTGGTAACGGCGTGTCTTCTTTTCGCGACTGTTTTAACGCTTCTGCTAAGCTCACAGCAGAACGCGTGTTGCTGCCATGCACAGACACTCGGCACTTCCAGGACATCAGCTTTGTTTTTATGTATGAGAAGCAACATACTACGGTCAGTCACGACTGGGGATGTCATTGTTGATCAGGGTCACGTCCAACGAGGGAACAATTTTTTCCCTTACAGCATTTGTTGCAGGCACCACCATACTAAGCGTTGCGATTTAAGTGATCTTAAAACAATCCTGTTTTGCCACATAGGTAAATGCTTCAGGCAATTTCGAAGTATTTTATGAACGTCTTCAGACCAACATATTTCAAAACGTAACTTACTTTCCACAAGACAAACGAACGAATGAAGTTAAATTTTCAAATCCTCTCGCCAGCCCACCACCCGAAGTTTAAATTTATCTCGTCTCACGAAACGAGGTACAAAAACCACACGGTGGTTGTAAAATAAGATGGAAAATCATTCATAAGCCAAACAAATAAAATTATTTGTTAAAACGCAACACTATTGCCACCGGTCATTCTGAAAAAAAAAAAAAAAACGCGTGAAAAATTCACAACTTTGGTATTGTCGCAAAACAGCGCAACGATTAATCACAACATATTTACAGCAGTGCCGCGTGTAACGTGACGACGCAATGACTCGGCAAAGTCGCTTCCAGCGCGCCTGTTCACCAGCGTCTCCCCGCACGTGGCACAGCATCGCCTTGTGCTACGATGATACGCACGAGACAAACCTAACTTCTCCACACTTGCATTTGTACCTTCAGGTCTCTGTAGATAACTTCTTGTTGGTGAAGATAATCTAACGCGACAATGATTTCGGCGCCATAAAATCGTGCACGGTCTTCGGTGAAGACACGTTCCCGTGATAGATGAAAAAATATCTGAATGCAGGAGACACAAAGCGCGTATACGTCAGTTGAACGCGGAAAAATTTAAAGCCCGTCGCTCGTAAATTTGTGGCGCAGCATAAAGCGAGACAGCATTGGTCGGTTCACCAAGCACCTTGACAAGGGGCCGTAGAGCATTGACAATTCAAATGCGACTCTAACAACTACACCGTGCGCAACTAGTTTATACGCACTGCCACGGAGGTCTTGAGCAGCTATTTGCGTAAACCTTGCCAGGCGCCACACAAGTGCTTCTTAACCTGGGTTCGATCGAACCCCTAGGGTTCGACGGAGCTGTTTCAGGGGTTCGACGAAGGTCTTCTGAAACATGACTAAAAGCGTGGCACTACTGTATAATTAAATATAAAATGTTAATTGATTTCATTTCAGTAATCCATTTCTACTTTCTGTTATATTGTGCAAAAATGAGTTTCGACAAAAGCTTGGAGAACTACGTAAGGGTTCGGCGTGTTTGTAAAGGTTGAGAACCACTGCGCTATTGCATTTAACAAATTTCTGCGTTTCACAGAACTATTTGCGACGCTACGCGATCAACCGGAACAATCACAAAAGCAGCTTAACTTTTGCTCAGTATTGACCGACAACTGGTTTCAGCAAGAGAACTAGTGATATGAGTATAGCTAGATGTCTGCAATCATCCCAGAGGAAGCAATCCAACATACCTCTCCTCCATTTACGTATTCCATAACGAAGCAGAGATAATCTGTCGTTTGGAAGGAATACTTCAGCGCCTGTAAAAGAACACGGAAAACAAAACATGTCTCAAAAGTCAATTCGAGATAACTGCGAGAAACAAATTCACTAGCTCGCTCACTAAATCTGTTTAAAACACCTGTTTTTCCACCAGATCTTCGGATTTCACGCATCGACCTGTCTTTACTTTTTGTTCCTTTTTTTCGCATGAGCTTACAGCTCGCACAACACCAACGCGGCTAAGTTCATTGCAGTGCTTCCAAAGACTCCGCTCGCAAAGATATTCACATGCACTCATTACACGTGTTTTATAGATGTTACCCTTTTTTGCAACGGTTATTTGCGATTCGTCAAATTCATGTTCGAGCGCGACTGGAATTACAATTAGCGGGAAGCAACGAAACAAGCAGTTGATTTTTTGACACAAAACCAAAGCGCTGTTCAATGACTGAAAATCTTGTGTGAAATGAAAAATCATTGATGTCGAAACAAATCACCCAGAGCTGTAATCACTCTGCTTCTTAATATTTATTTGCATGATCTCATTGTGCATGCGCAGTTAAGTGTTTCTTGACAGATGCCACGCAGCATACAGTTCAGGGCCACATCACCTGCTAGATACCATAATCGCTACCTAAATTTACGAGCTTCCCGTCAGCCAAACTTCGTTTCTGGTGATTGCCTAGGATACGTTAAAACTATGCAGCAAACAAAGGAACATTAGCTTATTATTTGTTTTACAGACAAACAACCAGACATGTGTTAATTGCAGACAACATAAATCAACTTCGAGTTTTTTGTTTAAAGCATAACAGTAGCTTTTTCCGCAGTCCCTACACTAGTGAACAGACAATGCGAGCAGTTTTGTTGTGGACGCGCCGTCCACATACTCTATCTACGATTTGTTAAGTGTTAGCAATACACAAAAACATGGTGTTTACATCGTATTCTGAATAAAATTCGAAGGAATAACAAAATGTGGCGAAGCGTTTTTTCAAACGACAGTAACAGGTCGACTTCAGCTTTCCGGCCGCACACGACCACGAGCCCTATCGTGTAAGATCAACTCGTTGTGTGAATTGCCAACATAAGCCTTATTACAGCGCCAAAGTCTTGCGTCACGAAGCAGCTGGCCTAACAACAACGAGTTGCCGTGGCCAAGCGTCTGCAAACAACATATACTGTACGTGTGCTGATTGGCACATGCGGATGAGCGAAATATGCTTTGAGTTTGCGCCTGTGTTTAGGTAATAGGCTATAATTTCCACTGCTCAAAAACGTTTGTACGATGTAGCAAAATCGTCATTTCAGCATAACGAAACCAAATTATATCAAAATTCATTTTGTCGATTAAAAGGGTAAACACCAGGACCGACTGCTGGCGAATGCATCATACACAAAGTACACTGACACAACAAAACAATGCAGGGGTTTAGCATTAGCATGTTAAAGATATGGCGGTCCACGAAAAACTGGAACTGGAACTAGACGAGATCTTGCAAAGGTAAAAAGAGAAAAAAGTCGTATACTTACCGTCAGGAACGGATGACGTGTCTGTTGCAGCACTCTGTTTTCTGTTAATGTGTGAGTCACTTCATCCTGAGTGGTAAACAAACAACGAATGAGCAAATGGCAGAAGACGTCTGTGTAACTACCATTTGCACTGCAACAATGCAAGCACGTTCAAGCTTTGTACTTCTCGTGTAAACATCAGGGCTAGGATACCATTACCGAAGAGCAGCACACAAACACTATGAACAAAAAAAGTGGTAAAAATGATTCTGACTTGGCAACATTGCTTGGAGCGTTCTTGTATATCATTTTACATGAAATTCAAACCGACTAGTGAACTTCTTCTCGGTACGCATGCAACTCAAGAACATAAATCAGGGGATGTGGAAGTTCTTCTAACACCGTGATACAAGTTTACACGAAGCGAAGGAGTCAGTTCAGGAAATAAATCACGTCAATTGAAACATTTATGAATACAAGACCCTGTTGACGATCGGAAGCGGGGTTCCATGCAGTGCGACAGGCCTAGAGCACGTTTCATGCACAGAGCAGTCATCACAGCGCTATACTGTCGTAGAAAACTCGGTGCATGTTTAAGTACCCAAGTTTTCAGAACCGCATTGGGATGAGTACAGTAGTATAGTTAAAAAAAAACAGGGATCACTACGGAAAACATTAGTGCGCTTTGCCAACAAGTAACAAGTAATTTGTCTTGGAAGATGAAATTCATTTAGTTATCTGGTTATTACACTTAGCTCAATGTCATACACGCTTTATCATAACTTACCATGGTTGCCAAAACAGTTTATGCTCGGCCCATACACCATTTACCAGCAAGCACTTGATGCGAGTAAAATTTACTGGTAATCTTTCAAAATCTGTTCGAATTCTTATCAAAACAAATAGAAATGCTGCTCTCGCATTGTTACACTTTCTAAACAAAGATGTACACATAAACCAGTACACGTTTTTTGCAGAATTAAGAGCGGTTACTGTACAGCAGCTTAAGAGTAAATGAAAAGCTGATTCGTAGATTCTACACAGGTGATTCTGCCAACGACATGTGTATTGGAAAGAACAATCGCGAATAACACTGCTAATCGATTCATTTGCGTTCCCAAGCTGGAAACAGCTGGTTCAGTGGAAAGATATCAGGCATGAAAAAGGCCCTAGATTATGAACGTAACAATTAGATGTGACGACATCGACAGGTCTCATTAGATCAGTTGCTCCCAACCAGGGGTGCTTGCACGCCGTGGGGGGGGG
>JGI24158J21664_10005249_pt1 | contig 16879 bp, 10 predicted proteins | sample Ectturendosymbi3_FD_21664 | JGI IMG/M metagenome (IMG submission 21664)
GAATGACAAGTTGATACAAACCAGATCTCACGTACGGAATGCAATAGCGAGTAGGGAACGGCAAGTCGTAATGCGAAAAGTTAAATCCACTATACCAATAATGAAGAAAGTTCACTTTATTGATTCTTTTCATCCAATATGCCAAACGTTTTATTGATGTTTCCAAAATTTATACTTACTGATGTATCAATGGATTGCCTGCGGCAGTGAACCTTGACCGCGTGCCCTTAACCATTTCTGTTTCACCCTATTTTTAACAACAGGACATAAAAGTGTGATTTCCTTACACTACGTTTGCTTCAACCCAGCTAAACAATTTTTACCCATCAGCAATCCCTCTGGACAGCTTAGCAACAAATCAATTAGGTTTGATCACCTGTTCCTAGTTTATTTCTTCCTCGCAACTCGTACTACTTTTTCCCCAATAGAGTTTCCCGCATTTGCGACTTAAAGAAAATTTCCGATCATACTTGTCGCTGTATTTAACTCAATTTATAGCTAAAACTTTAAATCTCCATAAATTTTGTGAGCAATGGCAATTATTGGTTAGATGAACAGTATTTACCAACAGCATTTACTGCTATAGATACCTCGATCTATTACGCCCTTACCCTATTCCTTCTTTTCTCATGTATCCAAATGCTCTGTATACGAAGACCAACTCAATGATTAGAATGAAGCCTGTGATGAATATATCTCTTCTGAGACGATTCAGATCAGTTGGTGTTGGAAGATCAACATCTTCTCCCATGTGATTGTCAAAATCCACTGCGATATCTAACATGCTGCGAATCCAGTTTATGCTGGCTCGTAGCAGTTGCAGTCCAACTTCGAAAAGAACTTCTGGCACAGTCAAGCAGACTTTCTGCATAATGCGCAATTTTACTGTCTTTCGCTTTGTCTAATACTGCAAGAAATAGACTGAGGCAAACTGACCCATAGCTGTAGGCTGGTAACGTTTATTATGTCACAGATGAAATGTATTGCATGAGCCTCAACGCGACTGACAGGGCATGCAAGCATTAAGTCATGGTTATGGAGCATATCAAGTCTTTCACTACTTAAATCTTATCAATGTGTGAGAATAGACTGTAATCGGTTTCCTGGTTTCTTTTGCTCCGAGCATTAGCTGATCTTTATTGATTGTCTGATTGATGGTACATGGGTGAAGTCTCTTGATCTTAGTAAATCACCGTTTGTCGTTCTATCAACTCCGAAATCCACAGCAACCTCATCCAGCTGTGGTAGGATTCGCTTGAGTGAACTTCAGAAAAACTGACTAACTTCTTTTGGTTATTACATCACGTTCATTCTGACTTATATGTGACAACATATTGAACGGTAATCATTATATTTGTATTATTTCTCTTTGTATTGGAAAGTTTACAAATGGAAGCATCATTTTGAATGTACTTCCTTCACCTTTCCTAAAGAGGTTGTTCATAAAAGTTTCAAAAACAATTCGATATTGATGCCTCTGATGAACTCCCCAGGCAAAATATGATACGGCGGTTGTCCCACTTAATAAATATTTACTAAATAAGTACGAAAACGTTTGAAACTAGTTAAATTGCTCTCAGTTTTGATAAGCTTGGTGATGGAAGTCTATTTGATAAGGTGGGCGAAACACCTGTAATATTAAAGAAATTCAATTTGTGTGAAACAAGTTTACTGAGGGAGTATTTTTTAATGATGTTTTTTTCCCGAATTGATTTCTTGAGATTTTACTTTATCTTGAAATTTATCCGTAGTTATTTCTGCTTAGTTAAACCTTTACAATGGCTTGCATTTGTCACTGTTTTTGTGCTACTTCCAACCAAGCTACTTCTTAGCCGTGTAGAAAGCGCGGACACATTTACATACCAGTTTGCTTAATTTCATCTGTGCACGTTTGCTGCAGAAACTTGTGTAGAGACCCCAGACACAGCGAGACGTACTCTATATCTGATCGTAAAGCAACCACAAGAAGCAGTTTTTCAACGTTTGCAAACTACAACTTACGTATTACCTCAATGTTTGCAAGTTAAGATTGGAAAAGGCTTCCACAAAGTTCAATTATAGGTAAAGGTTCGCGTGTTTCCAAGCAAGCTTTTTGGATTCCATGTTTTGTCGAACCAATTGGTTTTGTCATCGCGAAAGGGCTATTTGCCAATTCCTAATTGTTTTGCGTTTAGCAGAAACATCAGTGGCAAAAGGACTTTTTCGCTGTCGTACATGGAACTTCAACTGTTAGAAATGGTGACGTTACGCTGCAGCACGTGTGTGTTTTTAGTTTTAGTGAAGTCAAACTACAGCGCTGTATTTATAAGAGCAGCTCATCAACAAAATTCAACGCAACTTAATGTCGTACAAGTGTTATAATGACGTCATCAGTGGCGCCCTCACCAACTATAGCAGTGGTTCTTAGTCCAGGGTCGATCGAACCCTAGGGTTCGACGGCGCCGTTTCGGGGGTTCGACGATTGAGGTTATCTGAAACATGCCTAAAACCGTGATCACAGCAATTTTTACTTTCTGTTATATTGGGCAAAAATGGGGTTCAACAAAAGCTTGGAAAACTACGTAAGGATTCGGCGTGCTTGTAAAGTTTAAGAAGCACTGAACTACAGCATTTCCTCTCAACGACACTCTTTGCAGCCACCATTCCGATGCGCTACATGTGAAGGTTCTCCTCAATCAGCCAATGGCTAGAGATTTGAGCCAGAGGGGAGGACTTAGCGGAAAGGGGCCCACTTGGCCTTGGCCCTGTAGGAGGCCCAATAAACAACACCCTAAGATAACGTGAAAAATGATGGTGAATCCGGATGCGGATGTTTATACTAAAACCCTAAATCACCGGAAATACTCAAAAAACCGTAAAAACCAACAACCGATTGAAAACCAAAGGAATACTAAAACCGAAATATAAGCTAGGGGGGGGAGTATGTACATTTAGCTTATTTCAGGGGGGCGATTCGCCCCTCAGCTCCCCGTCAGTTACGGCACTGCGAACAGCACTGTGGCGGCGCGTTGCGTCACGTGCCCACAGCGCATTAATCGGGAGGCACTTCAAAAATGTGATGGCGCACAAGGGACAGCTACTGCTGCTTTTCCGATGCCCTTTCCATAAATTTTAAGATTTTCAAAAATAACTAGATTTTTCCTGAAAATAACTATATGACTACATGATTTGCAAAATCACTAGATCTATTAAAAAGTCAATAAGAGTAGCAACAATGATCGTAAAAAGTGTACCCGGTTACTTGTAACGAGGTTTTATTAAGGTCTGGCTGCGGTGACCGCTAAGAAATTTTAAGAGATTGTAACAGCTTTATTGCTTTATCTAACTACCAAGGTTGTTGTAAAGTAAGGTTTCAGTGTATTTTCATGTGGCCGTAAGGCGTGATTCTGATGTTGAGAGACCGCTGGAGAAATGGTTTCCTCAAAAAAACAGGCCCGCAACCACGATACGCAATCGCTTTGCGATCTTTGCAAATCCTGCATCTACTGACCAGCAAACAAATTTCATTCCCATGCGTGAGTCACCACATCTACTGAAAATCCACTTCGCGAACAAAAGATTGGAAGCTTCGTTCTCAGTGGTTCAAATTTTATAGTGCAACACTGCACTGGGCCCACAACCGCACATTGCAACACTGCACTGGGCCCACAACCATCGTAACACATTTCAGTCTTATCACCAATATTTATAACATACGCGTAAAGAAACATTTTATGCAAACATTTTGTGAGGCAAAGTTATACAAATTTCTTATGACAGGTTAAATTTGCCTGCATTGCATTTGCTTCCATTAATCGTATAAAAGCATTACACATATGATATCTTAAATATACTCAACGCAAAAGACTTATTAACCAACTGTTCGCTTTACACTATAAATAGCTTCACTTTGGGGAGGACTGCAGCGCAAACCACCTCTGGTCCTTCGCAGCCTCTCACTCCCCAATATATGTTATGAAATGGTGTACTTGGAACTCATGATAGCACCATAGAGTGGTGGTAAGTATCATAACAACCGTGTTAGCGCCAATGCGCCATCTTTGCGTGTGATCTTTGCCACCGCCACATATCGATGCTCGTGTTCTGTCATCTATCCATTTGTTCCTTATTGTTAGCGCCATGTGTGCGTGTATTGAAGAAGATAATAAAACATTAGGCAGAACACTAAAAAGCTTTTCACAACTAACTATGCGTATAGATACGTATGGAATGGGCTCAATTTGTAGTTAAGCTCATTTCGTCTTTTCAAACTGCTCTCATTTTCGCATTTCGTGTATGTTTCCGGGATTTCAGAGGTTTTTGTTTGGTTCAGTTGTTTACAGGGACGTTACCATAACCACGATTGTTACTGGAACAATGAACGATGAATTCTGCAAAAGCCTCATGATTGATTTACTAGTCAATGCTAAATCTGATCATCATGCTTATTTTAAATCTGTTCCAGTGCACTTTGCACAATTCCTAACACACATAACATGAATACCTAATAACTCTATGCAAATAGTCAAAGTTCATTAATAATTTTTACAGTTGTAAAACTAAGCTTACCAGCAGAACTTGGTTTTGCATACAACGAGGAAGAAGCTTCAAATATGAGTGGAACAGCGAGAATGAATATACAATATAAAACGAGACACTACGAAAGTACTTTTTCAATTTTACAAACAAAATAACCGGCCAAAAATACTGTACCACGTTTGTGTTATAAGTGAGTCTGTCATGAGCACTTCTACATCTGATTGTTAAATCTGATTGTGTACTGTGTGAGCAAACGTTTCTCAAATATATCGAAGAGTGGATGCGGCACCCGAACCTTTCTGCGTGCCGAACAATGGGTGGTGGTGGTCCACGATCAAGACTTACGTTGTGCATTCTCATAAATAGCGAAGGTTGTACGTGATGAAGATTTACCAGGAACATTTCATGGCTTTGTATCTTATGTATGATTGGAATAATCTGTTTTTACGTTAGCAATTTTTTTGGCTGCAAGCCAGGGTTGCTCGTGTCTACAGCAGCCTGAGAACAATGACCTTGCTTGTTCGTCTGTAAATAAATGTCCAATAGAACGTCAACACTGTTTGAATAACGTATTTGTAGAACTAGTGAAACTTGCCTGTGCAAACTGATCAATGCCGTAAAGCATGCTGATGGTTCATTTTTAAGTAAGGCTAGCTGCAGATTATTTTTGGGCTCAAATGCGTTGGTCTTCCATCGGAATTCAATTCCCATTTAAATCTGCGTGCATTCAACGTCATCACATCTCCTAAATCAGGGGTGGGCAAATAGCGTCCCGCGGGCCAAATGTGGCCCGCCACAGCGTTTTCAGTGGCCCGCGGAAGCATTCAGGAAATATGTTCAAATCTGAATTTTCCTCCAATTTATCACAGTAAATGTTAGTGCTGAGGCTAATTTAACCAAGACTTCTTGCTTCTATTTCCATTAGAAGGTACGGCCCTCCACTGAATGCGGCCTTCTCAAAGTGGCCCCCGAGCCAAATTAATTGCCCACCCCTTTCCTAAATTAAATAAAAATTCTACCATCAACGTCAAACCGTGTGAAAAAATCAACCAACCGTCGTCGTTGGTTGGCCAACAAAACAACCGAGTCAACAGATTTTGCTTTTGCAGGTGTCCCGGGGTCTTCGAATAAAACTGCTTGGTACTTGAGTCAATTAACTCATCTAAAGTGATCGGGGATAAAAGCGATACGGGAGCACTTGAAAAAAAACTCTTTAGTTGATCAAACGTCTGCCATTACGAGAATAGTAACAGTCCAAGAATTGATCCTGAAATGGACAGCCGCGATATGTGATGCAAAAGAGTCGAGGTCACGAATGAAAGGCACTTACCTTTTCCAAAAACGGCTGTATTGCTCAAATCAGCGCAGAAAGCATTACCACATTGACTGGGCTACTTATTCAGAACTCTAAAAGCATGCGAACCGCCGCCTCTTTTCCGATAGCACTATTGAGTTAACTGAAAAAAGCAATGGAAAGGCTATGACCGTTAATGTCGCTCACGTACTTTTACTACTTATTTGGAAATTCCAATATCATCAAAAAATGTTTAAAGTCTGACAAAAATATAAAGACGTACTTAGAAAATTCAAGTTTAACTGAATGCCGTACACAATTTTTGTCCGGGAATGTTTTTGCCCCTTTCAAAGTTACCAAAAATTTTCGAAAAGACTTTTTCTCAGTTTGGGAAGGAAAATGCGAATCTTAATTGACAGTGCCTTCCTAAAACTTCAAACTGTCGCATTTTACAGCAATGTTTTTGGAGCAGTGATAGCTTCCCTGGCAAAGTGCAGGCTGTGTCAAGTGTTGGTTAATGTTAAAAAAAACAACAGAAAAACCACTGTAGTCCATTCGGGAATAAGCGTTGGTGCAAATAGTGCCAAAATTTTGGAATGGTTTTGTGCTACATGTCTTTTACGATTAGATGATTTATAGTGTCAATAAAGCCCTTCCTCTCAAGACAAAGCTTGTATCGCAAACGTAGCAGCCGCACGCATCGACATCACAGCAGTTCTTCTGTTGTCTGCGTTGTACTCTGATTTACACTGAGGGCCAGGCTTAGCAAACGTTTGAAACAGAGGAGTGGTATACGGTGCGTAATGATCCAGAAGAGAATCTATAGCGTCACAGATAAGATCGCGCAACTTTGGGAAGGAAAGCGCTACATAAGCAAAATTTAGGAATGTTGTAACTGTGTTGAATGGAGTTTATTGACATAAAACCTAATTATTTTACCTCAATCTAAGGTCAAGACTCTGTGGAGCACCACACAAACCTGCTGAGCAACTCCCAACAGCTAATTACTCTTTTTTCTGAATGTTTAAAAGGATGGCACAAGTGTAGTTCAAATTGGAGTTGTGATGAAGTTACCAGCTTACAAATTTTTTAAATGGGAGTTGAAGTCTGCTGTAGATTAATGGGTGTGCAACCCATGGCCCGGGCGCTGACGTTTTGTGGCCTGCGGAAAGGTCCAGTTTTCAAAGGGGTATTGTCAAGCTTCCGTGAGTGGCCAGCGAGTTGTATACCCCGCAGAGCTTGACACTTGCAATTGTAGCCCGTGGATCAATTTGGTTATGTGGATTTGGGCCGGCAGTGTTGCATGGTTGCACACCCGTGCTAGAGATGATCAACGCAGTTGCGTAATATGTGCTTCACTTTATTGTTACCGTATGATGAATGACAGAATCATGATGGCACGGTACTGTTTGAAACTGATCAAGCTTCGTATGTATAGGCTCAAAACGGTGGAGCTCACACAAAGGGCTATAAAAGATTGATTGCAGTTTTTCTGGGACATTTAAGCAAATTTGACGTGGTGGGGAAAGAGACGTGCTTCTTTAATTAAAAGCATTTTTGCTTTGAAATGTTGTATGTGATAGAACATTAAATAAATGTTTGTTCCAGCATTTGTTTCTCTTAGCTTCGTTCACAGCAATGCATTGTTGCTAGCGGCAACACAACAATTTTTACAAAATTTGAAAAGATTTACTACCTTCCTTTCCATTGTTTACTTGCTAGTTTACAGGCCATAGTATTTTAAAGGTTTTACGCAACGTTGCGTTGAACGCAGAACAAAATGAATGCAGCATCAATGCGCATGAGGGTAGGATTGCGTGTTTCATGCAGCAACTTACTGCCTCGAGATGTTAACTCACCGGCTAACCCGGTAGCGGTGGTGAAACAACAGAACTCGCAGGGGAAGTTCGAAGAGGTAAGGTCTTAACTGTTTATCAAAAAGTTGTTCAACCTAACTAGCGAACTGCTTTGCTGAACAAAGACTCTTTCGCAAAAATCTTGATTTGCAATGCATTTCATCTGTTTCCCGGTATTTTTCACCAAGAACTAAAAACTTTCCTTTTTTTAGCTTTATCATACTTTGCAGTAAGAACGGCAGTATTGTATAATTAATTATTTTTTGCAGCATTCAAGAAAATTTGCATTAAATACTTTCGTGATTTAAAATATGTTTTTGTCGAAAGTTATGGCCATATTTTCCCCAAATGCATTTGTCATTTTCCCCAGACGCATTAGTTTTCCATGCATCGCTAGCAGGGACCCATCACCAATGATAAAGGGCGACAACTGCAAATGCAACGAGGCATCTTTTTTGACCACGTATGAAACTAAACTCCCTGTGTCGTTCAGTCTCTTTTCGCTAAACTTTTCGCTGTCTAAAGCGGAATACTAATTGAACAGTTTTGAACGTGCTTACATTATTTTTCAAAAAGAAGGAAAAATGTAGTTATTTGTTTAAGCGCGGATGTTCTAGTTAGTGTTGATGTGTAATTGCACTGTTAACCCGTTCGATCGTCCAAAGTGATGTCAATGTAAACAAACGTGAAACAGGTGGCAAAAAACTATTGTAGCTTCAGGCGTAATTCGCCCTTCAAACACAACAAATGGTTCAGCCGCTCCACTTTGTCCTTGTTGCGTCGTTTGCGTTTCCAGCAGCGCAGCAGGTTCCGAACTGTGCGTCAAATATTTGCGAAACGTGAGTTCGGCTTTGCGTCACAACGCAACGTGAGCCGGGCTTTGCGTCACAGCGCAACGTACCCTCGCTCTTTTGCAAATTGACAGAGGCGGAGGAAACGAGCAACGCCTCCTCGACAAGCAACGTAACCGTTCCGTACTTTACAGCTCAATCGCATGTCATTTAAAGCATACCAGGAGGGGCTACAATGCCTATTCAAGCACTTTTAAAGAGCGTTTGTTCTGCTGAATCCCTGACGCAGTGAAAATGGCAAAATGTTGAAAAGCATTGTCCTTGCTACTTCCACATGCACCATAGCCTGGCTCCTTCGACTTGCTAATTGTTTCAGGATGGTCGTTTCAAAACGCGGCTTGCAAAACCGCACCTCACACTGAAGTACACACGAAAAGAATAGATGCTGCACATGAAACAGTAGATTGTTTTTGCTTTCAACTACTGTAGACCATGCTTTCTCTGACATTCACGAACTATATCAATGCTTATTGTGCTTTCTACTCGGATGTTTTCTTGAAGAGATTACGATTCTTCTTCTTGCATGGGAGCGACGGTTTAAACAAATCCACAAGGTCCTCAAGCCATTTAGTGTTGTTGATATTAGGAGACCGCAGGCCTTCCAGGCAGTTCGGAGGGCGGAGGATGTTACAATCGAAGATTATATGATTGGCCGACTGCTCCTCAGCGCCACAGATGCATTTGGATGTATCTAGCATGCCCCAGCGGCACAGGCATGTACCAAAGCGGCCGACGCCAGTTCTTAGCCTATTTAGTGCTACCCACAGACTCCGGGAAAGCTCTGAGCCAGGCGGGAGGCAAACGGCAGGGGTAACTAAAAACCCATCTGAATAATAGGGAATTCAGCCGTAAGCTTGCGGTCACAGTCGTCGATAGTATCGCCATCCCCTACAGTCTACAACCAGAATCCAACTTACTCTGGAGTAACTCCTGCTAGATCGCCAACTCACCTTCAGGCAACATTTGACAGGCCTCTGTGGCAAAGTCAGAGCCCGTAATTGCCTCTTACGTCTCCTGGCTGGCTCAACATGAGGTGCCCACGCCTCTGTTCTGCGAACTTCAGCGCTGGCCTTGGTCTACATTGCCGTGGAATAGGCCGCCCCAGCTTGATGTCGCAGCATCCACACTAAGAAGCTACATGTTGCCAGTGCCCGATTAACAACTGTAGCAAATTTAGCAACTTTTGCGGCCCCGCGGTTTTTTGTGTTATGACTTGCTACAGAATTTATTAAATGTGGCTCATAAATGATTAATTAACTTGTTAACATAACAATGTAAAAACTAAGTGTGAGACTCTCAAAAGAGAGGCCCGATACGACCGCCTCCTTCTTCTCCGGTAATACCCACTCCTGATTACATGTATAGAACTTTTTCAGTTGAAAATATCACTATTTCGCTACATTTTCCATGAACAATGAAGCAAAACTTTTTAATTGAATGCTTTTATATTGGACTACAGTGGTTTGAAAATTAAAGTATTCTACAGTTATTTGCAACATTACGGAACAACTCAAGCAATGAGACGAAATTGCAGCAATTTCCAGATATTGCTTGATTGTGCTGTTATGAATGCCATTTTTTAAAAATATCATTACATCACATTGGCCTGTTCTATAAGTTGCGTTGCCTTTTTTCTACTTTCAAAATGATTTGGCCAGTGACGCCAAACCTGGGGTTTTGCTGGCAGATCTGGGTTTTCAATGCTTTTCAGGGTTTTTCTTCAGAAGATTTGGGTTTTTCGGATTTAATTGCGTAGTTGTGATTTCAGATAGGGTGTGATTTATTATACCTATAATTTCTAGTTTCATCTTTTTTTATCTTGCTTTATGAAGGTATCTTAGTCTGCAGCATAACTCATGAACAAGCAACTAACAGAGTATAAGCTGTAAGTAGCAGCTAGTTGCAATGAGTTCAAGTGACAGAGACACTAATGAAGGAAGTCCAAAGAAAAAGATGAAGTGGTACACACAGCAATTATAAGGTAGAGTGGTTGAAAGATCCAGATTTCAAAGGCTTGCTACAGAAGTACACTGGGAATGGAGATTTAATTATTGCAAGTGCTGCCAGATCACCGTCAGAAATGTACACAATTCCGACAGACACAGAAGTTCATTAGCAAAGATACAGCAAGCTATTCACTCGCACGTTTTGTGACTTGCAGATGCCCAGGTATGGCAGATAGCAGAAAGATTCGCCTGATTTTGTGTCTAACTGGGATTTTCTGTTCAAATCTGGAATTGTTTGGTGAGTCTATATAGGGTTTTACAAAATATCATATTGGCAGCCCTGGATTTGGCATCTCTTCACTACCCCTTGGGTAGTGTAGGGGAGATGCGGGACCAATGAGCCATTTTTTACATTTCAGGTCATAAATCGCAAAGTTTAGCTAGCAAAGCTCCAAAATTTAGCATGAATAATAATCATCTCTCCCTCTATCAACATACAAAAAATCAGTAGGATATAAGTACGGGAAGTGGCCAAAAATTTGATTTGAAAAAAAACTTTTTGGCTCATTGGCCCCACATGTGTGGGATCAATGCACCACCGGTTTGGGACCTTTGAACCACCTCTAAGAGTCCTGCCATATTTAGGTGCAATACAGCGAATTCTTCCAAAAACAGGGATCCCAATATACTGCAGGATTTCTCTTTGCAACATAACTTATACAATATAGCGATTTACAACGAAAGAATGTAAGTAAGAAAATAAGTAAGAAGCTGGCTACGATGTGGCCTAACTACGGAGATACAAATTGGACTGTCACCCTGGGTTGGTTGCCACAAATTGCAACCATTTCTCAGTTTCAAGCAGCACCTTCAAATTCTCTAATGAGATACAGGGACGCCGGAACAGCGGTAGGGCAGGAGGGGCAATAAAAGAGTTGGGGGCAATGGAAGCTTGTGAAAAACAAACAAATCGTTACCAATTATGCTTGTGTTTGCGCAGCAGCAATGTTGACCTCAAAAATAATAGCAGAACTTATGGAAAACCATTATGAATTTTGTTGGTGCACGAATAGCTGCAATAAATTTGTTTCAAGTTGATCTTTCCAAACCACAGAATTACCTTAGATTCTGTTATGAAAAAATATCCTTCCTTTTAAAAGAGTAGGGAAGAAAAAAACACCTCCATTTCACCGCTCTCCAGCGTCTCTGAAATTACCTATGATGCTGTTATATAAGGTCACCTATGTCCTCCATTTCAAAGGGCAAGGGGGGCAGTGTCTCCGTCATGCACCCCTGTTTGGACGTCCCTGCTGAGATAAATCGGTATCAAATTCCAAAACACCAGAAAGGCGCTTTGTGGGCAACTACGAGCTCCAACGTCACTATCATCATCAGGTCCCCTTAGCACGAATTCTATAAAGCATTTTGAAATTTACATAATCGGAATGACTTTTACAATGCAGTAACAACCCGCCGCAATACTTTGGCACGAAAATCCGCTCAATATACCACCAATTTTCGGCTCGGTTAAGGAGTAATCATATGCTGCGTCACTGTGTTAATGTACTGAGTTTACAATATAACTCGCATCGCTAGATACGAACAGTGGACGCCTCACAGTTTTATGCGCATCTTTGGCTTCTCTTTAGCTTTGCTCGAAACCTTGAGGTTAGATGCTTCATATTACTGTGCTTAGATGATTGGTCCGTACATACTGCTCTAAGATGCTATTTAAAGCTTGGAAAATGGATGACGAATATCAGCAAAAATCTTTTTATATGTCTATCAACGCACATGTCCATAGTAGCCATCGAATGTTTTCTCCACAGAATCACGACCTTATTTTTGGTTTTTGAACCTATCGACGTAAGTCAATATTACAGTATTATGTTTGGAAGATTTTCGCAGACTAATTTGATGCTCCGTCACATCACTCAACGCCTTATTAAGGCCTTCTTGATAAACAATCGTTTTTTTTGCATTTACTAATTTTGAAAGTAGGCATGTATAAGCTGGAGACATTAGACCATTAGACTTTGAACCGCCGGGTCATTGGTCCCTTTCTCGCATGGTTCAATGGTCCCTTCCGCCGCCATTTTTGCATTACGTGTCATAACAAAAAAACTGTACAGTATCGGTTCTCAACGTCTTGCAGTTTTTAAACTCTTTCCTTGACCGTATCACATTTGAAAAATATCTTCGAAAAAAGCTCCCTGTCATTTGCAAAAACAAAAAAAACGGAGGCACCGAAATTTTACTTTCTTCCTTCAAAATTTAAATTAGCCCACAAAAATTGATTTAACCGCTATAGCTCCTCTAAAACACATCAAGGCGACAAGAAAGCAATCTCAGCTTCACTGCCAAAACCACACGAACGAACGTCCACTAGGTGGCGAGAAACAGCCTATCGTCATTGAGCCCACCCTGGTCAAAGATCCCACATCTCCCCTACTTGGAGTCGTTTTTACAAATATGGGAAAGGAATTGTGTATTTACGTAACTCTCATGGTGACCAACTGTAGCGGAGAACGGACATTTTCTAAATTTAAGATGGCAGAATGAAAAAAGGAGCATTGTTACACAAAACAAGTCGAGCAGCCTGAGGTGCGAAGGATTAGACCATGAAATTCTATGTGAAATCGACACTTCCAGCATCATTAACAAATTCGCTATAGCAAAATCCAGAAAATGCAATCATAAGCAGTAGGTTTGTTGCTTTTAACAATCGACCTTGACACTTATACTTCGACTACATTGTCTAAACATGGCAATGATTTAATTTCTTGATGGGTCTGGAAGCATTTGTTGTCTGTATTGTACTTTTGAGCTTCACAGTAATGTATTCCTTCATGGTGATAAGATACGTATACGTTTTTGGTAAAAATGATATGTAGCCCATAATGATCACCAGTTGCTATTTAGGACCAGGTTTTCGTGCTTACGAAATTCACTATGCCTAATGGTAGTCACATGGATGGCCACGTAATTTATGACTTAAGAGTTGTTCACTTGTTCAAGTGTATGTTTGAATTAGGACCCCGCGCTGTTAATCTGCTACAGGCCCCGCGCTCCCTTAATCCGGCACTGGATGTTGCGTTAAATGATAAGTTGCTCATCAGCTCTGGGTGCCTGAAACCGACTCGTAGGGAGCTTTCACCAGTACTCTCGGGTATCCCACCTGCCAACCTGCGTAGGAAACACTCCACTTTTAAGCTGGCGCTCCAGGCACAGTTGAACACTAACCACGTCCACCGCCTTCATACCCTTGTCCATAGTGCACAGTCCTTCGGCACACAGTGCCTCCTGCATGCACGACGTCCCTTCGCCGCCATTCTGCGGCGCTGGTGTACCCAGCTCATGGAGAGCGGCATGGGAAAGTGCCAAACCACCGGCCCAGATTATGACTGAACAGGTTTAACAACAGTTTTTAAAGAACATGTAGATATTCTATGACATAAAGGCTTCGATTTGAACACAGAGTAACCGAATCTTTTCAGAAGCCACAACTTGGATTGAGAAGATTGGCTTTGAAAAATGATGCGATTTGTTTGATGCGTGATATCCATCGCAAAAGATTCTGCCAGTGTTTTGGTCTCATGACAACACGGAAGGTTTTACTTTTCTGTGAATCTGAAAAGGTTAAAACACAACTTCGACATTCAACTTGCTGTTTGGTTTCAGGGAAAACGTTCGAGTACAATTTGTCCTAAACTTAATACAGCAGAACAGCAACGTTGACGCCTACCCAATAAAAGTACAGCGCATTGTTAAAACAACTGCCTTTGAGCAGTAGTAGCCATTAAAAGCAGTGAGAACACAAAGCAAACAAAGCAGACAGTCGACCTGAACACTATTAAAACTGAGCCGGAACTCAGGCCGGCGTGTAACATTTGCTTAGAGGTAAGGCGATTCTCAGCAGGAGGCGCAATAAACAGACATAAATAAATGCAAAGGCTTCCACATCCAATCAGAGATTTTCCCTAAAACAAAGCTTCAGAACTTTGGAGCATAAAATTGCGATTGACTTAACAGTTTCACCAACACTAAAAAAGCCTTTAAAAAACTATACATGTTTTATTTTGAGACGTTTCGGATTATTCTCAATCCATCTTCAGTCAAAAAATAAAGCAACACTTGGCCAGTGTTGCCAGATGGTTGTCGCCCAAACCTGCTAAATCGTGTCACGAAAAATTGCTAGATCCTGCTGAAAACCATGTCACAAATTTCCAGCTAAAATCTGCTAAAAATAGTTAAATTCTGCTGAAAAACTGGTATTTTTGAGGAGTTTTAAAATAAACTTGCAAAGCTCTGTATCAAATTTTGGTCTTGCACTCACTATCAATCATGGGCGCAATTTTGTTGTAAAATGTGGGGGGAACAGGTTGGTGTGAAACCAATATATTACGATACCTAAAGAGAAAATGTGAGGAGACATGGCATATTATATCCCCACTGTCTGAAAAAGTGGGCGGGACGCGTCCCCCGCGTCCCCACCTAATTGCGCCCATGCTATCAATAGACCAGACATTAGGCCTATGACTTCCTGGCGTAACTTCACCACCTGGAAAAATCATATGTGCCTTGGGATAAAAATATGTTCTGCCAGTGCACGCAGTCTTTTAAACCCAATGCGCTCGCTAAGCACAGAAGCAACTCATTTAGGCTTCACCAAACCATCCAGTTGCTTGTTATTATGATGCAATTATCTTCTTGAAGCAGCTTCGCTGCGTCGTAATAGAAACCTTAATGGTAACAGCAATTGTATATTTATGCATCCAAACGATTAAAAGGCAGCTAGTTGTGCCTGGTGGTCTTTGTGTTGCCCAATATAAAGCGTCAGAAAGAAGGTAAAAATTTTTTTGATGAAGAAAGTGTAAAAGTTTTCATCTCTAAAAATTGTTGGAACAAATACTTGGCCAGGAATCTGTTACCTGCTAGATCTGCTAAACGGTTTTCAAAATCCTGCAAGAAAATCAGCTAGCTGCTAGATTGAAAATTTTCCAGCTAACAGCGAGAAAAACCTGCTAGATCTAGCAACAAAACAGCTAAGATGGCAACACTGCACTTGGCAATGCTAGCAATTTAAAACCAAAAGACTATGACGCAAGAAATAACAGTGTGACGTAAAAGACGTCAAAAGCAAAACCAAGACCCCCAACCCGGTCAAAATCGCTAAAAGTAAAAGCAGGACCAGCAGCTATGGAGAAAGTGCTAAAACAAAACCTACGTAAGGTCGTAATCCACGAGAACAAGCCAAGACCAGCAGCAAGAGGCCGTTCACAGAACACTGCAAGGGAAGGATGCAAAACTTTTTACAAATAAGTGCTACAACCAGCACGATATGTCTACGTCAACACCAACAACAATGCACGAAACAAATAAAACATGTATAGTTTTTTGAAGGCTTTTTTGTGTTGATAAAACTTCAGAAAATCACACAAATCTTGCTTCTTTGATTGCGAAATTTAACACCTTCGTGAAGCTTATAAATACACAGTAATGCAGAACAAAGTGCTGGAAATTTTTATGACAATTCAAATGGCAGAAAACTAGAGTTGTTAGCATGGAGCCATAAGCTCCATTGTGTGTTAGTTTAATGCACAGTATGCGCCTAATGAAAGGTCATGGAAAATATTTTGCTGTAAAGCATTTAAGACTTTCTTTTGAATGTAAATCTAAAATTAGATTTGGTTTTCTTAACGCAAAAATCATGTTGGTTTTTCAGAGGCCAACATTTTCCTTTAGCTTGTGGAGAAAAAGCTGTACACAAAAATATGAAAAGTTGAGCAAAGTGTTTGCTTGAATTTTTCAAATTATAACAAAACCGTAATAACATTGCCTTTGTCTAATTTCTCACAAGCAATTATATTTTTCGAAATTAAGCAAAACGTCGTTTAATTATGCTACATGTGCCTTAAATATCTGTTTTACTTAATTTGGTTTTGAATAAATTTATTTTTGAATTAATATTCAGATCGGGCGGACTGAGAAGATGAATGATACAAACCATCCAGTGTTTGTTCAAGAAGTGGAAGTTGACTATTTGTTTGAAAATGTCCAGACACTCAAGTTTGCTGTACATGATGTTGACGGAGACCACACCTCCATATTGGACGATGACGGTTTGGGAATATACGTAACCACCTTGGGACAGGTTAGTTGGCTCTTGCATTTTTCACTCATTGTTTCAAACAAATCTTTACTATACAGCAGGGGTGGGTGGGAAAACATTTTCTACGGAGGGCCACGTTGAAAATTTTATTGCTACCGGGGCCTGCATATTTTACATTTGTCTACTTCACTTAAAAGCACCAGTGTTTCTGTATGCTTTCGAGGAATCAGTCGACTGCCATTTGCTTTCGTCTTTTTGCGATGATTCAAACTTGCACATATCTCTATTCAAGTATGTACTTT
>JGI24158J21664_10005250_pt1 | contig 16878 bp, 10 predicted proteins | sample Ectturendosymbi3_FD_21664 | JGI IMG/M metagenome (IMG submission 21664)
TTCGCAAATCAGCGGGTGTTATTCTTCGCGATGCTTTTCCTGTCTCACAAAGGCTTTGCGCTAACGGGCCGTTTGAAGGCTGCCAAGTGCGAATGTTTTTGAAGCACCCGAACAGACGGCTCCACCAGTTACTTGCTGTTGAAAATAAAACAATTTTACAGCAGCCAAAACCGTCAACTTTTTACATAATGTTCCACCTCACACTAATTTTTTATCCACATCACACTGGCATGCGTTCACAAATGTTTTACACAAACGGGTCATTTGAAATCTGCCAAGAGCGAATGTTTGTGATGCAGTGTCGAACACACGGCTGAGGCATTTACTTGCTGTCGAAAAAAATGTTTATGCTCAAGCAAAAATCATCAAATTTCTACATGATAGGTTTAAACTCAGTAATAAAATTTCTGAGTGATTGTTTATCCACATTACATTCGAAACCGCTCCCAATGAAATGCAATGTGACGAGACAATCAGCCACATGGTCACAGCAGGCCGATCTTATTTCCGCACTCTGCGAAACGTGTGCGTGACTGCAGGAAAAAAACACCATGACTGCAGGCAAAATATACCATGGTTGCTTTGAAATGCTCTTCTGACCACACCGTACGTCAGCGAACATTATAAATATATGTTTCTGGTTGCTAGAGACTTGTTCGAAATGTTCGTACTTTATAGAGGAAAACATACGAACCGGCGCTCAACGGTTGGCATTTGAAGTGAAGTACCAGTATATCGTACGCTGGCCACGAATATGCCGTGGGCCGGCGTTCTGCGGTTGGGAAAGTTTCCAAACAACCGGCGCTTGATGTGTTCAATGATAGACCGAACACACCTCACGCTGATGGCGAAAAGCATTCGTTGGACCTGACTTAAAAAACGCGAGTGGCTCGTCGCGCGCTAATCAAAATGGTAATGGGAATCAGAAAACGAGACTCTGAAAAATCGGAAATGGAAGTGTTTGTTTTTTTTACCGCTGACGCTGTTTCACGCAAAAGGTTGCCGTGATAAAATAGAGTTGTTTGTCGCAAAAACCTGTGTGAGTTGTTTCCTCAGCAGAATATATCGAAAGCATCAGTTCTCTCCAAAATGGTGGTATTTGGTTCACGGTCATGCCAAGTTACACAGAAGATGGATCGTAGGCAGCGAAAATGGAACGTATTGAGGCTTTTTTCCTGGTGTCGGTGTATCGACAAGGTTTCACAGCCATAGAGCAGAATGCTGAGCACGCAGGAGACAGACACGCATCTTGACCGAGTCGTGAGATGCTGGTTTGCCCAAAACCGAGAGCGAAGTTTGTCAATCGCAATTAAAAATGTACACTCTAAAGGTAGCAAGCAATTCCATATCGTCCGAATAATATCAACCTGCCATGCAACCGCTCTCAGACATTGTCCACATAACGCTTATTAAAGATCCCGATTTAATAATAAAGTCAAGACATGCTGCTGTGTTCAGCAAGGTCATGCTCAATGATTAAAACGGCAAAACTGGTCTGCAAAGTTATGCTGCCATATTTTTGCATTGAATTCTAACCTGTAGTACTTACGCTACCCGCTAATAATGACTAATTTACCCTGGAACGAAGTCTAATCCGCTCACTCGAGGAGACATTTGGTCGCTAGTGCACTCTGCGTTTTATCCTATTGAATGGGTATGTTGGCTCCAATAATTCCTGTTGCTAGAGTCACACTGTAAAATCTTCCGAGCAAGCACCGGCTGATACGAGCGGCTGAGAAAACCAAGTGGAAAAATAGATTCCTGATCGGTTGAATGACAGGTTAGCTCAGAGGTTCCCAATCTGGGGTACATGTACCCCTAGTGGTACATTTGCCTATCCGAAGGCGTACATTTAAGGTTAGCAATAGAAGAGAAATATACATATTTACATATCATTTATATCCAAAAACTCATACATATATCAGTAAACATTATTTTAAAAAGTCGTTATGTGCTTATTTTCAAATATACCTGTGATTAATTATGATAAAATATTTTGTCATAAGAAATTTTAGGGGTATATGTTCATCTGTCGAAATATGGAAGGGGTACGTGCTTATCTTTCGAAATGCTGAAGTTGTACATGCTCATCTGTCGGAATGCTGAAGGACACATGGGTAGAGAAAGTTTGGGAACCCCTGGGTTATCTGGATTACCTCAACTCTCGAAAGTGGCAATTTATTGTTGCATTTTTCCACTGTCGGTAGACCTGTCGTCGTTTGTAACCACATAATTTCATCTTTTTGCAGGGGCCAAGGGTTTGGGAACTTTTAAATATATTTGCATATTTCCGATAAAACGGGTAGAATAAATTGCGGCTTTCGTCATCCAGACAAGGCGGGGTTAGCCCGATCAAAAGAACACAAGGTTATAAAAATGTTTGACAAGACAACACATTGCAAAACACATAATATTCAAGATGAGGAGACTTGCTGCACTTGGGTTAATCTCGTGCAGAACCATTACATGCTGAGAGAACTGAAGATTTGTGAAACAAATCAGACAACCGATGTGACCGGATATAATACGTTAGATCAGGAGTGGGCAAATAGCGGGCCGCATGTTGCCCGCAACAGCGTTTTCAGTGGCCCGCGGAGCATTCAGGAAAATCTTCAAATCTGAACTATTCTCCAACTCATCGCAGTAAACTTTAGTGCTGAGGCTAACTTGTACCAAGATTTGCTAGGTACTGCCCTCCGCTATGCGCGGCCTTCTCAAAGTGGCCCCCGAGCCTAATTAATTGACCACCCCTGCGTTAGATAAAAATGCGCATATTTGAACAATGCATACAAATTGTTTCTTCTCAAGGCATCAAAACGTGCAACTTGATATGGGCGAAAATTTTTTCATTCCTTACGATGCAATGAGGTCATTTTGCTAACTCAGAAGAGGTACCAAATACCAGACTATGTTTACTTGCCCCAGCACAGTTGGCAGGCGTACATTGACCTAAAATAGGAACAGAACAAAACAAGTTGTTTTTAAGAACGGTAGAAGATTGAGGGAAGATGCCTTTTGAGTTTGTTTACCACGCAGTACAGTTTAAACACCACTACCTCTGAATGCCATTCTCATCCTTACTGAGGCATGAAGAAAGATATTACATTTTTCGGTAATTTCAACTCCTACGTGATTCACGCAAAGATAATTTCATGTTCAGCAACGTAATCACAACAAACATTCAGAAGGCGTTGATCGCTTACTTATGCGAGGACCAAACACATAAAATCATCAGGTTCAGTTCTCCGCAGTGCATCCCACTTGGCCGAGCCCAACAGACTTGAAAGCTTATCAAGGTAGATAACGACGAATAGATATGGCCTGAGTACTCCCTCCTCTCACCTAGAGCTAATGGTCTGAAAGGTAAGTGCCACATTTCCCTTGCCATCTTCCCTATACTAAATCACCAGAAGTTCTACGATACACGTGGTAACATGCGGCATTTAATTAATTTGCACATAATAGGTTGTCGTCGGTTCTGTCAAACAACTTAGATGCATAAAAATCAGGAGAAAAACTGGGTTGTCTTTGTTTCCGTAACAAAACAACTCGAACGGTTCCAACTTCAAACTATCAGTGATGGCAACATATAGTGAAATACAAGACAAAAGAAAACGCTCAGGTTAACGTTAGCAACAACTTTGGCTGTACACGCTGACAGTGTATGTTTGTTCCGAGCTACAGTAGAGTTGCTGGAAAGAAAACGTTAGCTTTTTGGACTCATTCAATGTCTGTGTTGCTGTCTTTAAATAACACTCTTACTCGTTTCAGTCTTTCTTGGGATCAGAGTTGCAAATACCGAAGTTTCCCGCGCTACGCCATGGGGATATGTTAATTCTCAATCCAATGCAGACCACACTTCTTGCGGTCTGTTTATATGAAGTTAGTCCAAACGCGGGAAAGAAATCGGTGGCGCAGAATTCTTGAACGCTCCTAAAGAGTGGCTTGAATAGCTGCGAAGGTTTCCGGAAATGCCGTACGAATTCCTGAAGCCACAACAACATCAAATGTCGACTCTTGCGGTCGGTGATGTTTTCTCAGAGAATAGCTTTGCTCGCTTTTCGTCGTGAGTGTTGTGCCGCGAGCTTTTGTTGCTGCGAGCATTGAAGAGCACGGAATAAGAGTCTTTCAACGTACATTCGACAATCTTGCGCCTTTTCTGACACCTCGCAAAATTCCGCGCGACCACAGAGCTTCAGCCTCGCGTTCCGCACAGAAATTGCTTCAATCAGCACTTTTTCTCACAATCAAGCAGACTTCACCAGCGACTCGTCGTTCCAACATGGTTTTCTGAAACACAACGGAAACAAGAACCACGCGATTCTACCAGCGCAGCTGAACTGAGCGATCAGACTCCACTGTCGGCTGACCGAACGGTCTACATCAACTAACAGTTATAGACAAGTACACAATAACGGTTATTTACGGTAGGGTAGAATCAAATGCACAGCTCACCACACAACTGCAATCCTATTTGCAACGTCAGTGGTAACTAGCGAACTGCATTAGCGTGCTGATCCTATTGCAAACAATAAAGCGTGGTGGACTCAATTAGGTATCAAAACGATGTGTGTTTCACAATTCAAATATTCGTTGCTTGCCTTTTATTAGAAAAACTTGCTGTTTCGAATTCTGGAACTTACTCTATACGCTGAGCCAAAAACGTCACTAACGGAGAATGGAAAGAGCGGAAAATATACGGCGGTTTGCCCAACCCGAAACGAAAAGTAAAAACTAATCGTACGGCCTTCGCTGTCGCAAAAGCTCTGCAAATGGACACATGTGAGTTGCGAAGGTCGATCCTTGAAAGGCAGCACGACACGTCAAATCCAGTCTAAATACAGTTATGGTTACAGACTGCACTGAATGCAGCAGAGCCGCCTGACTCTGGGAAAGGCACACATTATATTCAGCGACAGGGTTAAGCACGGCGTGATGCAGCTCCATAGATTGGTCATTCAATGTCAGTTCGTTTGATCCTCGCTGCGCGCTTTTAAGAGTACGATCGTCACAAAACTGCTATGCATGACCTGGATCCTACGTTCTGAAACGATTCGTCGCAACAAAAATCGCAACCTTTATGAGAAAATAAACTTGACCGTAGATAGACGAATTGGAGGCGTCAGTTGTTGAGATAACCACATCGATGCAAATAGTCATTTTTCAATGTGGTTTTGCTGATGTGTTCGAGTTCTCACAAGGGCACCCATAAACGTGAACATTTGCGGGGTTATTGCTGTCAGGACAAATACATCCCACTTCGGATCGTTTGCATATATTAGGAAAAATCACATGAAACCAAAATTCATGTCAGTTGTGTTCGTAAAAGAAAAGATTTCCCACTAAAAACGGGTTTAGAAATTGGTTCAAAATTAGTCTCGAAAAGGTTAATCATCGTGGACCAACATCGGAAAGACTGGACTCTGCCTCATGGAGAGCACTTGAACACAGTTGTGGCAAACCTGTTGGATTATCAAATGTGCCGCGACAATCAGGAAATTACTTGGTAAATAATTGTTTTGACGACGCCCGAATGTCAAATTAAATACTCAACTGATGTCGAATTTACCTGTTGAAAGACTGACACCAGAAAATCCTCTTACTATTGTGCTGGTGTTAGTTTTTCTGTCACTTTGGAGTCCGCCAAAGAAGAAACAGCGTCAAAAATACGGTTGCATCTTTAGTTGCTTTGTATCTCGAGAAATTTTTTGAAGTTGGCTCATCACGCCTTGACCGTCCTCTCTTTCATGCTTTTCGAAGGTTTGCTTCGCATTTAGGGGGGGGGATGCAGACGTTTTACAGTGGCAACGGCACGAATTTTATTGGTGCTGAGAAGAAACCGCGGCTTTCCTTGATTGAGTGGAACCAAGGTGCATTTCTGAGGCAGCTACGTCAAGTCGGTGTTCGTTCGCAGTTTAATCCACGTTTGGGAACGTGTAATTAAGAAATTTATTTGCTTTGTTATCAGAACAGGCTCATGGACGAATCACTCGCGACGCTGCTGATGGAGGTGGAGCGCATCCTGAACTCAAGACCACAAACGCCGATCGCCATGGACACGGAGTGTCGCGAGTCATTGACTCATGCCTGACCATTTGCTACTGGCCGACCATCGTGACGCAAACCCTCCTCTTGTTGGAAATATTTCGCTGACAGCAACCAACTCTAATATTGAGCAAGACAAAAATAAACGGTGGAAACCAGGTTCATCGACAAAAAATCGCTTTCTGCAACCGACTCCGAGCAAACAACGGACTCAGACACCATCACTGCAGACCCTTGTGAAGAAGTCGCTACAAAAAGTAATGGAAATACGTACATGCAAAATGAAATTATTTATTGCGGAATTACGTAAGTATAACATGAAAACATGTAATAAATGCAACTCTGTGTCATAGTGTATTAAAATGTTGACCGATGGATTTTTCGAGAGCCTAAGGCTAAGGCTGTAGGCTTAGTAGAACAATGGTTAATCCGGCATTGGATGTACCAAGTAGTAGCGTGCTACTTAGCACTTCGTGGGTGAAAAAAGCAAGTTCGCGTGGTATGTTTCTTTGTGTAACAGCCTGGATTGACTTTAGCTCTGGATATATCACGATCGATTCACGTTGCCTCAGTTGGTTTCCTATGGATACAATTTGTTTAGGGTTGTAATTATACCTTAATAACCGTACCTCTACATTTTCACAAATGTTTTTCGTCCCTAGTGATTGCAAATTGCAATCAACAATTATGTGCAAGAAAAATCGCGAATCATTTTGCATCATTCGTGTGCTTCTCATCAATCATTCTTATGCTCGTGCTTATGTAAATACGTAATTGGTGCTTACAAAAAAACAAAATATTTGTAATGAGTGGATCTTTATTGTATGTGCGTGTGATTCTCTTTTCTTGTTTTTCTGAGATAGAGTTTTGATGGCGCTTTATGGCAATGACGGTCTTGTAGCGCCACGACTTGTTTTTTTTGCAAGGTCTGGTGTCACGTGACTCGCTGTTGGTAGGCCTGGGGTTCAACTCGAGGCCGGGTCTGACCAAGACCTTGTAATATGGTACTGGTAGCATTCTTGTCAGTTGCACGGCGCACGGAAGAGCTGCCGGTGCAATCTTTCGCAGTAGGTGCGTTGTCACTCATTGTATATATTGCGTTGTGTTCTTGCTTATTGCTTCTACAATTGCGTATGCCAGTCATGGAAATATGGCCTGGCGCTACAAAACTGACTGTTGTGGAGCGCCAAAAATCACCAACGTAATCAGTTGTGGCGCGTTTGAAACGTTGATTATTGCTCCTAACGATTGTTGTGGCCAGTTCCGTTGTGGTCAAGGCGGTTTTTAACCGATCTGTAGATCGATCTCCAAATTTGTCTTATATTCCTTTGAATAAGCCTACTCAGTATACAATAGCTTAGCGCGATAGCACAGCTGATCGCTTTAGCGTTCTTTGTGATTAAATTAATCATGTTGAAAACCTATTTGTATCTTGTTCTTCTTGCTGTGGCATTAGCGATTTTTAAATCCCAATTCAGTCGCGAATCTATTGTAACAATTAGGGGTTTAACGCCGTTAAATGTTCCAACGTAAGATCACAGCAAGTTCGATTAAATAGTGTTGAGGTATATTTTTAGTTTTTGTGTGATTTATAGTTAATTGTTTGTATTAATCCAATTTTGAATTTTTTGAAATCTGAGGTGCGTTTCAATTCCCATTTGTTATTTTTATGTGAAAGCTGTAGCGTGGTGTTGTCAGCGAAGAGGTAGGACTTGCATTTAGAAGCTGCTGCCAAATCATCAATGTACATTAGAAAAAGCACTACGCCTGCAGACCAACAGTGGAACCTTGAAAGAAATCACATTTTAAGATATTTGGTTGCGTTTTCGTTGGTTAATGAAATACTAACCATTTTCAATTTAGCAATTCCGAAAAAGGACATTTGCCACACTGAATATACCACATCATGACAATTTTTCAACCAAACACGATGATCTACATTGTTGAAATCTTTTTTCAGTTCTAATAGTACACTACTGCCGCGGTTTGTTTGTTTTCATTTTGAGAAGGAAAGTAAACATACAATTTTAACAGTGATAAGACAGTTGAACAACCACGACAGAAACCGAAATCAGCAAAGTTTACACGGTGTTCATCAAGAGAGCTACTTATGTTGCGGTTTTTATGCTTTTCGATGTTGTATGAAGAAATTCCTAAGAAAAATCTTGAATTATAAAGATCTCACATAAAACGTGATATGATATTCGTGGCTATTTTAAATAATGAAACCGGTTAGTCATTTGGGTCATGAGACATGTTTAATTTAGGTTATTATTTTGAGTTGCACGTCAGTGTGCTTGATTGAACATCTTTAAGAATCAGCACAAAATTTATTTAAATATGCTCCAAAATTTGGTCTAGGTTTTAAAAGTTTAACATTCCCTGTAACTTCTGCTAAACATTTACTGTGAAACATCAAACAAGTCAAATTTTGCATGGTTTGTTGATGCAAATTTAAGTGGTCCCAACCCATGCAAGGTTTGCCGAAGCTGTTATAAACTTGTAGAACCTTTACCTGTGTCATTTCATTGCTAGTTGTTTTTAGAAAGATCAGCTGTTATTGATCAGCAACTTTTTCGTGCAAGCAGAGTTCTGCTTAGTTTCTGGCTTGAAACATTTCACGAATTGTGTCAAGACAGTTTGTTGTAATAGCTGGTCAAGTTGTGGTTATCTGCCCTTGTACAGTAGTTATCAGAAATCCTTAGATTCGGTATGTACACTTTTTTAAGCAGACCGGAAAATATTTTGCAAAATTAAATAGAATTTTAGTTGCAGATGAGAACGTTATCTTAAACTTGTTGCAATTTTATTGAAAAAAAGCAGAAGCAATTGAGCTAAATTGGTAATCCAAACTTTTCACAGAGGCCAAAATATACTTTTACCAATATTGCAGCGAAGTTGCGGTATGCACCAACTTCAACCCACTAAAATGTGGTCAGGAACTTGCTCGCTAACAACATCGAACCAACTCTGTGAAGATGTCTGGAGTGTTTATTCAGCGGCATATGCCGTGTATCACAGATTTGAACAACCTCTGACAAACACTTACCTTGCAATTGAGATGAGAACAGGCACAAAAATACTCAGTGTCACTCTGCTAGCACCCCAGCAGTAAATGAATGGAACAGTATGACAGTTGCTCCACTAACGCAATGAGCACGAGTTTTCTGTACATTAATATTCTAAAGATTTAACCTTCCTTCAAGATGTCAAGGCAGTGTGAACTGTTCTTAGTTTTCATTGCGTCAGGTATGTAGCTTTATTTCATTTAAGGGTTTCGTGAACTTTCTTGGCAACGGAGCGCAAACAGAAACTCTTCTGATTCTTAGGAAGTAACTTCTACCTTAGAAAGTAACGGGTATAATCTTATGCAAATTTTGAAAATACTACGATCGGAGGGGATATACAGCATGTGGTAATTTTTACATAGTTTCCATGATTACAAACGAATATACCACATAATCGAAAGTAGAAGTTGATCAATCAATCAACTTGCTTCTAAAAATAATTTATAGAATGATGTTTCAGAGTGTAGCGTACACAAATCAAAGAAACCCTTGATTACGCAGTTAGTTTCCGTAGCTATTTTAGACAAGAATCTTTCAACGCGATTGTTACAGTAAATTAAAAACGTTACAGAATGCACGACAAGTATAGTTCTACAATGTTCAAAAGATCCACGAAAGCTTAATGACTTCTCGTAGCGGCAAGTCAACTCTTGAACTAGTGCTTGCTCTGTGATCAAGATCAGAAACATCTTTGGTTAGTGTCTTATTAGCAGGGCTACCATACCGTCCTTATTTCTAAGATTTGTCCTTATTTTGCAGTGCTACGTCTTAGAAAATATTACTGTCCTTATTTCTAAGAAATGTCCTTACTTGTGACTTGCGTCCTAATTTTTGTTATTTTCTGTAGCATAAAAAATAAGCAGTATCTGATAGACATGGATACAGACCATTTCCATCTCATCGTAAACATTTTGTAATCAAAGTTTTTTGATTTCATAAAAGTAGTATAATCTTGCAGCACAGAGACACAACGCACTATCAGGCATTGTTAGCACTGTGAGCTGTCTACTCTCGTTAGGATTCGTAGGAAAGGTGGTTTTGTAGCGAAGTTTTAGCATTTATTTGATTCTAAAAAGTAAGAAAACAAAAATTCTAAAAAGAATAGAAATACGCAATCGAAAAAACATTTTCTGTGACGATTCCAAGAAGGAAGTCGAGAATAAGACATTGTTTGAAGCAAATGGTTCCTGGAGATAAACAGGCAAAGATATGATCGGAAGTTAGTCGTGCAAACAAAAGTAATTGCTTTCTTTTTAGGTAATAAAATCAAATTTTCCTCCGCCGTCCTTATTTTTTGTTCTATAGATCGATGGTAGCTCTGCTTGTTAGCATTCAATGTAGACGCTTTTTCCGTAATAGCAGGAATGCAATCATTATAACAAGCATTCCATGCATGAAGATTCTTTAGTTGCAAATATATCCGACTACATCAACGGATAGGCTTATAAATTTGGAACATAAAGTAAACGAATTTAGGTAAATTTTTCATATAGCAAGTATTTGTCCAACTGTAACAATAATTTGCATATGGCAAATTGCGCTAACGGAGATGCTTGACTTTGCAGGATGGGCACAAACTCAAATTCCAGGATGCGGTGGACCTGTAAACAAGCCAAACGGTTTTATTGTTTCTCCTGGTTACAGCAAACCATACGCACCAAACCTATTCTGTGTTTGGAGCATGGATTTCAAACCTACAGATCAAGTGACAGTGAGTGCACTCAAGTTTTATTTATGGCTGTGCCCTAATTACAGTAGAGACAATGATAAGCTGAGTAAAATTAGTGTTTGTATAAATGATGCAGGTGATTGTAGCCAGATATTCATATGACGCAGTAGAATACTGTTCTCAACGTGCAATGTTAGGCCGGTCCAGTTCTAAAAGCTAGAGAGATATGTGAGTTTTCCATTTTGCATGAACTGTGCTTTGTTATAGTGTGAAAGCACACCTACAAACTGAGTGACATTTTGAGGTTGATGTTTGTCATCTGGTCTTGCAAGATGGCACTTTAAGAATTGGTTTGTGCAGTGCTAGTATCCTGGAAATATTTTTCGCTCCACTTGACATGACCAGTGCTAAAGGTAGTGAATTGTAGAATGAAGAGATCAGCATAAAAGAAATAAAAAACGGAACAAGTTTATTTATCTGTACTGTAGTGTCTGTGATAAAATAAAGGGAATCCACTTGCAGGTTTCAAGAAAGCAACGGCTGCTGTAAGCATCTTGTATAGCTTCTGGCAAAAACATATCAACATCGCGTTTTTCGTGGTTTGCTTGGTATAGCAACTCTTGCAATTCGTCCTACACCACTCGTAAAAGTTTTCAGCGGCACTGACAAGCTGTTGTAATCCATACACGTTTCTTCATGCTCTCCTTTGATAAAGCTTTTTAAGAGAAGAGGATACTTGGCTTTCAAAAACTGACAGAAAAGAATGAGAGGATGAGGTTGAGTAAGGAATGCAAACACAATTCAAGTTACTTGAAACTTGTTCCTTGATTGTCTGATTGCTACATGGAAACATTTTCTGGGCGTTAATTGTATTAATCATTTATTGTCAAATGATCTACATTATTGGGCTCATTCACAACTTTTTAGTTGCCGAGCTTAGCATATCGACAAAAAATTGATTGTTTGTTTTAACATTTGACTCGAGAGCTTTCAAACCAATAGCTGTAATTTTTTCCAAACCATCCAACATCAGCAACTTAATAAAATTCGTGCTGGTATTCCTTGGATCAACCCGAGATTAAATTTTAGGAGTCAATGTATATTGTTAATCACTTACGTCTTATTAGAACCTCTAGAAAAGCTTGAGAAGTGTTGCAGGAGTACGGATTTGACGGTCGCTTGTTGTTGGCCGTCAAGCCACTGTGTTACTGCTCAGAATTTGTGTTCATGTCGGTGGCCCTAAATTACAACGGTTCCTATTAAGTGTTGGACTCCGACAAGGGTGTCACGACTCCTTTTCATATTCCATATAGACGTCACAGCCGAGTCGACGGAGGTATCACTGTTGGGGGCTTCAAGGTAAACCGTTTCCTTTTCTCAGCGGATTGCGAGCTGCTTGCATTCTCTCGACAGGGCTTTCAACATGCTCTTAATCAATTTTCCACTGCATGCAACCAAACGGGAATGAAAATTAGAACTAGTGATCTCGGTATCATGTATTTCCAGAAAGACATGTCAATATACGCTATAAGAGAGCGGCAATAGCACTGCAGCAGGTTGAGAAGAGCAAGCACCTTTGAGTCGTGTTCACAATTTATGGAAGGCGGAACAAGGAATTTGCTAGAGAGATTGGTGATGTAAATGCATTCTGCATGAGTTTATCGCTCCCTGGTCACAAAACGGGAGCTTCCAAACAGAGCAAAGCTTTTCAATTTTTGCATCAATCTTTTTGCCAAACCTCACATATAGTCATGAACATTACGTATTGACTGTTAGAGGACTATCTCAAGTAGATGCGACAGAGATGGGATTTTTTCGAAGAGCTCGCAGCGTGACACTGTGCGACAAAGTGTGCATCTGTGAAATTCCTAAAAACCCGAATGTCCAGCCAATGTCCCGGGAAACACTGACGAGGCTACACTCAAGAGAAATCGGCCCAAAGGTCGATCAAGAACCAGGTACCATGATTGCATCTCCTACCCCGCTTGGCCCAACCTTGGTGTCGAGTAAATAAAACTATTGCTGAAAATCACGAGATTTTTCAAGACCGTCTTAGGCTGCTGTCCCCACAACCTTCCCCAAAAGGAAAAGCGGGTAAGAAAATGGAGTGGGTTAATCTTATAAGAAAATATTAGCGTTAGTACCATTTCCAACGAAAAATTTGCTTCGGTTGAAAGTCAATAGTTTTTACTGACATCTGTGACGCAAAACATTCAAAGCTCGGAAGTGCTTAAAATGGTGAACTTGCCTTTCAAACAATTTGCTGTGGCTGTCTTCTTGCAACGCAAACTTAACTGTTGTAGATCCACGTTCGAGATATCGTCATGGAAAACGGTGGAAGCTGCTTGAAAGATTACATTATCATGGAGTTTTCAGACGGAAAATCTTCTCGCATTTGTGGATACAGACCCATAAGGAAGCCGTTTTTAGGACCAGGACCAGTAAAAGTGACGTTTGCCAGTGACGCAAAAACAGAATATCGTGGATTTTACTTGCAATATCAAGGTTGGTGGATAGAATTCATGTTCTAAGAAAAATACATCTAATTCATTTCACTTAAGTCAAAAGATAACTTGGGTGAGTGGATCCAGAAAAGGTAAACTTTGTCCGTTCATTTCACGAATCATCTTTTTTGCCTCACCTCTTGCAGTAATTCTTGAAATGACCCAATCTGAAAATAACTTAAAACACGTTTGCTTCAGCTTTGAAACCTTACAAGAGAATGTAACGTTTGCGAATTGAATATACCAAAAGGTTTTGAAAATCATTTGCGAATAAAGTCGTTCAGCATCGTTGGAAGTTTTATCGGGTGCCTTTGGAAAGCGATTGTTGCTGTCAAAAAATTTAAGGTGATATTTTCCCTAATGTGAACATGCTGGATTACCAACACAATTTTTCTTTTTTATATCGTGAATGAAGCAGATAAACTGTTGAAAACGTTTAGAAATTAGCTTTACTTTAACGTGCACTGACTGACGGTAATGTTCGTTTAGTTGAGTTTTGTTGGCCAAGCGTTAATATTTTAAAATANATCAAACGCACATTAGCGGAATGTTGTTTTTNTCCATTTTCTCTAGTTTTCCATTTTTATCTCGTTCTGGCTTTTTTGTAAGTTTCTCGTTATCCTTTCTATGTACGTTTCCTGCATTCTCTTACTCTGATGTTGTCTGTGTTTTCCTCGTGATCTTCTATGGTATGTATCAATGGATCTGTCTAGCTTTGTTTCTCCTTGTAGTCTTCCGTTCTCATCACAAACTGGAAAAGGATCAAATAAATTTGAAAAATGCCGAAACGCAGAACAAGTGCAATATGAAGGATTTTGCATATATGCAAACATTCTGTGTAATATTGGCTTTAGCTACTTGTGATGTACGCCAGATTTCTTGCCTATGTGCAGAGTTATATAGTGTTGGTTTAACCACCGTGTTTTTGCGTAACCATCGCCAGAAAAAACAGCTTGAAGTTTAACATTTTTGGAGATACATTTTCTGTCAAGTTTCTCTTTCGGATGACCTTCATAACACGGCTATTCAAACATTTTCTTCTGATGTACACTTCAGAAGTAATTCTTTGGTTTCACGCACCCTTGACATTGATATTATATACCAACCACATCAAAACGTTTGATTTAGATCTGTTTTGCTGATGTCTAACTAGGGCCTCGACCAGATGATATTTTCAAGGGGGGATAACAAGTTACAATGATTGTAACTTGTTGATGTACCTAACAAAATAACATGCTTTTAAAAATTTTGGGGGGCAATTGCCCGGTTTATCACCCTCTGGTTGCGGGCCTGTGTCTCTCTATAATCAAACAAGATGTCCGTTGCAACCGTTAGGAATTTTTTTCCAGCAGTTGACAAAAACGCAAGTAATTGGCAAATTCATATCATATCAAAGTTGTTGCTTGGAACGCACGGACTTTCATAGATGCAAACAATTCCAACTGTCCCCGCCGACGAACTGCTCGCATAGCTTCCGAACTGTCGCGTTACATCATTGACATTGCAGCATTGAGCGAGACCAGGCTCGCATCTACATTTTTTCTGGGAGGGCCTTCCAGCTATTTCTAGGCGTATTCACGGTGTCAGATTGGCCATTACCAGCAAATTGCTTTAGAAACTTCATGAATCTCCTGTAACAATTTACGAACGTCTGATGACTACGAGAATACCCTTTGCAAAACATCGATATTCCACATTCATAGGCAGGCACTCTCCGACAGTTAGACCACCCCTGCGCGCTGCTGTGATCCACGCTAATGTGGAGTTGGCTCTGTTTCTACGATCTGGGGAAACGTCATGGACAAATAAAACGTTGGTAACATCATGAGCAATGGCCATCGGCTTCTTAGTCTTTGATCGAAGTTTGGCTTGCTTGTGACCAACGTATCATTTCAGCTGAAGAACAAACACAAAGCAACGAGGATGCAAACCGGGTCCAAGCAATGGCATCTGCTGGATGACATTCCTGTCAAAGCGGTCGACCTCCGACTCCGAGACGTGTGGATCACCAGAGTGATTCTTGGTGCTGAGTGCTGGAGCGATCATAGTCGTCCTCACTTCGCTGCTCATACGCATTCGTCCCCCAGCTCGCAAATAGAAAGGTCCGCGTCGGATGAACATCAGCAGCATGGGACGGGCGACTAACTGGTCTGGTCTACGTGCATCCATTGCATCGAATCTTGCCGCCCAGATCATAGATTGTTCACCGCGGCCGTTTCAAGGCACCTCGGACGCTACAAAGCAGTGGGGCGCACTGAGCAAGGCCTTTATGGATGCTGCCTTTGACACGCTTGGCTAAAGCACTAGAAAACATCGAGACTGGTTAGGCAGCAATGATGCTGATATGCAAAAGTTGCTCAGCGATCGAAACATAGAATTTTCCAACAAAATCCGAAACCCCACTTCAATCGAGCTCCAACGCAGATGGGCTGGACTGACAGATGGGCAGATGTCTTGCATCGTTCACGACTGCAAAAGCGACTGCGCGACATGGTGAACACATGGTGGCTCTCCAGAGCTACTAAAATTCAAAACTATACGAATGCCAATCAGCTTTATGAGGCTGTCAAGTCTGTTTCCTAACCCCATCAGAGCGTTTTTCATTAATGGCGACCAATTGACGTCGCTGAACAATTCACGTACATGGGAAGCATTGTTACCTCTATATGTGATCTCACTGCGGAGATTCAACGTCGTGTTAATCTAGCGTCCGCTTCCTTCGGGAAGCTTTCTTAGCGCTTTTTTACGAAACATAATCTTTTTCACGCAACAAGATGGCCGTTTACAATATTATCTGCGTCTCGACACTGCCGTATGCCTGTGAGGGATGGGCAGTGGACACCGTACCGTCGTCACATCAAAACTCTCAAGGCCTTTCACATTCGGTGTCTTCAAACTAATTTGCACGTGCACTGTTGGGACAAAGTAGCCTATGACAAGATCCCTCGTAGAGCAGGCACAGCATGCCTAGAGACCATGATGCTCAAAAGACAATCAAGTTGGCTTGGTCACGTGATGACGATGGCTAGATCGCCGTCTACTCTACAGTGAGCTACCTTATGACCGACGCTCGGAGGGGAGCAGAATAAGCGTTTCAATGACCACATTTAATGGTCCTAACACGTTCCATTCCGGGTTTATGAATTGATTGAATTATTTGCCAAACCTTCCCTACCGGTATGTTTTTCGGCAATAGTCCTTAGAAGTTTCGCACTTTCACAGGACACCTTTGAAAAGTCGCCCAAACCGCAACAATTCGCACCACCTTCGTCTCAGGCGCATGTGAGCGTAAGAGTCGGTCTAGCGCTTGTCGCAGATCAAACGTCGGCTTGCCGGTTTGCCTATACCCTTTCCTCATGCAATCCACAGTGCTTCAAATATTCATAAAAGTTTTAAATACAACATTCGTTCCAATTACGCTGCATTCATTGCGTTTCATGATATATGCAAAAACCAAACCTAACAACAATCTCAGTGGAGTTACGGTTTCATGAGCTTCTTTCGATTTGTGGCCTACCAACCACATCAATTTTGCCAGATTTCATGTGCAAATAATCAACAAGTTGAAAATCTAAAGTAATTGGTGCATTGT
>JGI24158J21664_10005251_pt1 | contig 16877 bp, 10 predicted proteins | sample Ectturendosymbi3_FD_21664 | JGI IMG/M metagenome (IMG submission 21664)
TATTAAGCAAGTCTATTTCATTATTAACTAGTTTTTTACTAGAAAGATTGGTGACAACGCTGAGATTATTTTCAACAGTTTGCCAATTTAAGCCTAAGAAAGTTATGCAAATATGAGAAAGTTATGCAACCAGGTGATAACCAGGCAATTGCTTCCACCTCCAAAATTTTCAAAAGCATGTTTAGTTGTTAGGTACAACAAGTTACAATCATTTTTCTCCCTCACCCACCTGGAAATATCAGCTGGTTGCGGTCCTGTATGCAACACAGAAGTAGATGGATTAAATTGCAAATAACGGTCATAATTGCCCACTTGTACTGCAAGGAACTCAAATTTTGTGGTCATATAATCTGTGAACAACGTTAACTTTGAAGTCGAAATGCTCGGTTGCAGTGGGAACCTGCTTACCAACCGTATCCATGAATTGCATGTGAATCAATTTCCAGCATCTGACTCTGTTGTTCAGAAGATGACTGGCGTGAATCACGTTAATGAACTTGATTCTAAGTCATTCAGGTTTCTTAGTTTCAATTCTACTGTTCATCAGTAGACAAATGATATAGGTCAACAGTGTTTTTCAAACTTTTCACTTTTCATAACTGTGCATGGAACCTTAAAAGCTTGATGAGATTTCATGACCACTTCACTTAGAAACTGGGATTCCGCACGGTGAAATAAATGCCGCTATTTTTCGAGTTTAACAAATCATTGTTTTTTAAATCGCCAAAGCGGAAATTTGGACAGAGTGTCTGCATGAAAAACCTAAAGCTTTTGTAGCATCGGCAGTTGAAAACATTTCTCAAAGTTTCTACCTCTGTTTCAAACTGCGACTGCTTTGTTATTAAGTAACGACATGGGCGTGTAAACTTCAGCTAAAAATGCCTCTTGTAATCGAGACTTAAAAACGTAAGTTGGTGATGAAATCACTGATGACTTTTCAATCTACCTTTGCCTTATTTTTACTGTTCACTGAACCATTACATGATTAGCTTGTGAGTGTGCCTACAGACATTTTTTTAGCTGAAGTTGGATACGCTGCTGACTCATTTCATTTAAGGCAACTGATATTGAGTTCTTAATTGGTCTTCTATGAGAAAGAAGGAGCGGACATAAGCGATGTGCATGGCGGTGCAACTCCCCTAGAAATAATTAACGCAGTTACGGAATTTCAACCCATGCACGTTATACCCACCACGATCCTGAACAAGGAATTGACTTGGAAAGAAAGCAAAAGGCTGTTTTTGAGCGTTTTGCAGTCACAGTCATGTGCATGTAAAATGCAGCAGGTTGGGTGATCCTCGGAAAATGTTGAACACCCACTCCTACTGCGACATCGGTTACATGTCACGCACGTGCTGAGCATCGCCATCCCACACAACACAAGCACACCCTGGCCTGCCTGTTCTATTCTGTTATCTAGTTCTTGGGCACATGTTCGACGAATCAGTGGCCTTGCATGTGGTTTGGCAAGGCTTGTAATGGTGGTCTTAGCAACTCGGGGCCCCTTTGCAGACTATTTTTGGCAGGCCTGTAACTAGGGGGGAAGGGGTTTCTTCGTTCCCCCTGCAAAATTTTTCGCCCCCCTGGAAAAATGTGTTGGGCGTAGTTCAAAACCACTGGACATAGTTTAAAAAATTTGGTACCCTCTCAGAAAACTCTTCGCCACCCCTGGTGTCCCAAGCTGGTTACTTCAAGAAAAAATGACTAGTGCTCCTTTCCACCTCCCTCAACGATTACATTTTATCTTTAAGACGATAAACCAAAATTACACGGATATATGTCACCAACTGCTTTGTTTGCCGCATGTTAAGATGGCGCGCACTTGAGCAGAACAATTTCTTGCGTGACAATTGCTGTCAAATATTTTGCCGGTTTTCCCAACATGTTACGTTGCGAAAATCCCGGTACAACTATTTTTTCAATTATCAAATGTGTTTTTATAATAATGAAACATGCGTTTTTCGTTTCTTTTTAATTATGAAATTAAATGACAGAATCAATGTCGAGTGAATGTCTATGATCAATGTCGACGCGGGAGTTTAGTGATGTACCAAAGCAGGGCCTCAACGTTATTACGTGTTGTTTAGGTAGTCCTGGCAAAAGTGGCGGGGCTCACCCACATCTGGTGGCGAGCCTGGCCCAACCATTTGCAATGAATTTAGAGTTGCATTCCTGCCTGCATTCCTTTCAAGAATGTTTCAGTTGGGAGACGAAATCTTGTATCTACGATTGAAACAATAACATAACTGAATGATTATATTCTAGCATTCATACCAGTCTCTTGTATTTGACAACGTCACGACTCGCAATATGGTCTGAAGAAATTATCTCATAGCAAATATATTCAACTGAAATTTCAAAAATATTGATAATGGATTTGATGAATTTGCTGAAACAAGACGAAAAGTTAGGCAGGTTTACTAGTAGCCTATATATCTGCCACACTAAAGCCATGACTGCGCTAGCTGAGTACGCAACCAGATGTTTGTACTAAGTTACTAATTCTTGCTCTGTCTTGATCGTTCTGTCTGCATCTTGTTTAAAACTGAAAAGTTCTTATTTTCGGAAATGTTGCGAAGAGAACTTTACTGTGACCGTATATGAAAACGTTGTACCGCGGTTGAATAAGCACGATGACGTAATCGAATGAAAGGTCATGAAAATTGCCCCCAGTCCTCCCGAAATGAGTGCTCATGTGGCCCACGGAGCAATTTGAGTTTGAGACCCCTGTTCTAAACTGTGCTGAACAGGATAAAGTTTTGTAGCCTACACATAGTTTCGACCCGAATGCACGTAACTCCGATTGTTTTCATCATATTTACTTCAAATTTTTAGGAAGTATGCACATAGATACGAAGATCATTTATGGAAATTTTCGTTACAACACCACAAGTATAAAAAAAGTTATCCTGCTATACGCAGCAGTTGTCAGGACCGATGTGTTTTGCAAAAAGTGCTGTACGCTAGGCCTAGCAAAATGCTGCTGGATACCAAACCACATAACTAAAACAGTACTTGCTATAGTATGAAAAAAATGTAGTAGCATGCAACTAGCAGAGGACATTTGATAAAAAATTGCATAACTCAAAAAGTACTTGTTCAATTAGCCTGAAATTTTCAGGGCTGAAGCCTGCGGGTATCAACAATATTCGTGGAAATATTCGCTGTAAAATACCAAGTACTAAAGATGTTATGAGCGTTTGAATGCAGGTACGAATATTCTCGTGTGTCGGCGCCGAAGGTGTGGAATATTCAGGATTTTCCTAATTTCATAGCAGTGCGCTTTCCTGCGTGACGTTACACCCTGAAGCCTTCGTCAGGTCTCTGTACAATATACGTTCAAAGTACTCGTGTTATTATAATCATATTTACAAATTCATTTCAAAAGATTTAGAACTCCAGTATGTTTATCAAACATCAACGTAGACGTTAAAACCGTTGTGATTGCCAAGGTGTGAATTACTCGACATGACCCTCAACAGTAACAGCTAACAATCGATTTGCTGAAAGTTCGTGTGAAGTGACTAACGTCATTTCTCACAATCAAAATCTCAATTGCAAAATCATGCCCCGATAAAATGCAGCTGCCATAAAAGGGGAATATGTTTGTAACGAATGCGTTATCCATCAGCAGACAATTGTCACAGATTTGATTACTGTGAATTACCAGCCTGGAAATCATGATCATTTTACACATGCTTACATCCCTCCATTAAAAACATGTTTGAAGAAGCGATTAAATATTATTTAATTACATTGAATGCAGGCATAGAAATACAACAATTGCCTGCTCGAATTTTCAGCTTAAGCAATTATCAATCAAAGTCATTCAATTGTTTACCATCAAAGCCTACAGAAGAAACGAATTAATTGTGGAATGCTTGGTGAAAATCCACCCAAACTTTGGCGGCATGGCTTGCAATCATAATTCACCAGCTGGTTGTTGGAACACGAAGATAAACGAAAGTTACATATAAAAGCTACAAACTCGTCATAACGACCTCCATAAAATTGTTTCACTCTGTTTTGGCACTTGTTTGTACCAAACAGACAAAAAACTTGAACAACTCAAATAAAAAATACTAATACATGAAATGCTTGAAAAACTTGAATACTTGCCCAAACACTTGAAAAACGCAAATAAAAAACTGAACATTAAAAAAATTCAAACAAAAGCTATTAACTTTTCACATACACTTAACAAGCTGGATCCTTTCCCGATAGATAAGTGTTTTAGGAAAGAGAAAATCAAATTTTGCCAACTTTGAGGAAACCCCATGCTTTATTATTAGCCGTTCGACGATAAAGTGACATTGAGAGGTAGAATTGGCTACGGATATCTTTCTTTGAATATATGGGGTTTAAATATAGCGAAATTGCGAAGCTGGTGAAATCCCAACTTACTAAAACTTCAATAAAAGTTTGAGGAATTGTGCTAAACGATGAAATGTGAAAAGCCATGCACTTTACAATTGTGACGGGGCCATCATAGTGTAGTCGAACTATTAACATACATTCTATTACCTACAACAAAAGGTAAATCGCTTTGAATGGCTTCTGTACCTAGCAACTCGTAAAACTGCACTCAGTGTTGATAAAGAAATCTTTCCAGAACATAAGTACCATTTGAACTTCACTCAGTTACTAATACACTTTTATTACTGCGTCAATATTTCAAAATTCAAGACTCAATTATATAGGTGACAACACAAGAAAATTGTAGCCTATATTTAGAATTGACTCGATTTAATCTTTAACGAAACGCCAAGCAGTTTAAAAGTTACTGTACAAACGTAAATAGAAGAAATGGACTTCCCAAATCACCGTTTTGATGTTTACACGTTTCAAAGAGCTGTAGAATGCTTCGGCCAAAATTGCAAACCTTCACCTCACTTTTATGTTGACTGAGTGCCCCAGGCTCACACAAACTTTCACTCACCAGGATTACCAGGGTTGAATGGACAGAGGTTGGGACGAACACAACGCCGCCCATTCCAGAATGTCCCTGAAGGACATGCGCATCCAGGGTCAGGGCACTGTTTGAAGCAACGTGGAAGCAGATGTCTGTTGCTGCAGAACCAGGCACAAGGAGTACAACGGACCCACACCTGATTGCTGATGCAGGATTGCCGTGCTGCAACGAAAAAATGCAAATGTATGTGTAGCATGCACTTAGACCAGCTATGACCAACCCGCGGCCCGCGGGTCGCATGTGGCCCAGTCGAAGGTTTCGCTCGGCCCAGTGTAGGTTTTGGTGTAGTATGAGTAGCCTACGTACTTGCAACCTGTCCTTCACTGGCACTAAACTTCCCTATCAAATCACACTTACGGACTGGTTAAAGCTGCCAAACAGTTGTTACCATTGCAATTAGGATTCGAACGCTTTCAGTGCGGAATGCACACAGCTGAAAACCGATCAAGTGATGTTGAAGGCCCTGTTCAGAAGATATGATGGTTGACAATCAGGGCGTACGCAAGATGAGAGTTTTGGGATTAAACCCTCCCCCTTGAGCTTGATATATTACAAAAAATTTATTGCCTGCGCAAAGAAGATTAATTTTTTTCGCATACTTTTTGCTTGTTGATTTGTCGACTTGTTGCAAAGACCACGGAATGAGTTTGCATGCAAATTGCAAAGAACATTGTAAATGGGCCAAAAGGTAACAATTAGGTTTTGGTGGGAATCTGGGTTATCGTCTGAATCCAGAAACCACCTCACCACTTTTTGCAGACTTTTCGTCCACTACGCATGTTTAAGATTGTGTTCCGCGATAGTTCACTTTATCCGAAACAGTTGTCTTTATTTTGATTGCTATGGATGATCAACGCAAGTGCTGACCTCATTGGCTATATTACCAATTTCTGTAGCATGATAAAACTGTTGCATGAGCTCAAAAACCGCAGTTGTTAACATAGAAGCATTCAGGCATTTGATAATGTTTCAGCAGGGAAAAAGGACAACTAAAAATTTGCTGGACTTCTATACATAAAAAAATCGAAAGTTTTCCTGCGTACTTTATGCGCATTCTCAATTCTTGGGTAGTTTAGCAAGATTCAATCTTGCAAGCCGGGGTGTGCATCAGACAGCCCAGTCGCACACTTTCTATGCTCCACTGCTCTTATTCGACGAGACATTAGTGAGCCTCATTGTGCAGTCGCAAATCGCTCTGACGCAGTAATGAGCGTGTTTTACTCCACTGTTTTAACGCGATGCCTGATATTTTTGCAGTTATGAACTGCTGTGTCGTAGGGTTTAGTTTATTTCCTCCGATATCCTAACGTGGAGAGCCGATAGTTTATATTCAGTGCCATGACACATAAATTAAGGGGAGTGCGTGTAGAAGAATATGCATATTATGTCAACAAACTTCGCTAAAACGTCAGTTTGGAAACATGAATATGATGTCAAATTGTGACGTCGCAAACAGCGCGCACCAAATACATATGACCACCATACACCACTGATACAAACTCCCATGAAAATTTTATGCGTACCCCACTGGAGGAGTATACAATGCCATTAAATCCGCCATATAATCACACCCAGTGAGGAGAGCATCCCCTCTGTCAGCGCAAGGTTCTATTATTTAAGACTCGTCTCTCCAGCTTGACCGGTAACACGAACACTGTAGTTCGATCTATTCACGAAATGAGCATTTCACGATGGATGCACTTTCCCATTCACCACAACTTCCGGTTCTGCACGACATCGATGTAGAAATTGCTGTCACTGTCACCTTCTATTAAAATAAAGGTAGGCGGCAAGATTGCAATAATTGCGGAGGGATTGCCCCCCTCTCAGTGGCGGGCAAAATTCTAGCACGTGTTATTCTCTCGAGGCTTCAGGTTCTTGCTTATCTTATTTTATCCTTCCGGAGTGCCAATGTGGGTTTCGACCTCGTCGTTCAATCATGAACGTGATTTTTATACTCCGAAGTCTCGAAGAAAAAGCGTGGAACAGCGGAAATCACTAATTGTTTTTCGTTTTTTCATTGAAAAAATAGTGCGGCCAAGCACTGGATTGAAAGAACTGGCTCAAACGAAGAAGACCAGTAGTTTCTACCACCATATGCAAGCCTCTGTCCGTTACAATGGCTCTACCACCTCAAAAACATTCATCATTGCACGTGGCGTTAAACAGGGGTGAGTTCGCGCACGTCGCACCTAACCTGATCGCAATCTACTTTTCAGCCCTTCTGCGTAGTGCATTTCAATCCACTTCAGGCGTTTTGCTCCACTCAGGTAGCTCTGGAAAGCTGTTCAACCTATTTCGTATCCGAGCCCCATACTCTAAGATCCGCCGGGTGTTTATACATGAACTACTTCTTCTTTTGAGCGAGTTGTTCAAACCACTGCTTGGCCGCACTAGATCTCGGGGCAGATGTTGAGCATCCAGTCGGTTGTCTCATCGTCCAGAACCGTCAGACCATGCAGTCCATGGGAAGGTCGATGGACTGGACGATGGAGGACAACATGATCGACGGTTTGTTCTTCTGCGCCACACTCACAAGCCGCAGAGGAGGCCACACCCGATTTGTACAAGCAGGAGCGGAAACGTCCGACACCGGTGAGGAGGCGATTAAGCCGGACCCAGGCTGTTCTTCGGAGGGTCTTTCCGGGGTGGGTGGGTTCCGGTGTTGGAGATGAAAATGTGGAGTCTTTTGGGGTTGTCCGCCCACTCCGCATTCCATTGGTGATCCGCCCACTGCGCCGCACGTGTGTTGTTGTCAGATAAACTGATGAGATGTTGTGCGGCGGGTACATGAACTACTGAATGCCGACGATGCAGTCTTTGTTGCACACAGTGGGCCTATTGCAGATGCACAAACACTGTGCAATTTTTTTTCAGCAGCCTGTACTGAATTTGGATTGAAGATAAACTTGAGCAAGTTGCAACCTTACAAATCAGTGGTACTTGTTCAGGGCGTTCCTGACCCAGTAACCATCAGCATGTTGCCTTAAAACAAAACAGTGGTTCACAAACTGTGGTACGCGAATAGGCCTACTTTCTGTTTTTCTTCACAAAAACATATATTCACAACTATAGTTTTTACTTATCGGGTACTGTTAACAAATTCCTGAATATTTATGTACTTCCCGTGTTGGTTTTTAAAAATGGCCATTATAACTTCTCACAGCCATTTTTTTTGTTCACGATCTGTATTTGCTAGATTGTGTTTTCCGGGAATAAGGTGGTACGTGTTGTGAAAGTACGGGGCCCAGGGGCGGATCTAGCAATCGCCCCCCTAAAATCCACAAAGTAACTTTTGTCACCACAATTTTGTACAATTCGGAAAACAACATTCGCGATATAAGGCCATTTTGCTGTCAATTGTTTTGTCACAGCAGTGTGGTGAAGCATACTTCAAACCCGTAATGAGACTTGGCTGCCAAATATTACTGAAATCGCCCCCTAAACTTACTGGCTGGATCCGCGCCTGCGGGACCACATATGGTACGCGATCAGAAAAAGTTTGGGAACCACTGTCTTAAAGAAAAGTTCTGCTTCCTTGGATCAAACGTCACTGCATCTGGGTCCCTCGTTTTTGAGCTAGATGCACGCATTGGCAAAGCTGCCTCCACGTTTGGAGAACTTCGCTTCGGGAGTGGGCAAACCAGCACCTCACGGTTCAGATCAAGATCCGCGACTATATGGCTTGCGTGCTCAGCATGCTGCTCTACGGCTGTGAAACCTGTGCAATATACTGATACCAGCAAATAAAGTTTAATGCGTTCCACTTTCACTGCTTGCGATCCATCCTCAGCGTCTCTTGGCGTGACCACATGCCAAATACTATCATTTTGGAGAAAACTGGTGTTACAGATAGTATTTGGAGAAAATTAGTGTTACAGATATATTTTCTCTTATTAGAATATATCGACTTCTTTGGAGTAGCCATATATGCAGAGTTGACGATGGTCGGCTTCCGACGGAAATCTATGGACAGCTATGAGCTACCTCGACCTGTCGGCTGCCCCAAACTTCGCTACAAGGCTGTACTAAAAAGGGATTTGAAGGCACTTAAATAAATACGAAATCCTGGGAACAACTGACACTGGAGGAGCGTGCCTCCTGGCGCTCCCTTCTACAAGACATTCATTCGTTTGGGAAACAAACACATAAACACACAAAAAATCATAAATAAACAAGATAAAATATACAAGCAAACTAATGTAATAGGAATATTATCAAAACTATATTTGCATGTTCCCGGGGTACCTAATATAACCAGGTGGTTTTCTAGTTAGGTCCCCCACTAGCTTAATGACAGACGAGCATATTCCATACAAACGTACATCACAGACTGAGACTGCAATCGCCGCCGAACTGATCGTCGGACACGACGGGAAAGTCTACAGAGAGAGATCGAAAACATTATTGTGTTCAACGTTCCAGCTTAGTCATAACTCATCATCAGGACAGTTTTCTGTTATGGAAGCCTATCGTTTCTAAATGCAGCCAAATGCATGATTGTAGATTTTACTGAAAACCATTTGTGCAACTGAGATATCAGTAACAGCAATAAACGTTGGCAACATCCTGTGCTTATTTGCTCTTTGTGAAGCCCTTTTTCCATAGCTCAACATTCAGTATTTTGCAGCGAAGGTAAGTCCGATTTTCTAAAAGTATCATCTGTCACTCAAAACCTCAACTTAATATGCATCTACCATTTAATGACAGCGATTTTACAGNCCTTTCTCACTTCAAAAATTTAAAATTTTAATTTCTTAACTGCCCAGACTTAGTCACCATTAAGTTCGGGACAATTCAGAACCAGATCATATCGTTTTGTTTTTGCTGCTAACAGCGACAGGCCTGCCTTCTCTACAGTTCAAACATCCTTTATGATGATCGGTCTTTGTAGGTTTCGGTTGCGCCAGTCCACTGAACTTCGATGTATATGAGGTCTTATCGTGCTTGTGCGTTGTGTTGTCAGACTGAACGTAAAGTATTATTAAAAGGCCATGTTGATGGTTGCTCTCCAGTCGACCTGGACAGAAGTTTGAAAGATTGTATCTAGACATGTAGTAGAACGCTTGGTTGATGGCAATTTCATGTCTGAACTTTCCTCCGTTAGGAAAATTAAGAAAGTTGATCTATCTGTTCGCAATCCTGGCGTTCTTTTATGCAAACTAACTTTTGCATAAGCCTGTGAACTTCGTGGAATGCCTGGACATTTGACGTCAATACAGAAACTAACTGCTTTCTTTAGCATCATAGTGGTTGACTACTGTCGCCTACTGTTTTCGATCCCAATCACCTTTTCAAACCTGCATTTGGATTGCAGTTTTTCAGTTGGAGAACAGTTTGCCAGGTCAACAGTCCATAACAACAGCCTGGTTTCTGCGAACTGCGAGAAGAACCCGTCAGCTCAACTGACACGATGACGCACTGCATGCAGCAGCTGTAGGTCTTACACATTACAACCTAAATCGTTAAGATACCAAAAAACTGTTTACAACTTTTTTCCACCACGTGATTATTTTACAAGACAAATCATTCAACAGTAGCTGGACAACTTACACCAATATTAAAAAGCAACTCGACGTTTGTCCGCTTGCAAGTGACCACCAACCCCAGCATCCACGGTATCTTTAAAACAACTGTTGTATTGTCGACTTTTAGGTGTTTGCTTAGTCAAGCACACAGCCAGCTTTTGTTGAAGCGCGCTCGAGGGCGAGGTATAAAAGCATTATTCTGGAAATTGACTTGGGAATGCCAAGCGACGATTATCGTCATGTGTGACTTGCTCCATACGAGTTTAATGGATATATCGACCAACACACTTTTCCTAACAGCTTTACATAAACTAGCGCAATGCATAGGCGTAGCCAGGGAGGGGCCAGCGGGGCCATGCCCCCCAAATTTTTAGAATATATAGTCATTTTGTGCTTTGAGAGGCGTTATCCCATACAAAATACTGTTGCAAGCCAAAAATCAAGAATTTTGCACCACCCAATTTTTCGGGCTGGCTACGCTACTGGCGCATGGCTTAGTTATGAGCAGAACGAATTAAACTCTGCCACTGACTGCCTTTATCCAAAATTATTGCTGTTATTACAGCAAAGGTCTAAATTGGCATCAGTTGATATTACAAGCACAGACTTTGTTGGTCCCGCTACAGATAACCCCATCATACTGTATTTTCATTAATTATGTTACAACAAACGCAGTACACCAAACGTTGTGCCTGACATGCACAAGAGCGTAAATTTAGCGTGAAACACGAAAGCTAATTCCACTTGAGCCTGCAAAAGCCGATATGTGGTGCAATGCTATAGCGTGTCGTTGGCTTGGAGAAGTTATCTGCTGAAACTGTGACAAAGGCAGCATGGAAGTGAAACGCCTTCATTCAATCAACTGATATTTTATGTCCAAGTACTCGTGCGTAAGTGCGCGTCTGTGAACTTCGCAGCTGCAAGCCTGTTACTGAACTTATTGTCGGAGACATTGTGGTCAAATTGGGCACAAGCAGGTATTGATCTTGTGTGGTTGTTTGCAAGTGAACAGAAACAAGAAAGCAAATTGCGCGTATTAAATTTTCGGCAATGTTTAATTGGCATATGCACTACAATTTTCTTAGAAGGAAAGCGCTTGGAATTAAATCGAAACGCGCAGAGCCTTTTTTTGCATAATTGCGAGTTACGCAGATTTTTTTGTATCTTTCTCATTTTTCACAGCAAACACACTGGACTATCCGAGCAAAAAAGAGAAGCATTACTTGCTTGAAATGGCGGCATGCATATGAAACGTCGGCAATGCGATCACACATAAGTATAAAGTTTACCACGCGGTTGTAGTGCTCGCTGCTCACATATAGCACTTCGCAAAATCATGCCAAGGCATATACGACAACCTTCGGGCTTACTCAAATACTGTACCCAGCTTTTGAAGATGTTTACCGGTTGATATAAAAATTGGCAGGCTGCATCTACATTTGTAATGCAAGCCATAAAAGCTCCTGAGGTTTCGTGGAAAACCCATACCAGACCCTGTAGGGATCTGGCCTCTTTCATTCGTTACACGTCCGCTATTTTATTAAAAACACTGCTGTGGGACACAAGCCCTAGAAAATATGTGCACTCGGAAAAGTTTACCAATCTGTCAGGCCACAGCGGCAGATGAAACGTGCGCACATTCTGCACATCATCGATTTTTGTTGTTTGCCCACACACATGCCCGTTCACCGAAGTGCCCCGCGAGATTGGCGACGTGAAACACACGATGGACGGGGACCGCATTTCTCTCCCGAACAAATAAACATGTCGACGAAAAGTTTCACGGCCGTTACACCAAATTAGGCAAGGTCAAAAACAATGTTCACCTTGCTCCAAACGGCAATTTTTGAAATAATCTCGCGCACTTTCGCCACACATCGCGGGCCTGCTTCACAAGCGAATAAATCATATCACTTCGCCAGCTCGCTCTGACGATTATGACCGAGTGGTTTTCACTAATTCGTTACTTTTAATGCACTTACTGAGCTGTGGATACCTGCTTTAGCGGAATATACGCTCCGAATAAGAGTAGCATTGACTAACACTCGGTGCGAAAGGGCTTTTTTCGACAGATGCTGTCATGCTCAATATATTTCAAATTATTAGCTAACAATCTATCAGATCAGCAATAAATTCACTCACTAGATCAGTGGGCTTTTACACCTGACGTCAACTTCCAACCAGTGCCACGAAACATCACTCAGAACCAGACATCGCAGGGTTTATTAAAAACTTGCACAACAAACACAAAATGAAAACCAGCAAAACATGCCGATTTTAAATTTGACGTGGTTCGCGAGGCTTCATTTTTACCACATCCGTCGCGCATAAATGCAATTATTCGGTCTTTATCACAAACCCGTCTGTTGGGTACTCTTGCGCGTCACATTAAATCCATGCACGCAGATACAAAAATCGATGCTGCCGAACAGCCTTGCTCTGAACGCCGAGCACAGTTTTGCAAAGATCTCATGGCAGTTCCAAACATATGTATGTGCTTATCTTTGTCCTAAAACAATTGGGGGTTAACATTCTTGCTTTTTCTCTGCACCCAAATGTGTTTTTTTGGTCCACTGGTAAAACTGCCTGGTGAGTTGGCAAAAATCTTTCTTCCTTGATTAGTTTACCTTGTTTATTTTCCGTGAAGGCTCGGAAGTTTATCCAACTTCTGTATTAGGGGAGTCGCGTTAACTGCAACTTCGTGTTTTGCTTGTGCAGTTGTTTGGAACGAAACACAAATTTGCAGTTTCACGCGCAAGATGCAACGAAACTACATTCTTTAATAAAAACGAACGAACTGAATGTTTTAAACACTTGGCAATTTATATAAACTTAGTGTTTTTTCCAACTTCTTTGTTGTAAACTTTTAAGAAGGCATGGTTGCAAATAATTGTCTGACCGGGACTTGACACAAGAATGAACCATTTATTGCAGGCGTGATCGCTCCCTGCAAGCAACGCAGCATGTCTGATAAGTGCTAGGAGTTCTGTTCTGCCAATGCTCTTGAGTCAGCTGTCTTCACTCCAGAGAGCATAGCGCTGTCGCAGCAGGTGCTTGGCGCTCAGCTGGCGAAACTTGGCCGAGGCATGCTTTGACAATCCGTTACCCACTTCGCGCACTGTCACAATGAAGTTCTGGCCCGCAGGTCAAGCACTGCTATCGATCAAACACACAAATAGCGAGGAAGGCGAAAAGCAGAGCAAAAATTATGACTGATGTCGGGTTGGGTGTGATGGTGGGTTTTCAACTGATTTGCGTTTGCCACAACTTTGAAATTCTGATCAAATATTTCTTATCAGTCAAACAAACAACTTGATGAAATATCGTGAGGTCATAGATCTACTTTTCTCAGAGAGATCCAAAAGAAATCTTCTATCAGCAAAGCGATGGAAAACGCAACACATTGTTAGATGGGTGCCATAAGGAAATGCTTTACTTTTTTCAACGTTATTGAGACTGTGCTGCAAATCCTGTACGTGGCATCCCAGTTTTTAAGTGGACGTGGAACGTCAGAAGGTGATCAATCTTTTCGCAGATTGAAAGTAAATAATCGTTTTTCATGACAAATACCGGTTAAGGAAGATTTACTGCAGGCGTGTCTGATCACCAGGCTGTTTTTATTGTCAACACAAAACCACGAAAATTTTAGCTTCTGGTTTGATCAACATAAGCCAGCGGATGCGGAGGGATAAACACGCGCGCGTATAGTGAGATGTCCAATATCATTATGCCGGGTATTACCTTCAACTAAACTTGCCATATTAAAGGGATTGAATGGCATCTCGTGAACGCGGTAAACACACATTGGCTAGGTGCGTAATGACAACACTGTCAAATTCAAACAATCTAGTAATTTGCGTGTTTGCTCTTCGCTGTTGCGTCGAAATTATTGACGTATGCCAGCATGATTCTTTTCATGGAAGCCTAAGGTATATAGGCTGAAGGGTGGGTTTTTTGCAAGGAAACCTCCGTCGGTGGTGGTATGTGCATTATTCTCTCGCACTTTAATCTCGCAAGGCGCAAAACTCTCAGGTGTGCGCCGTCTCTGCAATTCAACGACAGATGTTTTGAAATCGTAGCTCCATTGAGGAAGAACCTTCTTTTCAAGACGAACAACACTGTTTTACAATCTCGACGCTTTGAAGATAATGCCTCTCACAAAAGAGTCGAGGCTGGGATAGGTCACAAGTCACGACAACCACTTCGGAACAAAGCCGACTGGGCGGCGTAAGCGGAATCGTTTTTGCACTTGACGCGATGTGACGCAAAGGACATTTGTAACTTGAAACAGATAGTACACTGAAAGCCTGTCAGGACGGCTTAGTACTGCTACAAAATGTTTTTGCACTATACTAGACCCCGACGATGAAGAAAGTTAACTTACTCATAGCTCTAGCATACTTCTGGTAAAATTTGCATAAAATGTGACCTCATTAGAAGGCGAATGATACAGGAGGTATCTAATGACAGTAGTTGGGCATTCAATTTCGGTGCATGCAAGCAACTAGGCAAAATATGAATTATAATTCGAAACAACAATGTCTAGTGCATTGAACTCTGACAAAAGCTCGATCTCGCGTAAATCTTTCAAGCACCTTTCTAATAAGCAATATCAGCGTTCGTATAACAATTCAGGGGTGTACAATCTTTTCGCTATTGCCGGCCGCATTACATTTATTTTTGTGAAGTACGACCGCCAGTGAGTCCAAACTTTTAAATTTTTTTTGCATTGCTTCTGTTCTGCTTGCACACACTGCTGAGCCTAGCCTGTTTCCACACGCGTAACATTGCGTCTGTTTGACGGTCTTTTACTAAGCAGAGTTTTTATTAATGCACGGCTGCCATAACTAATATTTTAAATGACATGTGCTGTGTGCACGGCTGCATAAATTAATATCGAAGGCCGCAGACTGTGCACCCTATAGTATATTTCAGGGTGGCCAAACCTAGTTTATGTATGAGCCGCATATCGTAAAACCCAAGTTACCAAGAGCCGCATCATAAAAATCTAAAAGCACGAATTGATTTGCAGTCTGCTATTCTGTGACATTATAATTGCTTTTGGAACGACTTGCAAAAGCAATCCTGCACGACACGCTAGCTACCACAGTACCATTTTACAATATTTCTGCACTTTGCAATAGATATAAAACATAAAGTACAAATATATAACTTTTCGGAAAGCTCAAAGAGCCGCATCCAAAGGTTCGAACAGCCGCAGATTGGCCACTCCTGGTATATTTGATCGCGACCTATATCACCTACAGAACTGAAGGACTTGGCCTAACAAATATGTTGCTTCATCAAAACTTCTGTGGCCAAAGCATACTGGTGGCAGTCCAATTTATATTTCGATTCAAAACTGTGGAACCATCTGACCAATCTCAGACACATTCCCAGTTTAAACTTACCACTAAAAATATGTCAGTGCGTGGTCTGAATCACCCAAGACCTGTCCTAACATTTGTCATCTCTCTCGCAATCAACCAAATCGAGTCGACTTTCAATCAGGCACTGGTCGCATCAACAAGCGTTCCACCTTATACCTCACGCGTCCAAACCTAAAATTAGACAACCCTGGTTCTGGCCTTCCGCAATACAGGTTTTTGTGCATCCTGTGCACTGAGCTGTAACCCAAACATCCGAAGCCGAATATTTCGAAGCGCACTGCTGGCCACCGACCGTATACAGCCTTCCCTGACAGCTTTCCCTTGGATTGTTATTGTAAAACTAACACACGAGTTTCGTATTCCTTTCATGTTTGCAATTCATGCGAGCTTCGAGAATCCGGTACAGACTACAGACACGATGTCCAATATTCTATCGACCTTAACAACAAGATGTAACCGAACGACGCTTCTGACTGGAAGGTTCTTTCCCTATTTAACGTTCAGTCGACAAGTGTCATTCCTATTATTCCTAGTAAAACGATACTAGTAACACTTTATTGCTGCTCTTCAATTATTCTCATTAAAACGTTACTAGTAACACTTTATTGCTCCTCTTCAATTAAAGTTGTTAAAAATAAAATGTTTTCTTGCTATTAGCCTTGTGCGCATGATAAGAATCGTGGAAGTTCGTTTATTTCATATGTTTTTACACAATTTTCAAATTTTGTGTATTACAAAAAAAGCAAAAAGAAGTTTAGTTTCATGCAGACCTGAAAATACTTCATTTCTACTTTGTTTGGTGTCTTGGTGGCCAGATATTTAAATATCAGTCGCGTTACTTCCAGCACCTGAAAAATGAATTTCACTAAACAAACGCAAATTAACCTTTAAAGGATTAGCCGAGTATGTACTTTCCACGATGGGTGTAAGAAAGGAATCGATCAGCAAATTTTTAATAGGAAATCGATTTCACGTAAAATTACGCAT
>JGI24158J21664_10005252_pt1 | contig 16877 bp, 11 predicted proteins | sample Ectturendosymbi3_FD_21664 | JGI IMG/M metagenome (IMG submission 21664)
CTACATTACCAATTTCTGTAGCATGATAAGAACTGTTGCAGGAGCTCAAAAACCGCAGTTGTTAAAATAGAAGCATTCAGGAATTTGATAATGTCTCAGCGGGGAAGAAGGAAAACTAAACGTTTGCTGGACTTCCAGGCCCGTAACCAGCTTGGGACACCAGGGGGGAGAAGAGCTTTCTAAGTGGGGGACATTTTTTTAACTATGTCCAATAGTTTCAAAATATGTCCAACACATTTTTCCTGTGGGGGCGAAAATTTTCTAAGGGAGGCTTCGACCCCTCATGGTTACGCGCCTATGGACTTCTATACATCACAAAAAAACAATGCGTACTTTATGCGCATCCTCAATTCTTGTGTAGTTTAGTAAAATTCGATCTCGCAAACCAGGGTCTGCGCCAGCCAGTCAGCCGCACACCTTCAATGCTCAACTGCTCGTATTTGACGAGACCTTAGCGCAACCTCATTTTGCAGTTGTAAATTGCTCTGACGTAGGGATGAATGTGTTTCACTCCCCTGTTTTAACGCGCAGCCTGAAATTTTTGCAGTTATGAACTGCTGCGTCGTAGCGTTGAGTTTATTTTCCTCCGATAGCCTAACTTGTAGCGCTGATAGTTTATATCCAGTGCAATGACACATGAAATAAGAGGAGTGGATGTAGAACAATATGCATTGTTATGTCAACAAACTTCGCCAAAACGTTGGCTTGGAAACATGGAAATGACGTCAAATTGTGACGTCACAAACAGCGCACACCAAATACAAATGACCACTACATGACCCTTAACCAACCCCCCCCCATGAAAATTGTCTGCGTACGCCACTGAGTCACTGACACTGCTTATTTTCACAAATAGCTACATGCGGACGTTTTGTGTATACAAAATGAGAAATCGTACAAAATTTTGACCAACTTTCATGTTAACGCAAAACAGATCGTCTTTCGTAATTTTGTACAGTCCTCACATCCTTGACCTCACGCTTGCTTGTCCCAGACCAGTCCATGTCCCCAGGTGCCACAGACTCTTCTGAGATTATTGATCTCGAACATTCCAAACACTGCATTAAATATGCCGCACACGCGTGTGTGTGGAACACAAATATGCGTTACGACCGGGGTAAAAACTGTAGCAGACGCATGTAGCAGCGCTACAGATAAAACCCGACACTTGGAAACGCCCAGTGGTTCTGCCATTTGACTTGCCACAATGGTGAGCTATGGTCTCAAATTGCACGCGGAAATGTGATTCGGACAGCAAAGTTCGAAACGTATGCGTCGTTCTTACATACCAGTGGACGCTGTCGAAAATGTGATTCGTCGAAAACTTGTTCCGGTGTGGCAGCACGGTATTAGTCAGTTTTGTTGTACTTGTCAAACCTCACGGTGGTTGTTAACTGCGGCGTTGTCGTCATGCGCAACGTTTGTTCATCACGGGGCTCTAGCTCCGGTTTTGTAGGTTAATTATTGCAAATGTTAACTTCGTAAAAGAAACACTGGCATAAAAGCCAATTTTTTAAGAAACACGAAAACAAGGAAGTTTATGCCACACATTTCGCAATGTTTTTTTTGTATTTCAGATAACATGAAAAAATGGTCTTCATTTTTACATTGTTAGCTTCATAGTTTGGTTGTAGAAAACAAGACTAGATGCAGGCAGGTTTTTGTGCGTCATTATGACCGGAAAGGCGTCTAAGATTTGCTTACTGGGAAAGTCGAACGTTGGAAAGTCGAGCATTTCAATGCGTTTTGCTGAAGATCGCTTTGATGAAGCAATCCCGAACACGATAGGCGCCGCTTTTCTGACGAGCTACGTGACAACCGACAAAGGCACAACGTTCAAGTTGCAAATTTGGGACACGGCTGGCCAGGAAAGGTAAGTGTTGCTTCACATTAATTTTTAGTTAAATCATGACTAGGTAAGTTCGCCGTGGTCTGACACCAAGCCCAATTTACCACAGCTTCATTCTGTTGAGCGCAACTTCAAACAGTCTTATTCAAAGTTGGGCTATATAGAATAGCTCCATTGAAATTTGAGTACATCCAGAAATGTCAAATGCATGGGTGAACTGTTAGAGTTTTATTCAAATTTGGATGAAATTAGAAATATTTCCACAAAATGGAAAATTTTGGGTGCATTCCAAAAGACTAAATCAACATAGAGCAAATGGCAATAACTCCATTCAAATTTTGGGCAAGTGGAACTGCATCATTCAATCTTGGGTAACTTCAAACAGATTCAATTTTGGGCAACTTCAAACAGCTTCATTCAAAGTTGGGTGATACTCAAGAACTTCATTGTAATTTCAATACAATAAAAAACAGTTGGGTAAATTCCAACAGCTTCAATCAAGTGTGGTAATTGAAACAGCGTCATTTAAACTTGGGTACAATTGGAACCATCTGGGTAAATTAAGAGGTTCATTCAGATTTGCATACCATGTATTATGAACATTTCGGTAAATTCCGACAGCTCCAATTAAATTTGGGCCACTTGAAACAACCTCATTCAAATTTGGGCAGAGAGAAATATTTTAAAATTAGGAATATGTATTGGTAACCCACCATTCCAGCCAACCCTAAGTTTTGTAAACAACAAATGGTTTATGCTGTGTAAAGTGTTTTTAAGCTATAGGCCTAACAACTAACATAATTAGGCATGCAGGCACATTGATTTGTTTACATTGTACATTTTAGTTTTAACATTAAGATTTGCTGTTTAACGCTTATTTGGGAAAAACAAGATCAAATGTGGGCAAACATTTTTGTATCCCCAAAAATATACACACCTGTATTCCTGTACTCAACAGTGTTCTTAAAGCTAAGAAAAAAACGCTCAAGATTGACTAAGCGGTTTCACCGTTTTGCTTTGCATATATATTCTAAGACCTTCTGTTGGCTTGAAATGAACCACTGAATAAATTTCCACCAGCGATGAAACACGTTGCATGAGTTTTAGTGGTTTTCAGACACACAGTGACTGGTGCAAGTATGGGACGGAAACAGCGTGTGGTGGTGCGGGCGTGGGTTGGGAAGATGCGTGGGGCGTGTGCCGGTTAGACGTCTGCGGGTGCGGCGGGAGCTTGCAATAAGTTTCAACACGCGTAGAGATCTACCAGCTGCACAACTTTACATGTATGTAGATTTAGCAACTCAAATCAGCCGTGAAATCGGTAAAAAAAGATTCATTTCTGGCCGTTATTTAACTCGTATGAGACATTTCCGTCATGACTGAAACTCACCAGGGGTGGAGTCAATCACAATCACACCGCACTGGAAATCACAGTGCAGTACTGCAAAAGAAATGTTAGGTTTAATTAGAGACTGTCCATATGACCAGGTTTGATAACTTGCGACAATAAAGAGTCTCGTAGATGAAGGTTTCTATGGATTCAATTACAATATATTTGATTACAATTTCACGACTTTTGAAATTCACAGTTGCAAGTATTTTGTCAAAGTGTAATCAATCAATTTATTATTAGAGGTACAAGCAATTGCAATTGCAAATGATCCCATCACTGAAACATACTATAAGTTCTTTGTCCTTCGCACTTTTCCAAATATACCATTTTTCTGTTTTTTTCATTCCCTATTTTAAACTTTTTCCGTGATGCTTCAAAATTCTTGGAAGTTTAAAGCCCTAAGCAACATTCCAATTATAGATCATCGCGTTATATGCTCATTGTACTGCTGGCGAACTGACGTCTTAATTGTGTTAATTTTGTTCATGCGAATCTAACCTGCTCTCCCGTCCTACAAACAACTCATTAAAATATTCTAGCTGCTTATGCTGCAAAGGAACGGTGTTAATCTTTGAATGCAGGTACAAGTCTTTAGCACCAATGTACTATCGCGGCGCTGCTGCTGTGATCATTGTGTTCGATCTTACAAACCGGGATTCACTCGCAGCTGTCGAATACTGGATTAAAGAACTTCGCGTGAACGGCCCCCCCCAGGCCGTACTTGCCTTGGTAGGAAACAAGTTGGACTTGGCGATGAAGGATCGCCAAGTAGAGGAGGAAGGAAAGAACTACGCCGCCAGCATTGATGCGATTTACGCAGAAACAAGCGCGAAAACTGGTGAAAACATCGCGCAGCTTTTCAAAGAGATTTGCTGTCAAATTGAAAAACGCAACAGCTACGTCGACGTTTCGTTCGCGAACGACCTGAGCGCAGATGATCGCAGACCGACGAACAGCTGGCGCTTCGGCATCGCGAAAAACGACTGGATGAGTAAGGAATCGGGCCCGAAGCTTCAACTTCGCAACAACTGTGACGACGAACCGCGTCGAAAGTGCTGCGGTTCATGAGCCACGGTGCTGCGCCTGCTTTGCGGCATTTCCTCATCTCCAGCTTTGCTGCCCATGTTTCGACAGCTACGTCCATACGCGTCATATGAAGGCCTGAAGTAACAGGAACCGCGACGTACGTCTTGACGCAATCGCGCTGGAAGGTAAACAACGAGGCGGGCCAGAGCTCGAACTGCAAACATTTCTGTACCAGTGAGGTACACCGTCTGCCTCAACGCGGTAGTTTGAAACAACAAGTGGCATTATACATTGCCGGGTTTCGTACGAGATCAATCCGACAACCGCTTAGGCTCAGGGTTATTCCTCGTCACACTTTTTCGCAATTGCGCAATTTTATTCGCCCTACTCGCAGTCGGTATACATTTGATTGTGGGCATGCCACAAAACTTTATTCTGCCTTTGTCCAAACTGCAGCTTCGGTTTTCATCGGTGATTGATTCTTTATGAAATAAAAGCACCGGGTTGTTGCTTACAACCTTTGCTTGTTTCAACGCCGTTTCTTATCATGCGCGAAGTGCGAGTTGCACCTCTAAACGTCGGAACTGAAAATATTTTTTATGTTACATTTATTTTTCCAACCACACGTTTAGCATAGCGTGACAATGATTTCGCGACTATGACGCAGTTTTTCAGGTTGTTTGTTGGCGTTGGATTAGTTCATCAAATTGCATTTTTATTTCGTCAGTTCCACTGGCAGGGTGTAGAAATTTTATGCCATATTTGCATGTTTTTAATATGTTGTGCAATGCTGTCACGCATCAATAGACTAAGGTTTTATTTAGTTGTCTTTTCTTTCCTATAGCTACTTGTGCTTATAAGTTTCGTTTTAAGACTGACATTTTGTCGTTGCCGTGGACAATAAAGAATTTTCACCGAAGATCTGTTGGCCATTAAAAAACTCCTCCGTAGGCAAATGTTGTTTTTAAATACCTATAAAAAGCAAAAATTTTATCAAAGAAAACATTATTCAAACATTAGGTGCAATTTTTACCTGAAAAAGCGTAAGAGCAAATCTAATTCAAACAGCGTGCGAGGCGCACATTCAAGTCAAAGATGCTGGAAACGAAATAGTTGCCACCGGTGGCGCACTTTCACGGAATGTAATTTTCGTTCAGTACTGTGACTGATGTGGTTGCATCGGTAACAACGCAACTGCAGGCCTATACGCAGAAGTTCCATTTAACGGGAGTAATACTCCTGAGCACGCGCACTCACGGTGGTTTGCCTACAGTCAGGGTTGCAACCATTTGGTATTTTCGGAGGGGGGGGGGCAAAACGATTGTAACTTGTTTTTTTTTCAAAAATTTAATTTCGGGGGTAATTGCCCAGTTGCCCCCCTCTGGTTGCGGGCCTGCCTACAGTCCTACGCAACTGCAAAAGTTTTTTTCAAAGAAAGAAAAAGCTGTCTACAGCTGCACTGCGACTGCGGCCCTGATATTTTTACTTAGGGTATGATTTACTATTGATATATATTTATCAAGAGAGGTTTACGGGCGTAATGTGATGCGCAGTGCCTTGATCCGATACAGCAGGTAATGTTGGAACAGAATTAAAGAAGAACTTCAGCAGATCTCGCAGCTTCGCAACGAGCGAGATTTTTTTTCTTCGTTGGCAAAAGGGCGTGTTGATAATTGGACGTTTTGCACTGTTGGCCTTGAGTTTTTGCAACTGATTGTTTCGTTGTTGCGGAATGCCTGTTACCACTGTGCAAAAAAGCTGCGCCATCGTTTCAACAGCCGTTAGTCTGCTTTTTTTCTTGGGAAGATTTGACTGCAGTTGCACTCGCTTTCTTATTTTGCGTCCGACTGTTTTCAGTTTTGGGGACAAAGGACGCTCATAATGTACGTTTCATAACGTACAACATTTTTATCAAATGCGATTTGGTGTGTTTTGCACTTTATCGCGATTTTGTACTGACGAAAAATCTTCAGCACTTGTGCTTGTACACCTAAGTGCTGCCGAATGTTGCTATTGTCCTTGATGTGCGCCTGTTTTGCTTGGTCAGTGTTACCTTCAGCTTTGACATGTTTTGAGAATCTTCTCTTTTTTACTGTTTTCGCGTGCAATGAGATGGTAACACCGTCAAAAAAATCCGATACGCGCCTGCCAATTTTATTAGAAGTAGCATTCCTCCGTAATCGCAAAAGCTTTTTCTAAAAAGAACTACCTAGTGTCCTTGGGACCTGTGTTGCCCTGATGTTTTTAGCAAGGACTGTCCTAGATGTTTTTTGAATGCAGTGGATTGGTTATTCTTTGCGCACTTAAAGTCACTTCGATCTCTCTTCAGCAATGTTTCTGCGGCAAAGATATTCACGTGCAATGGCGTGAGGTCACTTCACACGAAGGCGTATCACTACGCACTTCCAGCTATAAGAATTTTGGCATTTCCAAATTAGCTTCAGATCACCAGCATGCTGAAAATGTTACGTCTGTACTCTTACCTCTGGCAGGCGACGTTCTCTAGTTTCTTCTTTCTTCGTCGTGCGATTAGTTTGCGTGTGTCGCTTTTTGTTGACTATTAGGACAAATTTATATTTGCTCGGCAAGCAGGCAGCCTGGCATCGTGCTTTTGTCCCGCTGAGAAAGCCTGCTTGCCACCGCAACAGACTAATTTCATTCCTCTTCTGCGACATAGTGTATTTTCCCCAGTTATCGCTTACATGCGCTTACAAACTGTTTGCATTGCTGTGATGTCGAACATGACGTTTCGTGCATCGATTGAAATGTTGCCGAACAATGAGTTCGTCACGCAACTTCATCACTCCAAGTTGTGCGGGTGTAACGAGAACCATGCTTCGCGTTTTATCATTTTTCTGATATTGACTGCACTTCTGAAAACACATGTTGCGTTGAGACCACATGCATTGGGTTGCTGTTGACGTTATAGCGAGCGTGCATGCGAAGAACGCACAGAAACAACACATCGCGAACTGCGGTACGGTCATTCGCGGATAGAATGTACGATGATTCGGGAATTCGTGTTCATAACGGCACCTGTAGAAAGGGTCAACATTTCAGTGTGCGAAATACGCTCCTTCAAATCATTTTTCTTTTGCAAGGTCACAGGCGTACAGTCAGCAGTCAGAGTACGCTACTCCCTTCGCAAACAGGTTTTATACAAGACATGCATGAGTGGTTTCTGTTGCGTTTAATGGCAGTCAGATAGAGGGCGCTTGTGAAGACAGCGAAAAGTTCCCTCGTTTGGAAAATTCTGCGGCCATGCGGTAATAACGTTTTTCATGGCGAGTGCTGCAAATGTTGGACGCTGTTTCTTGTTTCTTCGACGATGCTCGTCACGATAAGGCTCGCGTGTTTTGCAGAACCGTCGCCAGAAAGTCGTCAATAGGGGGCCTTTACGTTTGTGCGGGGGGCTTGACGTTTGTGCAGGGGACTTGACATTCAGATTTAACAAAAATTCCACTGATTTATAATGTTTCATATTTCAATTTGGAGGGTTTGGAGCTTTGTTTGGGGGGATAAGCCCACCAAAGCCCCCCCTGCCGCGACGGGACTGATGCATTGTTAAACGTTTCCTTCCAGAAACAAGACAGTTTCGAGTTTGTTCCATTCTTTTCGGAACCCGAAGTACTTTTTTGACCGTAGCTGAGCTGCAACTCTCTGTGAATGATACCGTTGACTGCACCGGCTTGCCTGACACCGGCCGAGTTTGGTTTCATCCAAAAAGTGACCTGGTGCGATTTATTTTGCAAAGGTTTTGTGTCGCAGTCTCGTCATATTGCAAACAGTTGACAGGAGAGCTTATCGCTGTTGCAATTAGCTGAAACAGCAAGTCAGCTACAAGGCAAGTGAACGCGCGGCGAGACCACTTCACACCCAGCTGAGAAATAACTTGTCGTGGAATTGTCTTGTAGCCGTACAGTCTGTTGTCGAATTGTCATGTCGTCGACGTTTTTGACGTCTCCGATTCATATAGGTTTGCATGCGAACCTCACTGCGCACAGCAACCGTATGCGACATTTAGCTAAAAAGTACTGACGTATCCACAAAAAATAATAATTCTTGTGATGCAGCAGTTGAGAATTGGCTATACGCCAGCCAGAACAGAGCCCGCCAGTCTGCCACCTTCATCCTCAGCAGCTTGCACTGAATCCAGGGTTGCCAAGGGGCCAAATCTTGTCCAGAAAAGAGCCAACGTTTAAGAGGGGACAAAAAAGGATCAACCATTATTTTCCAAATTCATCAGCAGTTACAAAGTCATGAAATCATATTTACTAATGCATTAAATGGCAATGCTCCTCAATCACAATTGGAGCTCAACAGCAAAACAAGTACATTATGAAAGGTATTAAGGGAACAACCTTAATTTCCGTGTGTAGCCATAAACTGAGATAAATCGTACATTCGCACTGATGCTATTCTTCACCTTGAATCGTACAGTATGTCATCACTGACAGCAGTCAGAGTGGCCAAACGCTTTGCAATATTTCAGAGCAAAAGCAAGTCATCAAAACAACAAACCTAACCTGGAAAAGGACCAAAAAGGAACCAAGAGCCAAAGGAAAATTTTGGGACAAGCAATTGTTATTTGGGACCAAATTTTTGAATTTTGGTCCCAAAAGGGCCAACCTAGCAACCCTGACTGAATCGTTCTCTGTCCAAGTTAACCAAGAGAATATAAACATGATATTAATCTAACAAGTAGCCTGTCACAGAAAATTTGAAATTAATGAAAGCTTTTATCCGGCTCCTGTAAAAACTGAAAAAAACAGACCTGGGTTCGGTTTTTATTCAAAATTCCCACTCCGGGTCCTGTTTCGGTTCCACCAAAATTCGTAGACTACGGCCGGAGTCCACTTCGGCTCCGTGATCACCTCTGGTCTACATAGCGGGCATGGACTGAGTGTTCAGAAAAAAACAATCATTTTTTCTTTTTTCTGATAGTCCTGCAGCATAGTAACCCTGTAGTTCACATTTTCATAAAAGCACCAAACTTGTTATACGTTAACTGAAAGATTATTAACAATTCAAGATATGGAGCCACTCCAAATTTTGCCTTGTGAAGATTTGGTGGCCATTTTGGAAAATGGCCGCCATTCTCTTTAACAACATGCGATATCTGTTATTTCCGACGTCTTTGTAAGTATTTCAGAGATGATGAGTGCTACCTGTGACGTGCATTTACAAATGAAAACATTTGGAATGTTAGGTTGATTCATCAAATTAAGTAGTGTGTTGGACATATAAGTATACATTGTAGGGCAGTGCCGTACTAACAGTAGTAGCAAATGAAGCAATTGCTACGAGCCCGCGCTTTGGGGGGCCCCGCGGTCGTTTGTGTTAAGTTTGTTCTCTATTATGCACCGGTGGATATTAAAATTTAGGTGCCCGAGGCAAACTCTCAGAAAGGGGGCTTATACAGCAACTTTATTCGCTGAAAGCACGTCAGATTTTTCATTTTGTCTGAAAATTTTCTTCTGCGTGAAAGCAAACTTCACATTGTAAATTGTTTGAAGTCATTTGATTTTGAATTGTTCTTTAACTACACATTAAAGTTGCGTATGACTTGCTTCAGAGCTTAAATGTGGCTCTGGCTGGAAAGAGTTGTTAATAATCATTTTACCAAAAAAATGCAAAAACTACCCTAACTGCGAAACTTTCAAAAGGGGACCCTCAAGCCATGTCTGAAAGAGGGGGACATAGGCGCCCGCCTCGTTCGCCTCCTTAATATCTGCCCCCCTTTATATGTATAGAATTGTTCATTCCAAGAATTCACTATTTTCTAAATTTGTCATAAGCAGTTAAAGGAATGTTTTTCAATTGAATGCTCTTACATTGGATTACTGTGATTTGAAAATAAAAGTCTTTTACAGCTATTTGCAACATTATAGTACCACTTAACCAATGAGGCCTATTTGTAGCAATTTCAAGATATTGCCTGGTTTTATTGTTATGAATGGCATTACAAAATATTTTTACATCACATTGACCTGTTCTATGAATTGCGCTACCTTTTTGGTACTTTCGATTCGAAATGATTTGGCCAGTGGTGCCAAACCTATTTTTTCCCTCCAGATCTGGGATTTTCAATGCATTTCTGGGTTTTCGTCTGGAGATCTGGTGTTTTTAGGTTTAACAGCGTATATCGGTGAATTAAAATATAATATGATTAAAATTTATTTCTAATCTCATCTTTCTTTAATTTGTTTTATCAAGGTATGTTAGTCTTCAGCATAACTGCTGAACCTTATAAGCTGTAATGAAGCAAGCCTAAAGAAAAAGAAAAATATTAAGTGGTACACACAGCAATTATAAGGTGGAGTGGTTGCAAGATCCAAATCTCAAAGGTTAGCAAAAGAAGGATACTTGGAATAAAGATTAAATTATTGTAAATTTTGCCAGATCACCGTCAGAAATTCAAACAAGTCCATGTAACTGCATTATAATAATTCCGACAGACACAAATGTTCATTGGTAAAATTACAATATATATTCACCAGCACGTTTTGCGACTTACAGATGCGCAGATATGGTAGATAGTAGAAAGATTGGTCAAATTTTGTCCATCTGGAATTTTCTGTTCAAATCTGTTTTTTTTTAGTGAATCTGTACGTTTTTTTTCTTTAAAATCTTATTGGCAGCCCTGGATTTGGCATCTATTCACTAGCCATTGAATAGAATGCTTGAATTCTTTTTTTAGAAAAGTGGCAAAGATGATTTGCGCATTTATTTCACTCTCATGGTGACCAACTGCAGTGGACAGTCATTTTCTAAACTTAAGATGATAGAATGAACAAAAGAGCACCATTAGACAAAACAAGCTGAACAGCCTGATACCAAAGACTACAGAGCATGAACGTCTATGTGAAATAGACGCTACAAGCATCATAAACGAATTCGCTATGACAAAATATAGAAAATGCAAGCTTAAGCAGTAGGTTTACTGCTTTTGACAAATTACCTCGACGCTTACTGAGACCATACTGTCGAGATATAGCAATGATCAAATTTGTTGATGAGTCTGTACGCATTAAATTTAAGACAATTTGCTGATGGTGAGACAATTTGTTGATGATTCTGTAAGCACTAATTACTGGCTCTGTACTGGACGTGTGAGGTGTAGGCCTACAGTAATGTATTCCTTCTTGGTAAAGAGATACGTACATACGTTTATGGTAAAAAAGATATTTAGTCCATAATGTCCACCAGGTGCTATTTAGGACCACGTTTTTCGTATCTGCGAAATTCAGTATGCATGATGGTAGTCAAATGGATGCCCACATAATTTGTGATTTAACATTTGTTCACTTATTCAAGTGTGTTTTCAATTTAGGGCCTCGCGCTGTTCATATGCTATGGCTTCGCGCCAACTTAATCCGGCATTGTTATAGGGTGGTTGCAAGTTACTTTGTTTCTTTGCTCCTGATCAATTCTCCAAGTGACATGTATTTATTAGTGAAAACGCTACAAAGGTAATTTACAAATAGTACAGTATTTAGGTTGATTTATCATATTAAGTAGAATGTTGGACATATAAGTAGTGCATGTAGGTTTAGTAAGAGTGATCATGGAGTTCAAAGAGGAGAACACGTATCTACATGCCAATGAGGAGACACGTCACCATGAGGAAGCACCAAGTTCACAGAAAGCATTTGCCAGAGATGTACAAACACTTGTGACCGTCATTGAGGAGCTAGAGAATCCTTTCGAGGAGGAATGTCTAGATTTACTGGTTTTAGACGCAAAGGAGGTTGTTAATCCTGCTGTGTTTCAAACAGTTCGGACTGCCAAGCAGATTGGACAACAACAGTTTCAGGCATACACAAAGGATCGCTTAATCCAGTGGTTCTCAAAGTGGGCGGAATCGTCCCCTTGGGGGTGATTTTGAATGGCAAGAGGGTGATAGAGGAGCAAAACAACACAAAGGGGCGAAAACGCCCAACCTATAGCACTAATGGTGAAACCGCTTGTTGATTCATACTCTAGGTTATCTTCGACTGTACCTCACTAAAATGTCTCCCAATGTTTCGAAGCTGTGTGAAGGCCACAAAGCACATCCGTCATACTGAACTGGGGACCATGGTATGCATCGATTTCTTTAAATAAACGTCTTTAAAGAACTACCTTGTGTTTATTTAATCAGGCTTGGGGGGCGACAACGACGTGTCGAGAGTGAAAAGGGGGCGATGGAACAAAGAAGTTTGAGAAACATTGGCTTAATCGCTAGAACTAAGACAATTGACGAACCTCTGAAAAGGAGCAAAGTACCACTTTCCACAACAGACAAAAAACCAAAAGCATCCACAGGACAGGAAGCATCTATAGAGAATGATCTGGCTTCAGGCGCGCAACGAGGGGGGGGACATTTGGGACATTTGCCCCCCCCGAAATTTTCAAAACATTGCATCGCAATTTTGACATTCGCAGAAACTTTCAAATAATAAAGTTGAAATATTGCATTCCAATCATTTTTAAGAAAAGTCTTAATATAATTTTTCTTTGTCTTACTGGTTAACTATCTCCTTACAAGATATATCTTGAGACAGGCCATCTGATTGAAAATTTCGTAAATGATTGGTATTTAACCACAAATATGCTGGAATTGGGAAATCGTTCAAAATGTTGGTAACCTATCTCTAAGGTATTTGTTATCCTTTTTTTCGTGTACCACTCTGAAAATTTTCAGAAATGCAGTGCGTGTGTACGCTTTGATTTTGCTTCTTGCCATCTTCTGAGGAAGAGAATTTGCACACACTCTTGAAACGTCAACGATAAATACTGCATTGATATCACACCATTGGTTGAGCATTGGTTGTTGTTACGTATAGTGTGTGGAAAAAAACGCCTGAATCCATTTGTCAGTTTTCACGAGGCCAGTGAGGTACTCAATAAATAGGTAATGTGATTGTGGTCAGATATTAGATATCTTCACCGCTGCCTTTTCCGTTAGTTTCATTGTGACTGCTATTGTTCCTGATGTCGAGAGAATTCAGAACAAAGTAATATGTTTTTGAACTGGAACTACTTTTTCAGTGAATATAACGAGCACTTGTATTGCTAATTTGTATGACATCAGTCGTCGCAAACCTTACGGAAGGACCCCCAATTTAAAATAGCTTTAAAAGATTTAAAATTTGTTAGCGGCATAGTAAAGAAATGTGCGTTGAACTAACACAAAAGTATAAATATAATTGCTTACAGCAATGCTGGAAGTTGTACTTGCTCCCAAAATTTTGGGGCCCCCCGAAATCGGGGGCCCTAGGCTTAAGCATTTTTAGCCTAATGGTAAATCCGCGCCTGCGTTTGGGCGACGGAGGATGGTTTGTATGACTAAACAAAGACAAACACCCCCTTCATAACCTTACGTATAGGCACAGTCTGATTTTAACTGCAAAACATTGTACTACATGTATATTGTGAACTCAAGCCCCAAGTTGTGTGGAGCACCTATCCTGGATTGCATAATGGTTTCTTGCATAAGTATTTTTGGTTCATGAAAATTCCAGTAAAAAGCCCTATAATACCAGCAATGAGGTAGTTTCAGGATGATGCCATCATACGATGACGTCATAACGAGTTCATGACATTACGATTCCATGCTCCTTTGTTCATTCATATTTACATCAATATTTCAATGCATTTAAAGCCGTTTAATAAAAAAAATAATCGAATAAAATACCGTCATATATTAAATTATCTCTCCGTGTGAAGTCAATTTTCTAATTAATATAAGCATCGACGTCATGACGTCACAACGGTGAAATCTCAAGGGAGGATACACGGGGGCTTTTGGTATGTTGTCATGGCTGTTGAGAGGAGGGCATAAACCAATTTTCAGCTTTTTACTCATTCTGTCCAACCATTTTTCCCAGTTCGACTGGCCTAGTACGTCAAGCAGAAGCTTCCTGGTGTGTCACGTTTCGACCTCGTTCGGGGAAGTTGAAAAGACGCCTCCTTGAAGACGTAAACGAGGAAGAAACGAAGGAACGGGGTGCGGGGGCGTGTGGTGAGTGCCGCAGTCGTACCAGGAAACTGGAAGAGTTTCATTCCTACGTTTCGACGGAACAAAGGATGAGCTGTTCACTTTCCTGTCTGCTATTGCTGGTGCAGTCCTTCCGAAACGAGACAAAGGAGCTGGTAATCACTGATGTTGAAGCAGCTATCTAACGTCCAGGACAAAAAGATGAAAGACGAAAAGGCAACGTGGAAACTCGTTTCCAGAGCTGACTGATTTCTTTGCGACCCTGACCACCACACCAGTGGGTATTCGGAATGACACAGTTTTAATCGAACCGACAGTGAATCGATCCGACTGAACTGATTTAACAGAGATCAGAACAGCAGTGAATTGGGTAGTTGTTGTGAGTGATTTTAAAGCAGTTTAGAAATGGAATTCATTTTAATCTTCCGTTATGAAACTCTCCACACTTCTTCGTCACCTAATCGTTTCATAACAGCGCTTGCATTCCCAATTGGGAGTGACGACCCACTCAAGGATGAAATGGTAGGGATTTAGGACCCCGAAAGCGATTGAAGAAGAAATGTGGAGAGTTTCACAACAGAAGTTTTTTGTTAGATCAATCAAAATTTTTTGATTTGTGGAGAGTTTCACAGCGGAAGATTTAAACCAGCGGTCTTCAACCTTTTTTGTAAAATCTCCCCCCTACAGGCTCTTTGCTTGAAAATTGCCCCCCTTCCTATAATTTTTCTGAAAATAGTCTTTTGCTTTGAAAATAATTCAGAGCTAATGAAATATAAACGGGCAATCTAGTTAGCACAAAACAAAACGAATGCAAATGCATTTGTAGAATAAATAAATGTTATAAATTTCCAAAAAACAGCTCATTCCAACTAATGCGAACCTTGCAATGGTGTTTATCTGCAACCTTTCTCAAAGCAGGTTGCAACTTGGTCAGTTTAAATGGAGTTTCCCCGATCTTGCTCATGTCAAGGCGATTGCGGTATTTATTACGCGTGTGCAGTACTTGGAAGAAACCTTGCTCAGGAAAATACGTCGTGGTAAAACCCAGTAATATTAGCTTCACTTTTCCCGAAAGTTGAGACGTTCCTGGATGGTGGAATCGCATTCGCTTATGCTAGTTAGCTGGCAAAAACCTATTTCATCCATAACTTTCTATGCAGTGAGACTTTCGGCGTGATCTCCACAACAGAATGACTTCATAGCAAGCCTCAAACAACCGGTGGCGAAAAGGATATTTTAGAGTCTTTAGTTTAGCCAAGATTGGGTGCTTGGGCTTACTTGCTGGCCTAAGTTACTCCTTTCCTAGCCTACTGTTCTGTTACACTCTGTCATAAGCAGGGATATAGCGCTAACAAAAAAGGCGTGGGAGCGCACCCAAAAAATAGCCATTTTGAAACAGCTTCCAACTAATCTTAAACCAAAACATGATAAAAGTGTAGGAACACCGATCACACGCGTTCCCGCCCCACTACACCCCTGGTCATAAGTCAGATGAACACAGTACAACTATATCCACAGAGGCCAAAACACTCAGAGTGACTGAAAAACACGATAAGCACATTTTATAACTTACGGCTAGCTGTTCCTAGTTTTATTAGCCGTTAATTTTTACGTATATTGTCTTGCAACAGTCATATTTCCAGTATTTTTATGACAGAATCCCTTTCAGTAGGTCTACGCTGTTTCACTCAAGGTACTAACTAAAGCTTATAAAACACATGATAATGGACTGCCATATTTTTAGCCTGCGAAACAATGGTTTGGCAATGCTTTACCCAAAGCCATGAAGACTTGTTTCAAGACAATTTCTTGAAAAAATGGAGTTTGACCGATTGGGTGTTTTCCGATAGCTGTATCAGTGTTCGTTGTATTCGATCACTATCTGTATAATAGAACTATTTAATGCATACTATATTTATTGAAGCTACTACAACTGATATTGATATGCTTTTCAAGGTTTAGTTGCAAATCTGAAATAATAATTGGCTTGTTGCGGCTTCCGATGTAGTAATACTGTTTTGCCCATCACTAGAAGACTGCATATTAAGCAGGCTAGGCGTGGGAAGGCAAGAAACGTGTTCCTGCAGTACAGTACTTTCTTAGTTTGGTAAATGCGTAGTCCATTATGCATATAGTGCTTTACCTTTATAATGTTCCCAGGTTTCACTCTACTGTAGCTTTTAATGTACTTACCAAATATATCATGCTAAGGTTAAATAACCAAACTCTTTAAAAGTTTGCAGTATACGGAGTTAACGTCAACACCAAAGGCTGAATTATTTTGCAGTTTCAAACGCAGGAAGTTGATAAGCCAAAATAAAGGTAAAATTTGTAAATTTTAAAGTCAAAATTTCAAGTTTTTAGGTCAAAAGATCGGTTGCCCTACAATCTTCGTGAGAACCGCAATGCTTGACTCCCAACCAATCACAATCTCAGTGGTCTCGGATAGTTGGTGCGGTGAAGCGTTTCACAGAACTATGTTACAGTAGTTTGGTTGATGCGTGACCAGTCCGATATGTGTTTTATAAGATTTGTTACGAACCATGGAGTCGAACGTGCATCAAAGGCTTTGATTCCAAAGTAACAAATATTGATCTTTTGGAATCAATTCAACATTCGAGTATGTT
>JGI24158J21664_10005253_pt1 | contig 16876 bp, 11 predicted proteins | sample Ectturendosymbi3_FD_21664 | JGI IMG/M metagenome (IMG submission 21664)
TTTGGTATGTTTAAATTCACTGAGTGATGATGAGAAGCACCCCTCGTGAACCTGAAACATCGCTGACGACGCATTGTCGGTAAACCGGTTTTCTGTCAAGCTTTCTATCTATCTGTGTGTTTTAAATTTCCAAACATATCAGGCTAGATTTATTATGCATAACAGTAAGTTCAGATGCACGCATCGAACAGTATGCAACTTAGCAGGATAAGAATTAAAATCAATACTCAACGATCAAGGAAAAAACGAAATGGTATCCAATCACGACAATAACCATTTTATTTCCCGCCTGGCATATCTTGCTGACATATTTCAACAACTCAATAAAGTTAATCTGAAACTACAAAAAAGTGGAAGGACAATCGTCGATTTCACTGACACCTCAGCGCATTCGTGAAAAAACTTGACAATTGGAAGCGAAAAGCTCAAGCAGGAAATTTTGCTTGTTCGAGATCTTGCCACAGCGGCTGGTTATGAAGTGAATGTTGNTACAGCATCGAAAGTTGTTCAACGCCTTGGAGGNCTTCGTAAGGAATTTGTGCTGTACTTTCCCGAAATCATCAAATCAAACTTGGATTTGGTGAAAAATNGTTTTGTTGTTCCAGTCGAGAATGTTGCGGATTGCACGAAAGATGAACTCATCGACCTTCGGAACAAGTCTGGGGCCAAATACGTGTTCTAAACTAATAAACTTTGTCATTTTTGGCTGAAGGTGTCGGACGTTTATCCAAATGTTTGAAAAGAAGCTCTCCGATAGTTTCTTCTCTTCCTCGGGACACATTTATGTGAATCTGTATTCTCTACGCTTCTGCACGTGAAAGCAAAATATCGAAACAGATTCAACTTTACGCCAGAAGACAATCTCAGACGCACCCTTTCCACAACGGAGTCAAGAATTCACAATCTTGTCGAAAACGTCACACAAGAACAAAAATCGCACTGAGGTTAATCTCGCGGTCTGTTTTGCGTTGCTGATGCTAAAATTGAATAAAATTTGATGTATTATCGTAAAGCACAAATTTTTTTTGCTCATATTTGTGCCTAAATGAAGACAGAGTAGCGTTTTCTATTGTTCTGTGATGGTGGGCCACGACGTTCTGCTGAAAGCGACACGTGGGCCACGGCATAAAAAAGATTGGGAACCACTGTCTTAGACCCTCTGCATGGAACGAGAACGTTTCTTCCTTCGCTTTTTCGAAATTGTTTGGCCCTGGCGGGTAACGTTTGAATAAACAAGGACCTTCACCCAGCTTTCACAAAAATTGCCCATACTGCAAGTGTTTTTCTCATTGTTTAGGGAACTATTTCGATCAATCTCAATCTTCTTACTTCATAATTTTTTGTGATGTAAGGGTCCCATTGCTTATGATCACACTGGCCGTTTTTAGTGAACGCGAACCATTTACAGCAAACCTTCCCGGGCTACGTTGGCTTGGCAGGCCATAATTTACCCATAACTAGCTAATGTCTAATCTTTGAATCACAAGTCCACCCTTTGACTGCAAACATAACTGTCGGTGATTAAACGCACTATGTCACGAAAACGTTTACCTGAAAAGTGCCCCTTCCGCAAACAACAGAAAAACATTTGCTTGTGGCCTACCATATGCGTCGATGTAACAGCGCATAAAATAAATGTGCGCGATAGGGGTGGTGAAGTTACCAAACGCAGTAGAAGCATTGAGCGATGAATACGTGATTAACGACGCAAAGGTCAACTCTCCAAAAGGGCACTAGGGAAGCGTTACTAAAAAGTTGAACGCAGAAGTAAAGTTTTAAGTAATAAGCCTCGAAAGTGTTTTCCAAACGTTTTTTCCGAAACAGAGGCCTCGGCTAGGATCAGTAAATCTCACAAAATCCACGAGACCTTCACGTCAGGGCATGATATTGACAATGTTCGGAATCGTGTACTTCGGTTGGGGTTAATAGCTGGGCGCTTGATTAGGAAATAAGCTGATCGCACAGTTGGCAAGTTGCGTGTATAGCAGTACTCTTCAGTCTTCAACCTTGCCGTGGTTCCCATTTTAAGATTTTTAAAGAACCTTTTGAACCTCACCAGCTACTTCTTTAGTTAAACACAAAAAGTCAAACCGTCAGTTTAGGGAATGGGTCAGATTGCCCAGATACACTTTTTTTTCACACAACGTCAGAAAATCCGTTATGGTATTATTTCAAAGCGTTTTTCACAAGCAATCGTAAAAAACAAAGCTAGCATCAAAACAACCAAGTTTATTAAAATCATGACTTGATTTCGCTGTTCCTGCATTTTTTTCGGCAGTTCGGTCTTATCGTGGGTTAGTTCTTTCTCGACTACTCCCCGCAATAGGCAGTATCAAGAATAGAGCTTCGCTTTTGGGTTGGTTTCTACAGGACAGAAAAGCTCTTCTTCACAAAAACAATTGTAGGCTTCACAGCTAACACAGCAGCAATCTTTTCTGCAAGGTTTTCATGCTCAGGACATATAAGTAATGAAATCCAATGCTTTGAGTTAGTCATTCCTCGAAAAATAATTTCGTGGGTTAAATCGGCCCTATGTTCCAATGACGAATCATCCTCTGTTGGCTCATTATTAATTGTCTGCAGAATACTGTAGTTAATTTCTAGACTTTCGCCGTTATCTTCAGCGCAGAACGCTGGCGCTGATAGATTACCACTAGACAAGTCCAATTGATTGACTTCAGCATGCGCTTGATCGGTTTCAGATGTGCGCGACTAACCGGGAATGACAATTAACACCACTGTAAATAAACTGGGGTATTATGTCTCTACAGAAACCCCAGCCAGTGGCGCTGCAAATATGCAGCAAGGCACTGCAACAGGTCGAGAAGTACCTTGGAGTGCTTTTCACGAGTGACAGTGTAGGCGGAACAAGGAGGTAGGTATACGGATTGGTGAAGCAAACGCAATTCTGCGTGAACTTTATAGCTCTGCAGTCACAAAGTTGCCAGGTGGTCGAGCAAGGACCAAGTGAAGTGATGACATCTCCGATCTTGCTTAGTCCTGTTTGCGTGTGGAGCCAGGCGAACTACCAAAAGTTGCTGAAAAACGTGAGGTTTTTCGAGTCCTAGGTCTGCTGCCCCCGTGACCTTCTCTAGAAGAAAAGAGGTTGTGAAAATGAATGAATGAATAAAGTTTAATTGAACAAAAATGAGGGTGGACATGTCCACTGGACATGGCTTTGGAAAGAAATCTCCATAAACTCTCGTACTCAAATTCAAACTCTTCCATATTCTGAGCAACGGAATATCGCTGAAGTTTACCAGAAACGCGGCCTGACAAATGGTAGATTTGCCGTTCATGTTTTTTTACGTTAGATGTTTTTTTAAACTTTGTTTACCGTTGGCCGGATGTGATCTCATGTCGCGCGACTATTGCATATTGCAGGCAGCATGGCACCGCAACGACAATCGGAAATGGCTAATATCGTTCTTCGCGCACTTATCTCTGGAATCTTTGTCAGCATCCTCAATGCCTCCGTCGCCGGTCAGTTTTATTTTCCCTTGTTGCCTAATCAGCGTCGCTCAGAGTTAAAAGTTGTTTTTTTACAGTAAGGGCAATTCGGTTTGTGTCTAGCTGCGTCGGTATAGTTGAACAACGATTGAAAAGAACATAGTTTTAAAGCATGCCTACCTCGTGAAGAATTCGGGCTGATTTCGTTGCGTCACAGCAAACGCGAAATTGAAACAGATGTGCTGCATTTAATGTTTCAAAATCCCTGAAACCAAACAAAACCATAGATATGCTTTGAAGTGTTAGGACTGCAATGAATCCGTTAGCTTCTTTCCATTCGAATGCATGCAGATGGAGCTGCAAGAAAACCTATGCAGTAACTATGGGCCACCGCTTCGCGTCAGCTGTGATGTCTTGGTGTGATTCTTCTCATGCGAGTACACTTGGCTTTTTCAAGTTCCATCTTGTACTCAACTCTTGTTGCAAAACACGACGTTCCTACAAGAGATGAGCACGGATCAGGACTGCAGCCAATTTTGGCTGGATTAGGACTTCGTCAGACTGCAATGGGGGAGGAAGATAGATGCCTTCACGTGGCCCTCCTCGTTGCGGCATTTGTTGAAATGCTTACTAAATCTGTCGTTTCGAGAGCAACCACTGCTACCCGTGCTGGATGTGTTCAGCGTGGGCTGGGTCAGAATACGCCCTTCTCAGGGCGCGGCAGCAGAAATGCTGCTGAAGATGACCCATGACCCAGCATACTCCAGTTGAACAACGAGGTGCTCACTGCAAGCAAGATCAGCGTTACTTGAGCAACTAGCCTATAAGAACAAGGCTTTCATCGTCGTCCTAGAGGAGATCCACTGCACAACTGCAGATAAGCTAGTGAATCCCAACTTCTCACTAGCTGGGTCAGTCCTGAGCAGGAAGCACGGACTTGCCACGTTTGTCCACGAGCGGTTGGAATGGTCGCTGGTCAATCAGTCTCCAGAACAATCAGAGACTGAGTGGTTGTGCGTAGACGTCGCAGGATGTAAGATCATTAACGTCTACAAACCTCCACGCTCGCGATTTACACCAACGGCCATAACGACGTTCCCACACCCCAGTCTCTATGTTGGCGACTTTAACTGCCAACATGTCAACTGGGACTACAACAAAACATCCTGACGGTGAGAACATGGACTCCTGCGCAACATCCAACAACCTTGGACTGTTGTACAACCCAAAGGAAACAGTCAGTTTCTCCTCTCACCGATGGAACGTCGGCACCAACCCGGACTTGGCCTTCGCGAGTTTCGGCCAGGACAGTCAACTGCCGGACAGACGTGTTCTAGGAAAGCTCTCGCGGCCACAACATTGGTCCTCATAACGCCACCAAGACTCAAGGTTCCTGCCCACAGCGATCCGGTAAGGCGTTGGAACTTTCGCAAGGCTGATTGGAAGCGCTTTTGCCTTCTCACAGATGAATCCGTTGAGAGATTGCCACCTCCAGACACATCAAATATGGAGAAGGCATAGGAGGATTTTTGCAGGAATTACATCGACTCCTCGCACTCTAGACGCAAGGCGTGGAGCACTATCAACACACTCACTGGCAGGTCTGGACGCTCCTCTCGCCTGTGCCCCGTCTCGGCAAACTCCATCGCCTCGCAACTCGTGAAGAACGGGGCACACAGGACCGGGTTCCGCGAGTCTACCAGGCTCGTCAACAAGCAGTTGTCTGACCTCTGGAACATTCCAACACCTGAGGGGCGCGATATCTCGGAATCCTTTGGGCCAGAGGAGCTTGCTGCTGCCCTCAGGTGCCCGAAGCCAGGAAAGTCTCCGGGATTGGATTCCATCTTCCCGGAGTTTATACTCCACGCCGGGTCGGCTCTGAAATCATGGTTTTGCGATTTCCTCAATTCCTGTATGTTCCAACTCAAAATTCCAAAGATCTGGAGAAGAGCACTAATAGTTGCGATCCCTAAGCCAGAAAAGCCACTGGGGGACCCAAAGAGCTACCGTCCCATATCCCGGCTGTGTGACCCTTTGAAATCCTCGAGAGACGCATCTACGATCGTGTCGAATCAATCATTGACCCATTGCTCCCACAAGAACAGGCGGGCTTTAGACACGTGAGGTCAACCGTAGACCTGGTCACCCTGCTGGCACAAGACATTGAGGTTAGCTTTTCGTTTAAGCAGAAGGGCAGAGCTGTGTTTGTCGACCGCAGAACCGCCTACGCCACTGTAGTATGGCACCGCGGCCTCACGTGCAAGCTGCTGCAGGCGATTGCTGCCTGATAGACAGATGGTCCTCTTGATCATGGAGATGGTTAGCAATCGCAGTTTTACCCTTACCACTGGAAACGGCAAAAGAAGCAGGTTACGACACCTCAAGAACGGCGTCCCACAGGGATCTGTCCTGGTGCCCCTTCTCTTCAACATCTACATCTCTGACCTGCTAACCACCGTCTCCAGAAAGTATGCATACGCTGACGATCTAGCAATCATGCATGCTGATGCATGATTGCCGCTCCTGCTTGTATAAATGGGGTATGGCCTTCTCTGCGGCCTCTTGAGTGTGGTGCAGAAGAACAAACCGTCGACCATGTTGCCCTGCACGGCCTAACAGTTCTGGACGATGAGACAATGGAATTGCTGCTCAACACCTCCCCTGAGATCTAGTACGGCCAAGTAGTGGTTAGGAGAACTGGCTTGAAAGATGAAGAAGACTGCAATTTTTTTGAAAAATTGCGGGTTCGGATTTGATCGGAGTGAGAAATTTTTTGTTGTTTAAATGTGATTATTCTAACCATATCAAAAATTTTAGTTGTGATCCAATTTTACAGATTTCGTAAATTTTGGAAATGTCAAAAACAGCTGTGTCTATTTTGCCTGGTAGAGCTATTATGCCTTCAACCAATCCTATTTGGCAAAGGTAAAATAACTCCAGCAGTGCTTTTGCCCCATGAGGCAAAATAGGCATTGCTTAAAAAATATATGGTTTTGCATGGGCGGATCAGGACTGGATCGGACTGATGATTTTAAAAAAAACTTTGGGAATCAGGACTGGATCGGATTCAATTTTTTCGGATCAGGACTGGAGTTGGACTGACAGATTTCACAGTCCGCTCATCTCTGGTTCCTACCTCTTTCTATCCTAGGTTTCCTGTATGTACCACAACCCATCATGTGCACGAACATATGGAATACGACCAGCTGGAACAACACCGATCCGTTGCGACTGGAGGAATGCTGCTCACGCGCGGGTGAAGCGATGTGAGTTCTTTGAATAAGTTCCAAATTTTGGAAACAATATAATTGCAAAAGAATGATGCACTGTGAGTTCTACTCGAGCAGAACGTCATTTACCTGACCAGCGTGTTATCGCGAAAAGCATCAATTCGCAAAATTATTTTCAGCCTGGTTGCAACAAATAGGTCGCTCACTAGTTCAACTGCTCGTGCTGCTTTTTTAGATTTATGCATAAAAATTAGGTTGAGGAATTCAAATCTACCTATGTGGATTTTTTAAACGATTCCGCGACATACTGGTGGTCGTGAAGGCCCTTCGTCCCTGCACAAACGATAACCCTCTTCAAACGTTTTGTGCCGTTTTCAGTTCTGTACTGGAGCTGGTGCTTGATCNTGGATTTCATTAACAAATGCGCTCCAAGCAGTCTTTCTCGGCTGTGTTCTANCGAACTTTGACATACACAACGCTTTGTCTGTTGAAGAAAATACCATTTCTGTGCCTGGAACAATAAACGCATGGAAGATGAACCAGAAAAAAAATGCATTGCCTCTACAGATGCTGTTAAAGTTTGAGATCGTTTGAAAAAATCTTCAAGTTAATAGATAGCAAAATGAAAGCAGATTTTTTGGAACACCCCGTATACAAAGTTGTAGACCAAAGTAATTTTTTCTTGATTTTTTCTCTGATGGCTTCGTTTGCTGTCAGTAGCTTTAGCTATGATATGAACATTATTGCGAGAATCTAGAAGTTGTTTACTGAAACTAGTTTGACTGAAATTTTTGATGCAAGTCTTGTTTCTTTGTAAGCGTGTTATTACGGAAGTACTGCTCATTTTAAACAACCATGTATTGGTTGAAGGTACAAAAGGCTCATTTTGTGCGTGTTTTCTTTAACGTTTTAAATAACTTTACAAGTGAATTTAGAATTAGAAAAAACGCAAAGCGAAACTTACTCTGTCTCAACGCTGCAGAGTCTATTCAGGTGGATGTAACTTCTGCTTTATGTTACGTACTATTGCAAGCACGATCGTGTAGCTATTTAATACCATGCTCAGGAAACCTTCAAACGCTATATGAGTCGGGAAATAAAGAGTGTAATGCAGCCCTAAATTTCATTACGTTTACCCGGGACATGTGACATCCGTTATTTCCAGACAATAATAGACGAACTATTCTTGACTTCCCTACGTCCATTTATTAATCATTTTTCACAACAAAATCGTACCTGCACAGCGAAACACACATAGCATAAAAATTTTATGCACTGTATACCTCCACACAACTGCGTTTTGGAGGAAAATTTTTATTTGTGCGTAGAAAACGTCATGCGCGTTTAAGATCCGTTTTTTCTTCATATCAAGTCATTGTATATGCCTACCCTTCACGAAATCGATTTCCGATGTCGTATCTGCCACAAAACGTTTTGCACTATAAATTTAATTGAAATTTACGGTAGTAGTTGCACAAACTTTCCTACACATCAGGTGACCCAGAGTGGTAGAGTTCCCCAATTTCTACTTATAGGCTTTGGGTAGTGGACTACCCAGTTATCCTGACCAAGGCTAAACGCAACAGTTGATAAATTTCAGTATCGAGCTAGCATATACGATTTAGTGAGGACGGTTGCTTTGGTCAGTCGAGTTTCATTGGCTAATTCGTAGAAAACTGTTGTCGCAGATGACCGACGCTTGGTATCAATGTTTCTTAGACAGATCTGGCAGAAACAAGATTTTCAAGGGTACCCAAGATTTCGCGCGTAAGCACGCTTATCAGACATGAACGTGTTTAAATAATACGTTAATACCTGATGAAGGCGTGTGAGAAAAAATCTTGGTTGTACTCAAGCGTTGAACCCTGGTTCATCAAATGTGTGTTAGCAAACTTTCGCAGTTACTTTATGTCTTGTTGATAGATGTATGTTGCTGCTCAAACGTTTCATGCTGTAAATATCAGGGGCGTATACTCCGGGTGTGCTAGGCATGTGGGGCATACCCCATCGAACTGATTGTGACGTGACATTTTCCAGATCGTGCGATCAAGGTAAAATCACAAAAAAGCTAGAAAGATAATTATGTACATCTCATTGATTTTCTGAGCCAAATTTCAAAACTGTCGCAATTGAACTTGCTTGATTTAGCTGAATTTTTCATCCATCACTATTGTCCTGTTTCGGTTTTTGTTGTGGCAACCCTGGGTATGCGTTGTTGCAGTCGCACACCTTTGCGTGTGATATCAGCATCAGTATATATACCAAGACATATTCGACCCTCGTCAATTTTGGCAGTTCAGCTCAAAGAAGCCCGTGTCTGTTCTGTTCCACCAGTAGTTATATATTCAACAGCCACACAAAAAAGAAATAAATATATTATTTCGTATTTTATGCGCATTCTCAGTTCTTTTGTAGTTTTAACAAGTTTCGATCTCGCAGCCCTGCATGTGCGCCATTCCAGCCGCACACATTCTGGGCTCGGCTACTCGTATTGGATTGTCTCGTCGTAGCGTTATGATTGCCTCGTCGTAGATACCCCCGTTTCCTAACTTGGAGTATTAGTTAGTTTGAAGTCAATACAGCGACACATGAAGTTATACAACCACGAATAAAGAGAGTGCGTGTAGAATGATGTGCATATTGGGTCATTGCTCTTCGATATAAAGTTGGATTGGAAACGTGAATATGACGTCGTAGTGTGATGTCACAAACAGCGCACACCTAGTAACAATTACCACCATACGCCGTGGGTAAATATCCAGTGGTATTATTAGCAATATTTTCAAGTCTGAATATTAATATTAATTTTTTATTGTGCAGGAACGCGAGCACTGTGATGAACAACTGTTGCGACTGGTTCGCCTCCACAAGTACAACCATAAATTACTGCAATAGCACATTTATAAATATTGTCGCTTAATCAAGGCTGCGTTTGGTATGATGATTTCGTAGATGTTAAAGATATATGCTTTCTGTGAGCATTGAAAAATATGAAAAACATTTCACAAACTTCAACCTACTAGTTTTGTTTGGAGGGAAATTACCTTGTGTATGTTCTAATTGTGGCACTACGTCAGACTAACTCAGCTTTGCAACCTTTTAGCAATTAGGATATTGAAAAGACTTAAATAACTCCATTGCAACTCGTTTTATGTTAAGCGTTAGTTTGTATTTGCTTTTTTAATGTCGCTTTTGAAAACATTCTAAGGTGTTTTTGTTTGTATGAGTGCTGCATCCTTCTTTCACAAAATGCTGGAAAGCTATCAAGCAACATATTTGGAAAACTAGTATTATACGTGTTAGAGCGTAATTCAGAATGGGCTTTGCGTTTTTCAGCTTCTGCAAGAGTAGATCTGTTGCTTTGTGTTCTTCATGCAAACCTATCGTGAACAATCCGTTCGTGTATTTTTGCTATTGTCACTTCGTGCGGCGTGCAGTGTTTCCAGGTTATGAAGCAAAAACCGATCTAGTGAAGTGCTGACTGACGTGCGTAGATTCACTACAGCAAATCGGCTTCGATTTGCGGTACATACATCTCTGACGTAGTTGGTGCTGGTTTTGAGCGATTTCATGATAATACTCCAAGCGGCTTAATGGTTTACCTCACAAAACGTTCAAGAATTGTATGTATTTCCTGAAACTGTAAATCCAGCGCCATGCTTTGATAACTTTGAGAAATTTTCAGAAAATTTTTTCTTTTCATTCTGTATTTTGTGTTGATTTTCAATTTATATGACGATCTGGTTGTTTTAGATTCTTCACTATTCTTGGAGGAGTTTGTATTTTTTTCAAGCTGCCTAGTAGTAACTGCGAAAGCTTTCAAGTTGTTATACAGCTAGGCCCGTAGCCAAGTTTTAAGGTTTGGGGGGAAACACATTTTTAGGGGGTCGAGATTTTTGTTTTTATTATATGTTTGAAACAAATTTTTCTGGGCTCAACAAAATTTGGGAGGCACAAAAAAATTGGGTGGGCACTGCCCCCGAATGCCCCCCGTGTTTACGGGCCTGTATACAGCATACGCAATGAAATATGTTGGCAGAGAACCGCTTGTTCAATGCAATTAGACACCTTTTACGTTGTTTTCTGGTGAAACCAAGCAAAATAATTCTTGCATCTGGTTTAATTCTAAACCTCGATCAACACGATGCCAAAAGTTTTTACAGCGCTCCGTAGAAGGCAACAATCAAACAAAGCATTAAAAGTAACTTTAATTGTAACAATCAGGTTTCCATAGGCGGATCCAGAATTTTTAGAAGGGTGGTTAAGGACGAGTTCATCCGAACGTGTATTGAATGCGAAGCAGTGAAGACCCAACTGCTCAGGTAACTTTTTTTAACAAACACGGTTAAATCGCATTCTCACCATTACCCGGGCTCACTGGGACGTTTCCTGAGCAGAAGCGGCTTTCAAAACAATTCAGAAGTTGTTCTCAAACTTACCTAAACTTGAAAAAGTAACTTGTTGAATGTCGGAAAAGTTTTATTATTAGCAAAACAAACACAGGTCCACGCCTAAAAAACGCGTGGGGCAGGCACAGAAGTGACACAAAAACTACACCAAGAAACCTGAAATGCAGTAACCTTTGTTGGCAGTGTGTGCAAGGCCATGCGGTATTGTGCTCAAAAAACAAAGATGTTAATGGAATAGAAGTTCATGACGTTCGGACTTGAAACTTCGTTTATTTTCGGTAAATTTTCCGATTTTTATTGCACATCACCAGGAGCGTAACGAGGGGGGGAAAGGGGCACAATTCCTCGAGCGCCGAATCACTGCGGGGGGCCACAAAGTCACAATGTCATAAGCACTTTCTTCAATACAGTACATTACTTCCGAAAGATATCAGGTTCGAACATGGGAGTGCCAAACGTTTTTCTTGCCCCGGGCGCCATTTAACCTCATTAAGCTCCTGCACAGTGCATATCACGATTGTCTAGCCAAAATGGCGAAATTTGTTTACAAAAATACCTGCCCATCAGTGGCAAACTATTTAAACAAAGTGCTGTTCATTATCAAAGTCATTTGACCATCGAATATAACTTGAAGGTCGAAAAAAGGTATATTAATTTGAAAACAAACACAATTTTGCCTCCTCCACGAAAAAAATGCTTGGGATACGCGTAAAGACAATCATACCAAAAAACTCGAAAGCAGTATGCTGGCACTTTGCCCTGGAAGGTGTTTGTTGCATCACAAGGGCATTGAAAATTATTATCAGACAATATTTTCCCACGTCACAGCGGGAAACGTGAAGTTTGCAGTGAGTCAATGACCAACTTCTCAACCATTCAATTTTTTGTACGAAACGCGACTATACCGCGGTAACGCAATTTTAAAAATACTGTACAGACGGTTGAAAAAAATTGTTAGAGACAGCAGAATTTTGGTCGATAAAAAAGCATCTGACTTCGTGCTGAGCTGAACTTTCGTCCAAAATTTGTTGCTGGCAGGTGTGATACTAATGAGTTGTCATCTTTAGCATAGCCTACAGCTAATCTAGCGCACTTCATTACCTGCCATGTAGGCTTCGTTTCACGGTTAGGTTTGCTATTTTAGAATTTACACTGTCACTGAGCGCTCTGACCTAGCCTGTAGTTAACTACATTGTAAGTTCGTTTTAGCGTAATTTTAATGCCTTCACAACATGAGCTGCACTGATTCATAAAAGCTTGCAGGAAAAAATAGTATGCTCTGCAGCTTATTCAACTTTTGTCCACAGTCTGCTCAGACCCGTCGTCACGGGGGTCTTTGGTGGGCTTAGTCCCCTAAACAAAGCTCCAAGCCCCACAAATTTAAACATGAAACACTATAAATCAGTTGCGTTTTTGTCAATTTTTAGAATGTCGAGCCTCCCCGTACAAATGCCTCCTATTGAAACCTTTCTAGCGACGGTTCTGAGTCTTCTGTTTATTCATCTTTTGTCCGCAAGATACCCAATGTTACCCAAATGAAGCACGAGTTTAAATACTTACGTGCGCAGTGGCATGGCCACAGGCCAGCCCAAAATTTTGGGTGGGTAAAAATGTTTGATTTTAGGCGAACAACAGTGTTTTGTTTAAGACACTGCCTATTAAAGCACAAAATGACTAGATATTCTAAAAATTTGGAGGGGCCATGGCCCCCTGGCTACGCCTATGTACGTGCGGTTTAAATAACGTATATGTAATGTAAATACTTTGTGTAAAGACTTAACGTATTTATCGAACATTGGACCATAATTTTTATATAGAAACTTGTTTATTAGAAATTTTATTTATAGTGAAATGATCACATTAGGACTGCCCAAATTCAGCAAAATAAGCTTTGTATTTAATATTTTCGTCCCTATCCCTGTGCAAGAAATGGTTTATTTAAAGGCTATACAAAAAATCACCCCAGTGGACGTTTTTGTGTCGGAAACCACCGATCAAAAAATGTATCTGAAAAAATTGGGGGGATTCAGCCCCCTTAGCCCCCCCTGGATCCGCCTGTGGGTTTCTGCGTCCTCTAAAATCGCAAACGTCACGTGGCGCACCCCAAAATTTTAGCTTCCAAGAACCCCTGACAGAGGCAACTTTTTCGTTGAAGTGATGCTTGACATCTTTTTCGTTAATTTACCGCAGTTGCGGAAGATCCGGAAAACAACACGATTTTTACAAACTTCTGTCCAGAAAAATTGAAAAGTGTTACAATACTTTTTAAACCTTTTTTGGTTGGTGTCATAGGTCTGCTAGGACACTCGAAGAAAATTGGCCACATTACCACAAACGTCTGAAAATTTGATACTTTAGTTTTAATTAGAGTTCATAGTCGTAGCCCTGGGGGCCCAGAGGTTCANGTCCCCCAAATGTTTAGCATATCTCGTCATTTTGTGCTTAGCAGATGGTGTCCCAAACGAAATACCGTTGCTCGCTTAAGTCAAAAATTTTGTCTCCGTAAAAAAATATTTGGGCTGGCTACGCCACTGTTAGCGATTGGTCTGAATAAGTTCAGTGAAAAAATGCACAGTTACAACAAGCAGTAGCATTTTCATCCGCGCAAATAAATCTATTGCAGTTGATATTATTAGTTCATCATCCACAGCAAACGAAGTAATTTTCAAACTGTAAACAAATTTGCACTGGGGCTGCTTTTTCAGTGGAGGTATATTTTCTTGAATTAGAGATATTGATCAATTGTTCAAGGCAGCATTTTACAAATTTTTCAAGTCGTGTTCCGAATCATTGTTTTTATGCATTTCATTTCTGTTTTTTAAAGCCACGCAATAGACCTCATAGCAAACGTTTCCATTTGTCATGACTGCATCATAGTAGACTTAATTTTTTACCCCCTGATGCACTTTTGTTCGTCATGTTAATTGTGATAAGCAAAAGCACCAGACCTCAAAAATGCTATGGACCTAGTAGTACTGGTTTGTGTAATCAGACATTTTCAACACGTCCACTTTTCAGAAAAAGTAACAAACTAAATAAAAAGATGCAGAAATGAGGTTTTCATTGATGTGGCAGATCACTATGTATCGCTAGCGATCTTTTCACAGCCAAGAATCACATCTTCCCAATCTTATCAGACCAAAGTATATATTTGTGTACTGCGTAGGTGTAATAAGCCTTCAATCAAATAAAATAAAGTAAGCGTCAGGGACCGTGTATCTGGAGGGACACAAAATCGTTTGAGCCCCCAATATTTTGTGATAAAAATTATGTAGTTTTACAAATTTCTTGGTTACATTTCTGTTGAAAACCTTCAGCATAAAGTCGGGGAAGAAATAAGAAAAATGGACATTATCATTGGGCTACCTATAGACGGTATAGAGATTTACTATGTTAACTGAATTATTATGATTGTTGATAATTGTGTTGGTTAATTCAAGTTGTGTCCCAAAAATGTATCATTGCCATAATTTTCCTAGCATTTTGCTAATTTGCCAAAAAGGCCGTACTACGGTTGAGTGAACATGGTGACGACATCGAAACGCAAACAACACACTAAGTTTGTACCCCTCATAGTTTTCTAGCAAATTCGGTCTCTTGTAAGCATCATCAACTCTTATCCAAATCGTAACGTGGCAAGAAATATTTTTTACTTACTCAAGTCAACTTTTTCTGATTTTATTTGTAAAAGCAACGAACCGACAAGGTACATGGGTCCCAAACTAAACATTGTTACTATCGGGCATTTATTTTCATATGCTTTAACAATAAGCTGATTTCAACAGATCATGAGAAGTACTTTGAACACAAAGGTTTTCGTTATCACCGGCTAAGTGGTACAATGGGTTGAGCAAGGACCACCAAATCCGGCAGGCTGGTTTCGATTTCCGATCGGGTCGTAAGTTACGGAGGCTTCAGAAACGGTGCTTGCGACCTGTCCAGCCTTGTGATTGGATGTGTGCAAAGAACAGGTTCACGCGCGGTTCTCTCATTGACTTGCCACCAATGCAGCAGTAACTACGAAAGCAACCATGTGGCCTTTGGTTGCAAGGAAGCGAAGATAGGTACCTGCAAACTACGCCAAAGCGAGTATGATAAAACCCTTTGTTTTTTATTCGCAGATCTATCAAGTTTTGTCAAAAAATTTGGTGGTCACGTAAATCAAACTCACAAAGGGTACCCCCACAAAATTCAACCTGCACACAACTCAACCACACACAATCCAACTTCGCGCAATTCAAACTTGCACACTTCCAATTACCACAGCCTAACCTCTTTATAGGGTTCGTTGTACCTCAGTTTAAGTTGCTTGTAAGTACAGTCAGCATACTTCGGCTTACAAGCGTAGGCCTACATTTGCATGTGAGAGCGTTCCCAACTTGCACATTGGCTTTAGTGGTTTTCACTTGTGGCGTACAAGCTAGGGTTAGTTCGAATATCAATAATTTTTACTATCCGGATAACGGATATTTGTATTTTAACTAACCGGTTAACGGGATAATAACCACTAATTTTTAGATAATTGATTTCACGAGATTTTCTTAACAAATTGAATGCAAACTCATGACACAGTTTTATTGTAAAAATACAAATTTGGACAGAGTGGGCTTTATCATGTGCAGGGCCCGATTGTAAGTACTTTTGCGGGCCCCACTGAGTTTTGTATGCAAAAACTGTTTAGGGGGCATCAAGTCATATTGATAGAAATCAGTGACGTGAAAAAGCTAAACCCGAAAGGGTGACGCCGAGACATGGGTGACGTATAGTTTCACCATTTGACAGTAATGTTGCAGTGAAACTAAAACCGTCCTATCACTCTCGTTTCTGGTGAAAATTCTGTTGTCATGGTGGGCGGTCCTATTTGGATTAAATAGCTCCTAACATTTCGATTCATGACACTTAGCAAAGTGGCAGGATCGTTTGTCCACCCAATGGTTCCGGTAAATTTTGAATTTTCGTGCTCGTAAGTCTCATCAGATGCATCAGCCCACGAACTTCCTTCTTTGTCAGATTAAACAGTTTCGAAATGACTTACCTCACTTACTGTACATAAGCTTCCACATTGGCTATCTGGCATAACATCATCAGTCTGGCTGCTTACGTTGTCGCAATTTTCACTGTGGTGTAGCTCTTCTAAAGCATTTTCTTCATATTCTGAGGTAGCTCTGTTAAAGTACTTGTCCAACGCACTATCCTCTTTCTCGGCTTCAGCATTTTTTGCCTTAGTTTTCAATATCCCTCTTTTGACTGCCACTCAATGTTTTTGGCCTTTGACTCATGGTGTTTAGCTTATTGACAGAAAAATAACACATTCAAATAGCCCAAAATCGACTGTTAAACTAAAAAAAACTCCGGTACTATACCTGCTGCCCATAAATATATACTTAACACGTGTAAAATAGTCACAGTGAAACCCGGTTATATAGCCTCCGGTGTCAAGAGAAATTTCTGACTTCACGCCATGTGCGCATGGACAGAGCAACATTCAACATGTCCAATACGCTGAGAAAACTGAAGATTAGGGTTTGGTGTTTAGGTAAGTGTGTATGGTTAGGGTTAGAAATATAAAAATAATGGGGGTCTAAGACCAAGCCCAATATTTTTCAGTGGTTATACTTATTCCCGTGCTGTAGCTTGTAGGTATCTCACATCTAACCAAAAAGTTTTTGTTTACACAACACACATCAAAAAATCTGAGAAGCAAAATAACTGACAAAAAATAATCGGTCATAAATTTCGCAGAGGGCAGAAATTTCGCTTGACACCGGTGAAAAGAGTGCAAACCGT
>JGI24158J21664_10005255_pt1 | contig 16874 bp, 12 predicted proteins | sample Ectturendosymbi3_FD_21664 | JGI IMG/M metagenome (IMG submission 21664)
AAGGCAAAGGAAAAACACAAAGCAGATGCATTTGCAAGTTCCCCGCAGGACCCCAGAATGTTCTGGAAAAATATCAGAAAAGGAACTCGGAAAGATTCGTTCCCATCCACGGTGGGCGGCACAACTGGAAGTGAAACAGTTGCAGCGATGTGGAAAAAACACTTTGAAGCTTTTACTAAATTCATCAAAAACCCGCAATAACCTTTGCAAAGCAAAATCTAAACAAGCACAAACATTTTCACAAACAATTTCAAATATTAGCGTTCACGTAGAAAGCTGGTTCTTTCAGTAGCTGCATTTTTTAGACGTTCTTTCGGGCAATCCTATCGAAATCTGCACAAGTTTTGTAGTTTTCGATGGGGAACGACACCTTCACCAACTTGGGCAAAAGGAGTTTGTGCATGCAGCTGAGCTTGTAAGTCACGCCAGCAACCTATGACTGACGCCAGTAGGGGAGTAGATCACGCGAGTGTAAACACTGACGACGCACAGTAGATCAATTTGGCGCGAAGTGCTCCTGCTCAACTCGTGGTTTTCATTGAGAAACAGGCAAGATAATGTATGACATCTTCTCCGTCAGAGAAAATCAACTGCTTTTGGATAGCCAAATGGGGCTAGGGCCTGCACCTCGTGCATGCACTAGTGGTAAAAGGTCAAAGCATTTTCTTGACAACATAATGAACGTTGTACTTCTCTTTTTCCAATGGAAGTTAGTCAAAATGGCTTGCTTTTTGTTGTGAAAGGTCAAACCATTTTGTTGATGACATGAACTTTGAGATAATCAAATGCCAAGTAAGCTTTTTCTATGGACGTCTGACATTTTTTCTTGGCTTTTTTGGGCCAACGCCAATGTTACCAACGGTGAAAGTTTTGGTTTTTATTAGCGTTTTTGTCCAAGACTATCAACGGTGAAAGTTTTGGTTTTTATTGGCATTTTTGTCGAAGTCACCAACGGTGAAAGTGTTGGTCATTTTGGCCACGGTTAGTTTTACTGGCCACTTTGATTATGAATACCAATGGTGAAAGTTATGTGATTTGGAGTTTGCCTTTGAGCAACCTCTGGCATCCCGCTCCGCCACACGCGAGCTCGCGTTCACCGGAGTCAATCTCTGGGAACCTGCTGTGGAAACAGGAGCTGTTTTTTCTGATCAGATGAGCTTGGGAACACTTGCTAAATTTTACAAAAACCCGCGCGCGCGTCTAAACCTGTCAATTCGTCGAATATAAGCGAATAAACAAAATCTACCCATTTTGGGCAAGGACAAAAACGGTGTTTGTGTTTAGAGGTTGCCTGAGCGGGGCATGGATTTCTGATAAACAAGCTTCGATTTAGTTTATCCCCTAAAAAGTTTAAACAAACTGCCACACCAGTCGTTTCCCTGAATGGGGTAAGTGTTGCGTTGCCGACGATATCAAATATCTCCCATAACATAACGCTTCTGTTTTACGATGATCGAACACAGTGGTTACTGGTGTCTTGTTTAAATCTTCGTTCGTCATCTTCAGTAAAGAGTACGTGCACCAACGAACTCCGACCCTACGAAGCTTCATGTATAAGCATTTCTATACCTGTGTTCTTTAAACCAGTGCTTCTTAACCTTTTTCGGTTTCGTTCACCCCTGCCATCGATTGCTTCATTCCCATTCACCCAACTACGAATGCATATCCCACATGACATTAATAACCTAACCATATACAATGTTATTGCTGAGTTTGAGTTTTGTACAAGATCTATTTAAGTGAAGTAACTCATTTTAAGATACCCGAATTTGCATCAACTGTCAAGACATGGCAAGCTACGACAGCAACATATGCAGTCATCCGATATACTGTAATTTAATGAGCAAAGACACAGAACCTGAAAACTATGGGCTCAGTGAGAATCAAACTCCAGCCAGACCTCTTCCACTGCAAACATAATAACAAACCCCAAAAAAAGGACCGAAAACTATAAATCTCTGCGACAGAAAGCATTTGCTAATTATTGCACTGCTCCCGAACTTTAGTGATCAACTTTTTGATCTGTAGATGAAATAATTCCTCCAATATCGCCCTCAGCAACGAGTCAATGCATGTCAGCGCATTTCGCGTCTTAGTTTTCATTTCGACAATTGGGCGTTGGAAGGATTTTTTCCAGGGGGGGTGGCAATAAATGATTTTACTGGGTGGTGACCAAAAGCTTCTTTCCAGCGAGGGGGCGACCACGCAGAAATTTCATTTTAACAATGCAAAACTAACAAAAAAGGATTTTTATGCAAAAAAATTAACAGGAAAGTATAAGATTTCAAAATCCATGGGGCCCAAGGCCTCCGCTGCTCACGAACTCGACCAAATACAAAAACCCTTTCCCTGGCATATACGTTGTAGTCATGAGCAACAGATGTTGCAAGGTTTGAATGCAATTTCTTTATAATCTGGGGATTCAAACAAACCAATCCAAAAATCCCCATAATAGAGATTTGTTTTGAAAGACTTTCTGATAAAAATCTTGCTGAAGGAAACTTATTCTCGACGCTAGCCTTCCTTTAAAAACCTGATTTGCAAACCTGATGAAGCTGCGGGCGTGTCCCGATCGATTTCACTTAGTCATTTAAATTTACTTTCATCAACACAAAGTGTTATTGTACGTGTTTCTAACACCTTCTGTGGGTATTACCTGAGATATAAACGCGCATCAGATGTTGGAATCAATACCAAAGTGGTAACAAACAAATATCACAAATAGGCTATCCCTTTACTTCGACCGGTAAGGCTACTCTGATTAGCGTTCATGTGTCTGGTTTTCACTCGAGATTGAGATTGAAACTTTCGAATGTAGGCCTACTGCGATTTAACAGATAACATTCTCACAGAACGCTCGTGCAGAGCACAGCAAAGATTCTGTCACTAGAGTAAATAAAACATGGCATCTCTTGGTAAAATCTATCTCGACTATGTTACAGATGTAGTGACTTCCATTGTAGAGCGGTTTCCTTGAAGTGATAAGTTGCTGACTGCTTTAGATGCAAAGTTAGAACGCTTGAAGTTCACCATTTTATTAATGAGTGCTGATATGTCTTGAGTAAAAAAAACAAGAATCAGAGGATGCAAAAAATGTAGCAACAGAAAATTCATTCACCCTTGCTCTTTCATTCATCCTTGCAAAAATTTTATTCACCCTGGGGTTAACCATTCACCCGGTTAAAGAGGCACTGATTTAAACTAATGTGATATGGACCTTGTGTCTGAGATAAACACGCAAATAAAAGCAAAAGTTAGACATGTGAACCGTCACAAGCAGCTTTTTCAAATCCAACTTTAAAATTATAATCAAAAAACAAACAACTTCACAGACTTGTGCAAGGCGAGTTGGCGAACACCAATACGAACGCATGTCTTGCAGTATGATACGAGACATTCGAATCTCTCTAACGCATGTGAGCATTCACTACTGTCTATGTGTAACAGAACACCAAAAAATTACACAAAATACACAGGATTACTGGTTGAGCAATTACAGGCGGTGCACACGTTCCCAACAATGGCGTGTGGTTAATTACACAAATGAAGTTCAATTTGAAGGAAACCAGCAAAGGCACCATGGCAAGCAACTTACGCATACAGATATACAACGTGTTTGTAACATAAATGTCCTACCGTCAGTGACAGGTGCATTCCAACCACGGGCACATATCCTTTCACAAGCTTGCAGAGATGGAACGCCGTGAAAAAGAAAGCGGGTGGGTTTTTCAAGAAAACTTGAAAAATGATTTTTCCATTTCTTGAAATCTTGGTAAAGCTTCGGATTTTTCACTTGGTGAATCTGTGGAGCATCGCAAAGAAGTTGGCAGTTGCAAACAAAAGCAAAATACCTAACATTGCCTTTTTTTAATCCTGAAAAATACGAACAAGTTCAACGGCTGTCGCTGGAAATAAAAAGCAGCAAGGTCATCAAAAATGTGAAATATTTTGTGGAAGAGGCATGCAACTACGCGCAGCCATCAGCTACGCCTCCCGAGAACAGCACTGTAGTCGCACGGATGTGTTTATTCGTCAAAATAAGGTAACAAAGGTCGTCAAAACGTTTCAACTTTTACTTAGCAACAAACTATGATCATTTGTGAATCGGTGCTCCTTCACTCAACAGCAGTCGTTTCTCTCCTTAGGTATTTAAAGCTTTTGCAATTATTGAATTTTTCACGTTACGCTCCGTGTGGCGAAGATTGAATTTGCAGAAAGCGACACCCACTTTTTATTGTTCATGTTTTATTTCTTCATGTATACGCTGATCATGCAACGCTTGTTCGCTACACAACCGAAAATCTATTCACGTGCGTGTATGAACTTTTCGATACTTCGAATGGATTTTACATGAATTCTTTGCTGTTTGTCGTTTCCAACAGACCAACGGTTTTTCTGCTGCGGTTTCTTCAACCACGCATAATGCTCGTTTCCGATGTAATTTTTTTTCGCCTTTTTTTCATTAATTACTTGAATCAATTTTTGTTTTTCCTTCGTGGACCGCTTGCTTTTTTGAACCAGTCGTTCGCTGTCATTTGCTGTTTTTTAACTGAACCAGTCGTTCGCTGTCATTTGCTGTTTTTTAACTAAGCAAAATTTATTGGTTGAACAAAAATTTAGTTACAACAGCATGTTGGGTGCAACAATCAGTTCAGTGTCGTTTATACTCGCTTTTTGTACTCGTTTTGCAGCATTACGAGTGATCTGCGGCGCTCATCCCTGCTTGCTTGCGCCATGNGCCACGCAGCTGCTTTTGTAGTAACGCTGTATTGGTGGTGAGCCNATGGCAGGATCGCGCGTGAACCGTTCCTTTGCACCCACCCATCAACGCCGAGAACGAGGCTGGACAGGCCGCAAGTACCGTTTTTTTAAATCTNCGGTATGATCGAAACCAGCCTTATAGGTTTGGAAGCGCGTGCTCAACCAACTGTTCCANTTGACAATGTAGAAAGTTACAGGAAAGTGCGAGAATGTGACAAAACAAGTCTTCGTTTCATGGTTATGCGCGCTGAGAAACGGTTTATTCTTTGTTTGAATATACCTTCTTAGCCCCAAAATCGCATGGTTTTAAAGATATCGATTATTTTATATTTGACCGCTCAAAACTCAGCAAATAAGACTTTGCTTACGTGGTATACATCAAGCCATCATTGCAGTAACTTAAACTCTACAATTCGTAACGTACAGGGCCACTCAAGTGTTCTTTCGATCCTGATGGGGGGGTTGCGAAGTTTGATTTTCGCATAACAACAAATTTCGCGAGCTGCACAAAAGACTCTCGATTGTCTGATTCGCAGAGTTAAGCGGTCAGATGAAATGTGGTTGTAACGAAATTAACACTAAAACTGTACCTCTCGCACATTCACTGGAAAGCCACCATTTGCTGTGAATTTTGACAACACACTGGAACACTTTGCCTCATTGCCAACAATNGACTCCGCTTTNCATTCTTCAGTTTGCAGTTCCCGCCAATGTTCACGCCAATCTGCAAAGGAAGTTCTTCTGAGTTTTGTGCACTTAACTTTGTTTGCAGTTCTAGATNTCTAAATTTGACCAAAATGATGAGGTAGAAGCACTGCGATGCAAAAAGTGACTAGAAACTCCAACATTTGTGTCTACGACCGACGGGAATGATGGCGGCGGAGTGTGAGAGCTGCGCACCGGGTCCAGAGACTCACAACGTTTCACCAGATACCTTCTAAGAATTACTAAAGTTTAGCAACTCTTTCAAGACCTTCACTGTAACCAGCCTTCAGACAAATTTTTAGAATATTTCAACAAGTTCCGAATTCGGTGCAACTCACTATGTTTATACGACAACACCAAAATAATCGGATAATTTTTTAAATATTGCACAAGTTTTTCTGCAATTGCAGTTGCATACCTTCTGCCTTTAGGTTCGTGTGAGAATGGTTACATCACTAAAACTCACACACGAGCGTTATTTTGGTCGTATCCCGTATTTGTATTATCATCACAGTAGCTTGAGGAATATGCAAATGTAATCACCTGTATGCAGTGTTCACGTATGCGATACAAATATAAGCTGCGCACAACGATCACGTGATCTCAGAACNTTCATAACACCGAGATACTGCAAATCTGAACAATCTCTGGAAATGTGTAGATGAGGAAAGTTCTTCAAAGCGAAATTAGCTTAAAATTGACAATATATATNTCAATGCAATGTAAAACGTAACCATTGTCATATAAAACGTATTTATAAATCGAATTTTGGATTTATAAACCGGCTATTTTTCAATGCAGAANTTTCGTCCCAAAGCAAATTAGCATGAACACGCGGTTGAATTTCTTATTTGTAGATTAATTAAACGAANTCTACTGATCAACCGATGTTTGGGTAACGAAATGCACGTGGGAAAATTCCATTCCAAGCTGCGTTGGATTTATTATGTGGGTGGATTTATTAAGCGGCTTCTACTTTGTTTGTACTAACTGGAAAGAAAAGGTTAGTTTCACGCAAAGCACAAGAGATTCTTGCGAAATCGCAACAATTTCCAAACGCATACGTTTGAAATCAGCTTTGCAACAAACCATTCCGAGATGAACTGCACTATTGAACGATTAGACGCTTCACTATCACCAACCGTCATGCGAAAATTGCGGAGTTTGCTGGAGAGTAGAGGATTGTTCTGAGTTGGGTTTCTGGAAATCAGTGGAAGACTCAGAACGAATGGAGCTTCGTTGGCAAAACTCGTCGCTAGCCGCTGGTTCCGGATGAACCCACTCCGTGACATCTTTTGCATGGAGATTCGAGCTGTCATTGGCTGGAGAAACACGGAAAACATAACATGGTACTACAATATTTACGTCAGCAATCACACATAATGTGAAGGAAACAGCTTGTTTGTTTGGTGGCAATTTTGCGTTACCGCATTGATGGTATTGGCAAGCTAGTAAAGCAAAATGCTTTTTGTATGCGCCCACCCCGTGATGATTTTTTAAGATGTGTAGCACAGACTTCATCTTTAGCCCTAACACTAGAACCTTCATCAAGCACATTAAAGATAAAGGAAATGCATCCAGAACTTTTCTGCCTGTCTCCATTCGGCTTTGTGTTTTTTGTCTGCACTGTAGCCTGCTATGCACTGCAAAGAAAAGCAATATTTTTGTAGCGCGGTTTAATTCTAATAATGGGGATAGTTTAAATAACATTCCAAGCAAGGATTATCATAAAATTTATTGGTGGTATTTCTAAATACGATTATTTTTCTGCAAGGTATCTATTGACTAAGGATTTATCCCATCATTTAAACATAGCCTTGTTTCCCAATTTCCTCAAGCGACCATACTCTCTTATAAAGGTTCTAGCCAGACACACACGCTGGGTTCACAATTATCATGACTTGAAACCACTGACAAAATAGTTTTGCCAAAGAAAGAACCGAGGTAGCTAATTTACATAAACAAAACGCGCGCTTTGACAAAACCTCTGACAGGAAAAACATGCCTCTAACTTGCAGCACGGTGTCAAACCGGCAATGTCATGGAATTTCAAAATTTTGCGTTAAATCCATTGTCCCTAGATCGTTTCAAGCTCTACAGTTTTGTTACCTATTTTCTTCGAAGTTGTATGTTAATGCCACGGCATATAAAGTTTCTTGGAGCATTTGGCGGATTTGCAAAGACCTCATTGCTCAGCCATCCGAGACCATGCTCCAGTATTAATCCCACATTCTCGCAGGACAAAAAAACAAATTTTAATTGAGTGAAATTAGACGTCTGTAAAGATTTTAGCTATTCAGCTCCATTGCATTGTTTTTCTTGTAGGAACACAATTTTTCCAGACCACAGTTCAGGATCCCGATCAACTACCTCAATTTAGTGGGACCTGATCCAGCTTTTAATTTTGAACAAAGCAAAAATCTCATTTGGACTTGAAAAATGCGAGCGCCTAATGCGCGGTAAAATATATCAAGAAACCAAAACGCGACCACGCTGATTAAGCGTAGAAAGCGCCGTCGCATGCGACATGTTTGCTTTGATATTAAGCAATATGCTGCATTTACCACCCGCTGCGAATCTATGTGCCACCGACATATTGATGAAAGCAAGATGGCGAAGGAATATACAGTAGATTCTAGACGTTGTTACGCCATTTCTTAACCTGTTGAGAATGTCACGTGTATGGTTGTAACACGTAAATACGCTTTGAAATTCATAAAGACCACCACGCAGAATGCAATAACCTCTGCAGGTTCTGGCAACGAAAGGATACCAACTTGCAAAATCACTGTTGTTGTTGTTGTGCATAGCCAAAGATGCGCACGCGCTTGAAGAGGAATGACTCAGTAATGTAGGAGTCCACGTTTTGGACGTTCGGTGATATGGTGTCGGGCCAAAAGGATCCGGTGCATTGTGGTTCACTTCATACTGGCGCTTAACATATGCCTTTGCTTGACTGTCATTTGCCGAGTCAGATGACAGCGGATTGACGTACAAATGATCATTTGACTGCTCAGCAGCCGACGAGGGAGTGGCGCTATACTGGCTGGAAGGAATATTAGAAACGCTGAAGTTGTGGTCAACACTCGGCTGAATTGAAGATTTGTCAGGATAACTTGCTTGATGATCAACATCCATTTCTTCGTCAGGAACTTGGCCTCCACATCTGCTGCCCGTGCTGGAAGAAATATATTCAGGGGACGCATTCCCCACGTGGTTTTCATGTCTACTAGTTTGTTGCATATCACGAGAAAAACTTGAAGAATTTTGCTCCTGGTGGTTTGACGAAACGGAACCAAGTGGCGTGTCGGTAATAATTCCAGAAATTTCCGGGATGGCTTGTGGGGGAACCTCGTTTGTACTTGACGACAACCTGCCGGTGCTGGTGTTGTTGTTGCCGCGATCCACTTCATAAAGTTTTCTGCCGCTTTGGCGATCATCTCGAACATCTTCCATTGTTGCTCGCGGAGCATCCACAAGCATACCGCTCCCGTCATCTCCAGCTACAGCAGCCTCTTCTGAGGTTTCCACCTCCATTGCTCCGGTCTGAGTCCCCACATCTTTCGCTGAGGACGTGTTGCTGCCACTGCGAGAAGTTTGAAACGGTTGGAGTTAACTTTATCAGTTTTCACTGTTTTTATGAAAATCACAACCGGCGCAAAAAACTGAGATCAGGTCACTGCTCCGCTTGCCAGCAACAGCGCAGAACACACCTTTGTGCAACAAGGACCTCTTGACGAAGCACNTTAGCATGAATGCTTTNAAGCTTTTCTGGTTTCTATTACCGACTAATATTACTGACGTGGAAGCCACCTGACAACTAGCGAATAAGCAGAGTCAACCAATGCCCTATCTATCTGCAATTCACTTCGGGTGCAGTAGACGTCCGCATGCCCTCTACAAGTATCAAGCGCTTTATCGGCTGGATTTGTAAAAGCAACGTAACAACTGCTCTTCAAATACCTGTGAAGACTGTCTCTTCCCAGACTTTGAATAGTTTTGAGTTTTGTAACTGCGCGATCAACGTCTTTTTTCGATCCATGAATCGAGCATCTGTTGATCGTTCTAAAAAAATAAAATGTTGGTATGTAGTCAAAGATATGCGTACCAATACGGGGGCCACGACCCTTAAGACTCCCCTCATTACGCAAATAAAAATGTGCGAAAGACAAAAACCATTCGGTTTTTGTAATCGTCTCATTAGCACTGATGTGTTTTGCTGATTATTGAGTTTAATAAAAGTCGGTGCTCTCTTATTTTTTCTATTCATTTTTCTTGTCAATAAAAATTTGCGAACTTCTGTTTGACTGGCACATTTCTGAACTCAGGTTATCTAACCCCAATTTTTGTTCTCCAACAATTAAGAGTGCTCAATGTTTCGGCAACACAGCTTTTTATTTACAACGTTTCTGTATTAAAGCCAGCATTAAATCACGTGCAACTGTCAGTTTTGTGCTCACGACCAGTCATCAACCACTATTGTATCAAATTAGGACTATCTATTTATACACGAAGTTTCATTTCCACAAGCTCGAATTATTTGCCACTATTAGGCAAAGCACATGCGCACACTTTCAAGAAATATCAAACTGTGAACGGCCCTGATCTATCAATACGTGAGAAAATCTACAGACTTGTGTCATGATCAAAATTTTCCGAAACCATCAGAAAAACATAAAGGCACGCCAGGAGAACAACTATGCAAGGTCAGTCCACCACAAGCTCGAACAAATAACCACGGTAAGCGCAGGTACTTACTTCGTCATTAGCAATTCTACACGAACATGAAATTGTTCACCCAATTGCAGAAGCGCTTGATGCTCAGCAATTAGTACCTTGCGCGGTATGTCCAGCAATTGGCAGGTTTCTTTCTGTGCCGACCTTTCGTTAATCAAACTCTGCAAATAGCCCCATGCCTAAAAAACAAACAGGTCAAAAGATTCTTGTTTTTTTTAACCAGTGCCAGAAAATGCAAATTTCCCGGAAATCCAAGGTTGATTTCCCGCAAGCCCCTACAAATTCCGTTTAACTAATTTTCTAATACCGCAAAAACTCCGGGCATGAGCCGCATCTTTGAAGTTGCTGTCCTTCTGGAAAGAAAGTACTAACATCTGAAATTTGATGCATAAGCCGCCATAAGGTTCATACCCACAGTTCACGTTCTTCATTTCAAGCTGCTTTTTGCCGGCGCCATCATTTGAAACGCCTTTGACCAGGGATCTCACAAATGCAACTCCAAAAATCCCTAGAACAGTACTAAAAAAATCCCTAAATCTGTACTNGCGCAGCATAAAATCGGAGTGCCATGATAAATGTTAAAAATAGAACCAAATATCTGAATTGCTAGCATTGCCAAGTGTTGCTCTATTTTTTGACTGAAGATGGATTAAGAATAATCCGAAACGTGTCAAAATAAAACATGTATAGTTTTTTGAAGGCTTTTTTAGTGTTGATGAAACTGTTAAGTCTGAATTGCTAGCAGAACCAAATACGATTTGAAAAATAAACTAAAATAGTTCATTTCAAACATTTTCGTACTTTTCCGAAAATCCTTAAAAAATCCCTAACAAGGGTCAAAAGTTCCAATCTCGGGACAAAATCCTTAAAAGCGAGAGCATTGCCTTTGACACTGTTACATTATTCCTCGGCACACGACACCACCGCTAAACGCAGAAAAAATGCCAGGCGAGCAATCCAGAAAGACACTGCTTTGCTACAAACAAAGACCGCTTGTGTGCAATAGATGGAAGTACACGTCATGGTGCTCATAGCATTCAAGGCCTATTTTACTCGGTAAGGAGTTCGCGAAATACGAATGGCGGTTAGGCTATAACGATAACAGTACAAGGATGCAATTTTCTGCGTTGCGCGCTTTCAACTTTTCACTCACCTTTTCGTTGATCGTTTCATTATTAGAGCACAAAGTGACAGTAAAACCTCTTCTGTCAGCAACAGGCTCGCTACGGACGGGATCCACTGAAGACGAGTTTCCACGTTTGACAGCAGATTTCAACCGTTGAGGACCTTCGGTTACTGTTAGTAAACGATTAAAGAGGAATAAATTTGTAAAAATTATAAATAAAAAGGCTTTTGTTAAATATCAACACTAAAGCCAAAACGCTTCCTGTATGGTCACTACAGAACCACGCCACGGATGAGGTTTCAGTGTAAGTAGAACATTAATTAAAGCTGCAGTAGAAGTGATGGCACGTTTGCTGCGATGTTCTACATCAGTCGTTCACCAAGACTGACACCATATGTGCACAACTTATGGCAGAGTATAATTCGCTCAAAAAACGTTTCCATTCAAAGCAGGTGTTGATGTCAACAGTTTCGCAGATTTGCATAAAAAGTTTTATTTTATTTAGCGCTTATATGTGCCGCCAGAAACTTTTCCAACTGCTACTTACTCATCGAGTAAAATTTACATGATTCGCAAATAGTTGTTTTTTAACCTAATTCATATCTTCTTTCATTCTATGCAGGCGCGACTGGGTAACGTGCTTGATGAACAAGATACTGGGTAACGTGCTTGATGAACAAGATAACACGCAAAAGCTCGTCGTTCTGTTGAACTACGAACAATGATAGTGTATTATGCGCTGTTTTTTGTGCGGCTAACCCTAACGATCAAGTACCCACGTAGCAGCGTTGTTAACAAATTAATTCAGCACTGTCAACTATCTATACTGCCACATGAAAACCCAGGCAACCAATTCTCCCTGTTATTTCGGTAAGCTTGCGTCAAACTTACACGCAAAGTAATAAGAGTTTTACCACGTAGAGTTGATTGCTCTCGTAAAAACCGCCTTTCTGTTTATTATTATCTATTCACATCTCCATCCGAAAATGGTCCAAGAGTCAAACGTCGACGTGTATTATTGAAGCAAAACCAACAACACAACCAAAATTCAAAAATTCCGACCTGGTTCGTGGGAAAGATCAGGAGGCGCTTGTGACGGGTTTTTGACAATTTCTTGTCGGAAAGTGTTTATCTTAGAACTGTCGAAAACCACAACCCGGATCTCGTTCACGCACCCAGCATGCTTTGCTCTCTTGCTGGCAAATTTCGTAATAGCGTTGCGGATGAGTTTAGCGCATGTTCGAGTGTCCGCAGCGTGGTTGCCTGAACGGGAAAGACGAAGACAAATCAAAGCGTCATAACTGTTTTAAATGACCGGGTACAATATTATTTATGAAGAACGATGCAGCTTTCACCGAGAAAAGTCATAACGCCTGCCCGATTGCATGCGTAAGGGTAGGAAATTTCGACCACTGCGTTGTCAACACAGGCCGCAACACAACACGTTGCGGCCATGCACATGTAATTTAAATTTTAATAAAAAGTCTGTGTATTAATAAAAAGTCTTTGTCTACTATATGCAGATACTTAGTAGAAAGAAGGCCTAAACAGACGTGTGGAAGCAGGCTAGGCTCAGTGTGTGGAGCAGAACAGAAGCAATACAAAAAAATGTTTACACTCACTGGCGGCCGTAATTCATAAAAACAAACGTAATGCGGCGCGCAAAAGTGAAAAGATTGTGCTCTTCTGTTTCAGGACATAACTTGCCGCAGGGCGTTTTGCTCCGCGAGCGGCTGAGAATGAACTGTTTCACAAAAATTTCGTTGATTTTCTTTGAAAGACCGCCTCAGCAGAATTTTCCTATTTCACCAAAAAAGGGCAAACGTGACTGACGGTCGTCGTTGATTCAAATGCGAATAAAATAGCAATTTGCGGCAGCTCTTGTTAAAAAGTACGCGGTGCCGCAGACGAACAGTTGTCGTTTTTAATGAGAAACTTTTCGGAAAAACTTTTGATGCAGTAAACAAAAACCTTTCAATATCTGGCATTTCACTGATCATAAACGAAGTAAGGCAATGTTCAAGTCACACCTAATAATTGCGCTATAATCTTCACCACTCGATACGGATTACAGTTCGTAAGCAACAAGCCAGAGATTGCAACGAGGCAACACCAGCGCAAAAATACGTTTTCTGCTTCAATACATCTGTGTTTTCAATAACTGCAGCTAAAAACAATGCGAGAGTTCCTTCCCGAACGTGATGCAAGTTCTCGTATACTTTATTCGCTGAAACGAGGCTTTACGATAATTGCTTAAACACAAGAAGACTTGCAAACCTGTTCCAATCGCTGGAAGCGCTATAGAGCTCAAGCGCAACTTCTCAGCTTCATCAAAAACCTTTTCAAGCTTCGGCAAAAACTTCTCCGGTTGTGACAGATGCTCGATAGCAAAGTGAGCAATTTTGGTGCATGGTAATCTATACCCACTTGTCACAACATAAGCTGGAGGAGATCGTGACCATCGCCAAAGATTCTCGCGACATTCTTCTGCAATCTCCTTTCCACCTTTAGTCAGCAAAGCTCTGCCTACTTGACCATCTGCAGCACACGTGAAACAACGAATGGTAAAAAATGTACCGGTCAATGTTACTTTGATGAACGGCTTGGTTTTTCATCATTTTTACCTTATGCCAAAACCCGAACACTGAATCGTGAATGCTAGCAAAAGCAAATCGTATGTGTTCCAACCTATTTTTTTCTCTGAGACGTTTCGGCCATATGTCCGAAATAGTTTAAAATATCTGTCATTTTTCGTTTTCGGACATTTAGTCCGTAATTTAGAGTTCTTTCCTTTTGTTTATCTATATGAAATAAACTCAACTGCACATAAACTACAAAAATTATGTTCCATTGGTGAACGATTCTTTTTTCAAATTTGAACTTGTCACTGTTTCTCNGANNNANGNTCAAAAGTGAAGATACTATGCAATGAAAAATATATAGTCCAAGAGCAAGAAAAACACGTACAAAACGGTGAAATTATTTAACTCAGCANCGGCGTCACTGCTCGCATTGTAACGCGCTGCTGANCAATACGCATATGCTGCATCATAGCTATAGCCTTTGTACGATACTGTGTTTAGCCTCAGGCGCATAAGTTTGTTTGCTGTGGAAGGAACCAGGCGGGTTCTCGTTAGGGTTTGCAAAACGAATCTTGTTAGCAGTCTTGCAGAATCTCGATGACTTCCAATCGTGAAAGAGAAGTGGTTTCCACGGAAGTTTGACGTCGCTATTTTGCTTCTCGGAAAAAAACAGCTTTCAATAAATCTCTGATAAAGTTTAAGTGGCAGTGCAGCTAACATCCCACCCATGATCAGAATTTGCATGGGAATGGTTTGCGCAACCCAGTCTGTTATCACAAACCGAGTCCATCTGAAGTTTTACTAACATTTGTGGTTGAGGACAATCCAGAGCAGTGAGAAAGCAGCACATTCTAGCAATGATCGTAATCTCGGGGCTACAAGAGCATGCAAGCGACAACTTGTGCCACACATAACAAGCAAGCCGCCATCACTCTTACGGTTTAAATTGAAAGAAGGTCCAGTTGGGTTAACGATCATGTCTGCATGCTCCTTGGTAATATCTCCTTGCTTCACAACAACCCTCACTGTGCCGATTTTTTCTGCGGAAGTTGATACGGCTGACGTCGGCGATTTTGGCTGTGACGTCACATGTTGCTTCCCAGTAAGTTGCACCTTTCAAAGTTTCCATAGCAACTATAACCATCAAATCCGCACAAAGGCGCTAGAAGCTACGAAGCAACAGCACTTACAACAATTGTTGTGTCAATGAAAACAAAATAGTTTGTCAATTTTGTAAGTACAATGTACCTTTCATGCACAAACTACAAATTGGTTTCAAAAGTATCGCTAGAAATTTAAGTATATTTACAAGATAAAAGATAAAACTTCATCGAAGTAAACCTGATAAAGAAAGTTAAAATTTTACTCGTATTTGTGCTCACTAACAGAAGTGATGATGTCATTGTTCTGTGAACAGTTTGTAATGATGCACGGAGACAGAATTTTACGATCTTATACCAAGCACCAGGTTTAACGTAATCACTGGTGGTGGCATTACTAGTGCGTATCGACGGATTGAGCATTACGCTTAAATGCAAAAACAATCGCTCGAATATTCCGATAAACAAATTGCAACAATAAATTACCTGCTTTATAGCCTATGCCTGCTTTGAGAATATGAGATGATCCTCTAAACAGGGAATAAATGGAAAGTCTTGTGAAGTCATATTAGAAAAAACGCAAAGCCAGAATATTCACAAAAACCGAAACCGTGCAGTCTATTTGAAAACAACTGCTCTCATTAATCATGCTGCCGATAATTACAGTTGTCTTTGAGACGCCCAACATGACTTGGCTCATACCATTGTTCTTTGCGATATGGTTTCTAACACGATGAAGCATCGGTTGCAGACTTTTTCGATTCTTTTTCTCAGACCATGCATTTTTCATCTAGGCATTACGCAAGCTGTACATCGCACAGGCAAACCTGATTAGCAGGGTGGCTCTCCGAAGGTGGAGTGGAAATCTTAAAAAGGAATTCTTTGAAGCAATCCAAGGTCTCGTAATCAGAAAGTTCGATCAAATCAATCTGCAGCAAACGTTTCAGCGCATTTGTCAGTTTCACAAATCAAAACGAAACAACAACAAACAAAACTACTCCACAATATTTTGGCGCAGAGTTGAAATCGCTTATTGCCACTGGGTGGTGATGACGTATGCGTGCGAGCAAAACCAGGGAGTAAATGCTATTATTGGTTGCATAGGACGTGAAGAAAAAGTTTCGTTTAACTTTGCATGAGTACATTTTAAAATAAACACCAATAGAGGCATTCTGCACTACGTCAACGCCATTTACTGGTCTTTGTCGCTGATTTCGATGGCACAATATTTTTCACGCAAACAACAAAGCTAACAAGCAAATCTGGCTTAGACTGGGTTGCTAATTCATTTACCTGGTCAAAATAAATTGAGGGCAACACAATTGAGTGGTAAGCGATACGTTTATTAAAAAACAACTGTGATACATTTTGCTGCAGTACTCTCACTTTTTCTATTTGGCTTGCTGTCGTTTCCAAAAAGTAGCTGTTAATCGCCTGAACAATAATTTTAGTGCATGTCCTGACGTTGCCTCCGAACACACCGGTACTAATAGCAGGAATAGCAATAGACGGCAAGTTATGTTTTTCCGCTTGCAACAAGCACTGAGTGATGCAGCGGTGCAGACAATGGCAGCACTGGCGCTGAGGATGATGTTTTTGTTTCGAATAACCAGAATACCATCTGCAACAATAACAATCTGCTTGGAATACTTAAAAAATCACCAAAATGTTATTACAACACGCAGCAACACGTTAAAGGTCAAAGTAATAGCTTTAGTGACCTTTGCAAGAGCACGGAAACAACTGGTTGCAAATGAACATCGCAACTCTTCAACTGATGCAGTGACACTGTTTCGTCAGCGACAGAGGCTAATACCAGGGTGACCCAAAAAGATGCGTACCCATATTTTGTTCGATAAAAAA
>JGI24158J21664_10005256_pt1 | contig 16873 bp, 6 predicted proteins | sample Ectturendosymbi3_FD_21664 | JGI IMG/M metagenome (IMG submission 21664)
TTGAGCAAAATTTTCGGATCAGGATCGGATTCGGATACTATTGAAATTTTTCGGAGCGGATCGGATTATCAAATTTCAATATCCGCACAACACTGGTGTGCGGTGCGTTCGCCACTCTAGTGGTCACGTGTTCGACGCGTCATTACGTTAAATCCGAAATCAAGGTTACGCTTCAGCGAGTATCGTCTTTATCCGATTATTAGATCGGGATCATTTTTAATATTTTCGTATGGGATATTATTGCAAATGATTTCTATATTATTGCAGGTTACTCTCTTCCTGGGTGTGACTTACAATAAATGCGCAACCTACAAATTCACAATACATCAGATCGGTACGCATAACAACGTCCTAAAAGAGTTAATGCCTCTTTTGGTTGTTTAGTTTCCAGCTTCGTTTGTCTTGTCGTGAATCCGTCAGTAAACTTCCAAGTTGCCCTCTTCAGTTATTTTCTCCAGTAATCGAAGCCTTCTTTCTTTATTATTTCAGAGTCACCAGATGTTTCATTTGCGGAGCCAAGACGAACTCAACAGCCGACAGGCTACACTACAGGCCGGGCCAGTAGGCTGCATATTAGAGCGGGCTGGCGGGTTGCACATTAAGCTGGGCTGCAGAAAAGGGCGGGCTGGAGGGCTGTCTTTTTCTGCAGGCACCCCGTCCTTTTCCGCAGCCCGTCGGACCGCCCTTTTGTGCAGCCCACCGGCCCGCCCTTCTGTCTTCTGTGCAACTGCATCCGGCCAGCCCGCCCCAGTGTTGAACATTATCCGGTTTTCGTATCGTGATCCAACCGGATTCTGCAATTCGGAACCGGACCCGGATCGGACTGGATTTCGAAAAGAACTCAACCGGATCGTATTTGGACATCCAATTTCACTGATCACTGCAGCAAAATGTCTAATCAGAGTGTGTTTTTGGATATAAACCGGATTGGATCAAATATTTGGACAGGTGTACCGGATTAGGATCGTACCGGATTACACAATGAAAATTTTGGACTAGATTAAGATTGCGAAAATCTCCAATTTTTCAACACTAGCCCGCCCAGCCCGCCGGCCCTCCAATTAGTGTTATCCACGTCAGTTGTGGGACCGGATTCGGATAACTGGAGTGGACTCAGCAGGATTCTGCGTTTTTCTTTCGGACCCGGAGCCGGACCCGGAGTCAAATATTTAGGAAAAACCGGGGCCGGAGTCACTTTTAAATTTCGGCAGTAGCAGAAGTCTGTGCGGTCATTTTTTAAGTAAAAACATGAGCAAATTACGGTTGGATCGATGATTATAGCCGGAGTCTGAAGAAGAGTCGGATTCTCAAACTTGAAAAATTGCTGGACCCTGACCCGGACCCGCATTCAAAAATTTTTGGAGAGGAGCGGAGTCCGTGTCTGAAAAGTGACTCCGGCCACCTCTTATCCACGTACGGGTCCGCAACAACTTCGAATTTACGTTTCAACAGATGACAGTTTGTTTGCTAAACACTGAGGGATTTCAGAATTTAAAAACTGTGTCAGGAGCAAGGCATTTTTAGAATATCTACAAACATGTTTATATCCCACAGTTCATGAAATCTCTGTGTTGGATTTATTGTCAAGCTACACATATCACAGTCTCAGAGGTGTCAGGTAGTGAGGTAGCACGCATGTGGAGCGATGTGCTGGTTTTGTAATAATCAAATACAACGTTAGAAGGGAAATTCTGTTGCGTGTTCCAAAACACTCGCATTAGAAACCTGCTGTGGCAACGTGCAATATTCGATCAGTGTTACTGCTGAGTACCTACGGCATAGGGCACATGACAGTGAAGTGATGCGCCGCTGATGTAGTGTAATACGAAACACGGGTTTCCAATCTGCATGTTAACTGTGATCGCAATTTGGTGGTACTACTTAATTATGCACTGGAACAAGATCTTTCAGAAGAAGCTGACGTGGCAAGTCATACAAAGATTTTTTCAAACCATTTGATTTGTGCAAGCAAAGGCACTTTTCTGGGTGACACGTTGACGTTAACAAAATGACTACAACTGATATACATCGATCAAACATGCACTCATGCAGAAAACAACAATGCACTCAACGACTTACAAATGCATGTAGTTGGATAAGTAACTGCAGAAATCTCTTTCTGTTGGTGTCTCAAAAAAGCTTCACAAGGCTTATGTGCCTGTGATGAATTGCAAAATGTCAGTGTATGCATAATAGTACTAAGTTTGCACTTGCCCATGTGGTGCAAGAGAAAAACGCAGGGAGTAGACTAAAAAATGTTTGTGTGCATACCTATTAGTGCTGTTTCCACGTGGTGCAAAAGAAAAACGCATGTGAATATACTGAAAAAATGTCTGTGCATGTACAGTAGTGCTCTTGTTTTCTCGCAGTGCAAGAGAAAAAAACACATGAATGGTCTGAAAAAATGTCTGTTGTGCGCATTAACTTTCATGTGGTGGAACCAAGTACACAGCTGATGTTGTGGAATATCTGAACTGAATCTAATTACCCAGTTCAAATTAGCATTTTGGATTTGGATAGTTTAAGATCCGAATTCTTCTGGATTCAGTATTGCTAAATGCTCTTCCCTAGTTTAGTTATATAAGGTCACATTCATTTTGTATGTTTTCGCAATATTTTTGGGAGCCCCTCTAATGTACTTTGTTAATAGGTCTTGAAAACCAGACATGGTTTAGATTTATGGTTAGGATTTTGGATTAGGATTAGGCTTGAGATCAGAAGTTTTGCTTGAAATGTTTTTTTAGTCTTTCAAAAATGCAAAAACTGCATATGGTTGTTTAGACACTGCCTAGAATGAAAGAAGCATTTTCACCATTCTTTTTATAAATGAACTTTTATTATTAAACCGCATGTGATGTTTTGACATTCTATTTTAGACCATGAGTTATGTTTGGCCTTTGAACTATTGTGTAACCGTTTATGTGGCCCTTTGAAAAAAACATTTTCGAGATCCATGCTATACAGATTATACATTTGCATAATAATACATTGCTGTTAACTTGACATACTTTTTCAGTCTGATGAAAATTACTAAACACCATTGTGCCGCACTGTTGTTGATATCTCATAATTTGTTAAATTAAAAAGCAGTATAAAATACAGCAAAAGAGTCATTGATTATGTTTGAAATTGAAATTATGAAAACAGATAACCATTAAGGGCCTTGCCTTGTCTACATTTAATTTTTTTCCTTGGTCAACTGTAGAAACTTCTGTTTACAAGAAAAAAATATTAATAGTATAAAACTTATTTTTCTACAGAAGAACCAAACAAGATGTAGATGCATCACATTTGAAAATGAGAATACAAGCACCATGATAGTGGATAAAATGACAAAAAAAGTCAAATCATATATGTAACAGTCATGTGCACATCACGGGTGATGGTAGGGCAAAAATTGTGTAAGGAGTTGAGACATATAATTAATGAGAAAGTGAATAGTTCTAAAAATGCTAACAATTCACGTTGTCATGACATATATCATATCCATTTAACATATATAACAGGGTGCAAAACTTTCTGTAAATATCAGTAGCACACACATATAAGTTTGCCATACTGCATTCATATGCATAAAGTATAAAATGTAAACAACTTAGGATATTAAAATATGCAATTTATTTCTCACCTTTACTTATCACCTATCTTCTTTCACATAAATACAGACAAAATAAGGTTGACTCTGCTATACATATGGTATATGTGCTATGTTGCTGGAAATCTCATTTGCACACTCCAGCTTTTTAGTTGTATGGTGTGAGTGCATGGCCACATTTTTGCACCCCTACTATATGCGTTATGACACTGGTGTTATTCTCCACATCTTTGCTTTAAAGAATTAAGATGAAACTAATCTTGACAACTGGTGGAAAAAAATTTTGAGGCCAAGACAAACAATTTTATGGGTGAAAATCACCAACCTGTTTAAAAGTACAGTACATTTTGCTTATAACAACTTGGGCTATAGCCACAGTTTGCTTATAACAACACTTTTTCATCGGTCCCTACAGAATTCCTATCTTTAAGTGCATTGTAGTTAAGCTATATTGTCGCTTCGCTTTTAGTGAAGCTTTTTGTCAGCCCCGCCGAATGTTTAGTTTGTTTATAACATCAGTTGAAAATCTTCTTCACAATCTGAAATGTAAGCATGGCTATGTGGAGCCAGCACACAAATCTTTTATGATCCAATAAGAATGCATTGAAGTTAAGTGGCCAATCTTTGACCCGTGAAAGTTTGACTTGAGAATGGCATCAAAGATTGCGCTATCAGCAGCAATCAAAGCATATCGTTATATGGGTTTTACTGTAGTGCAAAAGAGATTGTTGGATTGGTAGTCAGTTTGATTGATAACTTGGAAGAGCGGTGTGTAAATGGTCAACCAAAAGAAGCAGTATCCCATTCTGGAAAAAGTATAGCATTGTTGCTTTAATCAAAAGCGAATATAACATGAAAGTAGTAAAACTTGCAAAAGATTTCGATATTTGCGAGATGTTGGCTACAGTTTTGAAAAATAAAGACAAAAAAGTTTCTCAATTTTTCTTATCAAAGTACCATAACAGAAACTCAATACAGTAAGCAGCAATCTAAGTTAAAGAATGCTTGTAACCCTTGGCAGGCTATAGCAATTAACTGAAAGGCCATTTTAGGAATAATTTATTTTAGTTCGTCTATAACAAGGGTGTATAACCTTTTGCCATTGCCAGCCACATTATTTTTGTTTATGTGAAGTACGGCCGCCAATGAGTTTGAGTTATATTTATGAGATACGCTTGATTAAATAATAGGTTTTATCAGGTATAAGCTATGTTGTTTGCATTTAAAAACATAGATTACATGTTCATTCTATAATTCTTCTGACATCACCATCCAGATTGTTAAGGATCGTGTCGACTGGTTTTCTTGCCTTGAAAAGCAACGAAACGCTTGCGTTTATTTTGCTTCAATATACACCAGCACAGCCACCAAATCTTAAATTTTAAATTACATGCAGACAGCTGCAAATTTCATTATCGAAGGCCGCATGTGGCTGTATGGCTGCAGGTTGTGCACCATTGGTCTATAACGACAGTTTGCTTATGACGATGCTATTTCTCCAGTCCCTTGAAGTGACGTTATACAGTACAGCAGTTCTACTGTATATTGGCAGCATGTTTAACAACATTTTGTAGGTTAAAAGTTATTAGTTTGCCATTAATTATTTGATATAAGATGATAAAAGTAATTGTGTTTATAAATGTGTGATACATTTCTGTTTAGGAAAAGCTAGAATATTTTATTTGTAGACAATAGCCATTTGGTACATAATAAGCTAATCAAACATTTGGATTGAATCACAAGTTCATACTACAGTAATGTAATATTTTTTCATAATTCTTCAATTAATTTCTTAGAATCTATTTTAACATCTTCAAACCGGTCTAAATAAAGCTGTTTGCATGTGTCTTTGCAAGTCCATAGCTCCTCTACTGATTGCGCTAAAGAGCTGTTCAAACCCTCAAAAGACTTGGCAAGTGTTCGAGTCCGCAATGAAAAAACTTTTTGGGTTTTGTGTTTTGGATTTTGGTGAGTGATATCATAAGTGGAGTAGTTTTAGGCCTTTTTGGCCCACTTAATCTAGTCCTAGGTCCAAATTGCTATGTGGTAGTATTTCGCTGAAGTTTTTATTAGAAACTAGGCTAAAATTTAAGCCTTTTGATACTTTGTAAGATTTGCTGAGGTTTCGGGTTCAAAAGTTAACCTAATAACAACAAAATAATTAATTAATCCACGAATTAAATAATTGTTTTTTTGTCTATACATAATAACTTTTGAACCAGAAATGCTAGAAAGTTGAACAAAGTTTCAAAAGACTCAGATTCTAGCCTAGTTTCCAATGAAAACTTGTGTGAACTACTCTGTCTAGCAGTTGGACCCTAGAGCAAGTAACATGAGCCAAAATGGCCAAAAACCTACTTCACTCATTATGATGTCACACACAAAAAACCCAAAACCAAAAATTTTTTTTCATTGCAGACTCGAAGACTTGCCAAGTCTTTTGAGGGTTTGAACAGCTCTTTAGCGCAATCGGCCGAGGAGTAATGCCGTTGCTAAGACATGTGAAAACTGCTTGATTTTAGGCTGATTTCAAAGTGTGATATATTCATACCCTGGCTGTGAATGTGTTAATGATAAAGATATTTTTAAACCAATACAAATCTCACTTTATGCTGTGACATGAAAGTTGCAATAAGATCATTGACATTCCCGATAACTTCATGTCATTTTTTGACTCATGTCAAATACACAAATAGTATAATATTTCTTTCACAGAATGCTATATAACTCTTCACCAAGCTGCTAAAGCAAGATACTTATGAGTAGGTCTCATCAATTTGCTATAACCACTGGATAGTGAGGCATGCACAAAAATTAAACTACTTAAGGCTTTGGCAACAAAGCCCTATATGCTATATCTGCAACAGTTCTTGGTATGCTTGCTGTTGTACATAGTTTAAGTAGTTGTGATACTGAAAGCAGCGTTTCAGGTAAGTGTTGGCATATTTGTTACATTCAACTATTACAAAGGTGGTTCTTGTAACATATTTCTTGTAAACAGTGTCATGTTAAAGCAGGTTTGTGCTGCTAGATTTCAAAATCCAATCCATGTTAGGGTTTTGTCTTTGTGTGACTAATGCCTGTGTTTTTTTTGTATGATGTTAGAGTTTTGTGTGACTAATGCCTGTGTTGTTACAAGATGAGCATTGTTCAATTTGTTATAATATGGAGGCAAGTCATCATAAATTTTGAAGTTTTGTTTTGTCAATTATATGATTGTTAAATATAACCGTTTAGATGTTAAATATAACTCCAGCAGTTATATCATAGAGGCTTGCATGGCTGTTTGTAATTTAAGCAAGTTGTTAAGAGATTTGCTGATGCAGATATTGACATGTTGCACATAGTTTTGCAGAATAGATAACAAAACATGTATAAGTGTCTTTAAAGTTAATTTGGGTATGTCTGTCTGTACAGAGTTCAATCCTGTGTAACCCTGACAAAATAAGACTTTCAGCATTGGTATTTTCCCCCTCTAGAAATTGGGACTAAGAACCAAAAATTTCTAGAAAAGCTGAAATCAGCAGCTTAATTCCGAATACATATTTGACTTAATTCTTGCAATGACGGGTTATTTAGCTGTATGACACTCACACTGTACAAGAGCCAGGTTCACTGTCCTGGTATCATGCAGTGATGAGCTTGCAGTTTACTCAAGTCCATTCCTCCACCTGCAGAGGCAGAATTTGAAACTTAGGAGTGGATTGTTCTGCTATTGGTCTTTGTTTTCTAACAATAACATGGCAACGAATCTCCACAGGTTCGCTTCAAGTTATGGCCAGTGTTGCTATTTTAGCTGATTTGCTGCTAAACGTAGCAAGTTTTTCTCGCTGTCATCAGTAAAATTTTCAATCTGGTAGTTAACTGATTTTCTTGGAGGATTTTAAAAACTGTTTGGCAGGTTTAACAAATTCCCAACAGTTTTTGGAGATGAAAACTTTTATACCATTTTCATCAAAAAACAATTTATCTTTTTGAAGCTTTGAAATGGGCGAGACCAGGCACAACCAGCTGCCTTCAATCAGTTGGAATTTTTATTGTGACGCAACCAAGTTGCTTCAAGGAGATGATTGTGTCATACTAAGAAGTAACTAGATGGTGTATGATTTGCTTCTGTGTTGAGTGAGCATGTTAGGTTCAAACACTACATTGGAAAAATAAATTTTCATCCCATGACACATAGTATGATATTTCCAAGTAGTTCAGTTGAGCCACTAAGTAGTAATGCTTGCTAAAAAAACTCCTTGGCAAACCAAGTCAACATGGGCAAAAGTTTCAGCATACATGTTTGCAAGATTCAAAACTTAAAAGTTGGCCTGGTGCCTATCCTGCTGATTCAAGAAAAGTCTATCACAAATTTTGCAATACAGTCAGAACTCATTTATCTGAACTCTGAACAATGGGAATCCTCACTATCTGACACTAAACTGCTAGGAACAGATTTCTCCCAATGCATTGCACCCCTTTAATCTGGGAACCTCGGTCTGATTCCGACACGGAAATTTAAGAACAGATATGTCAAATCAATAGAAAAAAACATGCTAAGCTGGCTTACACCAACTGTTAATTCGTTGTTTATTAAATTGTATTCAATTGCAATGGAAGTGTGAAAATCAATGTTCTACACAAATGAATGTGACAGTGGCAGAACTTGCAGTGTGCAGTTAGATTTCTTGTACAGTTATTTTTCATGTTTAATCTCACTCAGAATGCATACTAGCTTATGTATATCAATCGAATCTGCTAATAAACAAAAAAACTGTGAATGTTTCATTTAGTCATGTTCCACATGCAGTCTACATATTTGCTTAACACTTAGAGAGCCAGGGTACGATATATTCGTACTTCGATTTCGGCCTAAAACCAGCAGTTGTCAGTTGCCTTACCAATGCCCTAGCTCCTCCGCCAATTGCACTAGAGAGCTGTTCAAAGGCTCAAACGGATTGGACAGTCTTTAGATTGTACTCAAAAAATATTTTTTTGGTTGGGGGTTGCGGATTTTTTGTGAGTGACATCATAAGTGAAGTAGTTTTTGGGCCATTTTGGCTCATGTTGCCTGGCCTAGGGCCCAACCACTAGGCCAAAGTATTTTGTTGAAGTTTTCATTGGAAACTAGGCTCGAGTCCGAGTCTTTTGAGCCTTTGATCGACTTTCTAGCATTTCTGGTTCAAAAGTTTGATCTTAAATAAATAAATAAATTTATTTAAGTATCAAAAAACTCGGATTGTAGTATCAAAAGACTCGGATTGTAGCCTAGAATCCAATAAAATCTTCAACAAAATACTACCATCTAACGGTTGGTGTCCAGGGCCAGGCAAAGTGGGCCAAGGTGGCCTAAAAGTCCTCCACTTATGACGTAACTCACAAAAAAACCGCACCCCCCAAGCAAAAACTTTTTTTCAAGTTCAAACTACAAGACTTGACACATCTTTTGACGTTTTGATCAGGTCCGTAACCCGTACAGGAGCGGAGATATTCCTGTGCAAAGCTATATGCGAATCAGCTGTTTTTTGCGAATCGCTTGAATTAACCCAGATGTCAAAGTGTTAAGTTGACAGTTCATCGAAGTCTACAGGTTTTTCTGTTCCCCTTTGAGCATCCGCTTAGGCAGGCGAGTTCTGCTGTACTGCACATTGTCAGCTTTGTTTACATTGTTGGCATTTGCTCTGGAAAGATTTCGCTCTTTACACTTTCAATTCCAATTATTTGGATACCTTGCTAAACTGACATTTTTTGACAAAACAAAGTAGTCTAGATAAATGAGGTCTGACTGTAATACAATTATATATAGCGAAACATTGTAAATTTGAAAAGCATAAAGCACTCAGTTAAGACTGACAACTTTTTGAGCACACCCAAAAGCATTTTGAGTTGCAAAGACCAGACTGAGAAAGTCGTAGGGTTGAAGCTATGCTCAGTCTGTTTATCGCTGAGCATTGTTCTGTAAACAGCAAACACATGTGACCAATTAAAAAAGGTTATCAAACACTGTCTGTCACACAAAAAAGAAGGTAAGCTGCAGTTACTGTTGCTCAAAATGTCAATGGAAAGAAAATCATGGGCCGAAAAATATGGTGACTGATGCCGACATTGTCTGCTCTTGTCCACTGATAGTGAGTGCAAGACCAAAAACTGATATGTAACTTTACAAGTCAATTTTAATCACCTCAAAAATAGCAGATTTTTTGGCAAAATTTAAATACTTTTAGCAGATTTTAGCTGAAAATTAGCAACAAGATTTTTAGCAGCATCTAGCAGTTTTTTGTGATACCATTCAGCAGATTTAGGTGACAACCATCTGGCAACATTGGGTAATGCAGTGAGACAGCTGATAGCATACAGTGTGAAAAGAAGTATGAGTGAAAAAAAACATTGCTGTCGATGAAGAGCATTTTTTGACTGTTGCCATAACATGGGGCATTCTCTTTGTGGTGTATAGAGGGGTAAAGGGTTTTGTCAATGTCCATTTGCATGGCATCATCAGCAACCTAAAAAGGATCAGCAAAATGTCGACTTTGCCCCCACCCCTAGAAAATTTTCTGCCGACGCCCATGACTTTGAGTTTATTTAAGGCCCAATTGCTAACATTCTTTCTGTTAGGTATGTGTCATAACCATTAGTTATTTGCACATCTATAGTTTTGCAGTGGATTTGGTAGTTGTGACCATTTAACGGTCATGCTTGCAAGTAGTAGTGAAAATAAAGGCTGCCCAGCAGAAAGCACTGCGCAAGTGAAAGATTCATCTCATGTTTCTGTTGATGGAAAACCAAAGGAAACAGGGAAAACTGATGTATGTTTTTTAATAAGTGGGTCTGTTTTGTGTTTAAACACTTTGTGTCTGAATTGCTGTAATGCAATGGCAATGCTAATGTAGCAAAAGAGTTGTACTACAAATAAAGTAGTAAACCTCTGATGCCAAATGGGCTCTAAACTATTTAGAAAGAATTTCATTTATGGTTAAAGATCCATTGGACACCCTGAAAGAAAAATATTTTCAGATGTCGTGCATACCCAGTCAGTGGATTCTGCAAGTTTGTTTAGTAACAGTATGCGCCCAAATGCAAATAGCACCAACCACCATTCTTCAAAAGTCTGGCATGTACCCCTCTTGTAGTGTTCGGTTGAAAATGTGACTAAAATTTGTGACGTGGGTTGTTGCTATTTTTTCCAAGCAATTTAGATATAAACAACCTTCTTGTGCAGCACATTTTTGAGTGTTAAATTACAGAAGAATTAGCACCCTCATTAGAAAATGAATAAATTAAACTTGTAAACATTCAATCTTTCCTTTCAAAAAATAATGGCACATTCAAAACGCTAGTGTGTGTCTGCTTTACCAATTGTTGTTTGGCTCAAAAGAATCAAAACAGTAAGTTATTTTTGTTATGTATACTTTAGTAATTCGTTAACAATGCCAAGTACTTGTAATGCATAGATTTTTCTAATTCAAAACAAACTATGTCAAAATTTTAGACCATAATTTAGAAAGTTTGTATAATACTCCCATAATCCACATCAAACTTATATAAATATCAACAGATCAACCAAACAACCTCAGATGGTCCATCTGGTGGTGATGTGAATGGTACTAAACAACATGATCGTGAAAAGCAAGCAAAAGAAATAGCAAGTGCTTCAAAACTCTGGTTGGCCAGGTCACCACGTGGTTTGACATCTAGTGCAAAAAGGTGAAATCATTTTTGTTAGCTGGGACATGATGTCAGTATCTGTTGCTCTTGCTTATACTTTCAAATGTTTTTTGCAGGCTGCAGAAAGAACTTGCAGAAATTACTCTTGACCCTCCACCTAATTGCAGGTATGTTAATCTTCAAATGATGTTACAACAGAATTGTTAATTTTGTTACTTACTGTAATGGTGTTGCTTGAAAATTTCATTTGCCATATGCTGTTGCACTGCCTGCAATAAAGCATGTTTATGGCAGTGCCCTAATAGTAATTGCCGCCTAGGATGTTGTTCACCATCTCATAATCAAGTTTTGCAGCAAGTCTTACCATTTCAGACATGTGCAGCAAAGCAGTCATATTAGCAGCTGCTGTAGAATATTTTTTAGTTTTTTGTAAATGAAGCAATGCTCCTTCAAAAGAAAAGAAGTTTAGCAATGTTGAAACAGGACAAACTTACACATTGTTAGGAGATATAATGATGCATCATGTGGATGGGAATAGGAAAAGTTTTTTCTTGATATTGGTGCTTGCTTCTTCATAACATAAACGTTTACAATTCATGTTGTGCACAGTTTATTTGGAAGTAAACAAACCAACGTAACTGAGTGAAGATGTACAATACGTAGCGGCAATTCATTGCTGAAAAGCATGCCTGTGCAAAAAAATGTTTCATGGAAATGTAAATCTCAGGGCATTTATTCACTCAATACAATTGGCTTGTTTTCTAGTCAGTTGCCCTTTTTTCATCTATATCTGACTGGCCAAAATAACACACACAAGAGGCAGGAGAAAATTTAGACACACAAGCGAAACAAACATTTCACTTGTAAGCAATTGCTTGCAGATTTTAGGACTGAAGATGCGTGGAGTAACGTGAAATCGAGTTCCTGTTTTAAAAAAATTCTGGTTGATTCGACTGCATCACCTTTGTGAGGACTAATTACATGTAACGCAAATATGTGCAAGTCCAAAGCATCGTGAAGTCATTAAAGCAAGGCCCAGTCTGTTGAAATTTTGCAGAAAACCTAGAGTTTTTAATTGTCGCCGACCTGACCCGCCTTGGCTTTCCTGAAATGTTTGATATGTGCTGAAGCCAGAGAAAAGCTTACATCCCTCATGCAAGTTTGCATCTCTCTTGCAAGAGAGAAAACATCTTACTTCCATCACAGTGCCAGAAAAAAATGCTTGAAGAACGCTACAAGACCAAATTAAGATCTATAAAAAAGTTCAACTGTAGTTTTTTGTGTACCGATGTTGTGTATCCCTTTCCAGTGTTTCCCATTTAAAATCCCTCCCTAGAGCACACCTACATGACCTCAAGACCGCCTTTCAGCATACGCATTCCAATGTCCGCTTTGAGTTACCGTCGCATTGCTCGTTGCTGTGGTTTTGGTGCTCAGTAATTGGCTTTCTTTATTAGTCCTTCAGCATTTCACCCTAAAGCAATTGCTTGCGGATTTTACGACTGAAAATGCGTGGAGCTACGTGAAATCGATTTCCTATTAAAAGTGTTCTGATTGATTCGACTGTATTGCTTTTGCAGCCAGACACAAGGCAGAATCATCGCAAAGTTATGAAAGTAGAGCCTGGTCTGTTGATTCTTCGAAAGCTAGCAGAAAACCCAGAGCTTTTGTGTGCAAACACAACAAATTTAATCGCTGCTAATTCTCCACTGTGCATTATATTGATGTAAAAGTATGCTAAATAACTGTAGGGTTTATCTTGAAAGCTATTTCACGCAAGTGTTTCAACTCCAGGATGTGCAGCCTTGATTGCATCGTCTGCTCCTACAAGGTGTAAAAACTCTGACATACTTACAGTTACAGTCAATGGGTAAATCAACAAAAGTAAAAACTGCTTTGATCTAAGTTATTTTTATTTTCAAATGGATGACTATCAAAGCGTTTAAATTACAGTCTCTATTGACATTGATGTTAGTTAAAAGTAATTGATGTTTGAACGTTCATCACGGTCTTTAAAAAATTGGCATTTTTAATATTTCACATATAATAGTGGTTGCAACCATCTAGCTCAAAGATTCTGCATGCAGCACTAAGTGACACGTTTTATTTTGTTGCAGTGCTGGCCCTAAAGGAGACAATTTGTATGAATGGGTGTCTACCATTTTAGGTCCTCCAGGTTCTGTGTATGAAGGTGGAGTGTTTTTTCTGGACATTACATTTACTCCTGAATATCCCTTCAAGCCTCCAAAGGTATACTTGATGGCTGATTCTCAACTAAATTGCACTTGTTTGCTTAAATGGCGGTTTAACAAACTTAAACTGTAATTAAACAATTTGTATAAGGAACTGATAAACTGCTGCATACCTGTTTGTTGCTGAGGTGAGGCATTTGCCAATTTTATTTTCAGGTGATTTTCCGAACAAGAATCTATCACTGCAACATTAATAGTCAAGGGGTGATATGTTTGGATATTTTAAAAGATAACTGGAGTCCAGCATTAACTGTGTCAAAGGTCCTCCTTTCCATCTGCTCTTTGCTCTCAGACTGCAACCCATGTGAGTATAGATGTGTTTCCTTTCTTATCTTGATGTTACTTTGAATTTTCTGCTTTTTCTTTGAAGATAGTGAAATGTCAAGCAACACTTCTTTCTAGATGTTTTTTAACTGACCGCGAACATCAACAATTTTAATTATTTGATAATGACAACATTTGTGTATGTAAAGGTAAGAATAAGATTGCAGTCGTTTAAAAAACACTCTTTTCGTACAAAACCTTTTTTTCTTGTTGGTAAAGTGTTTGTCCGTTAAATCAAAACCTCATAATGATCCTGAATGTCAGACACACCAGCTGTCGTTCATGATAATAACAAGTCTATCAGGGATGCTGCAATGTATCACTGCAACTTGCAATTAAAAGACTGTTGCACAGTTATGTTTGATGCTGTTGTTTTATGAAATTGTATCTGCGCTAGCAAACTAGCAAAGGAAATTTTTAATAGCGCAGCAAAGTTTAGGTTATGAGGTCAACTGCTCTACAATTGTATATATGCCATAAGTTTTTTTACGTTAGATCCAGTGTGGGCGTCTTGATCGTGGCGAAGGAAGTCAACCGCAAAAAATTTGTCTTACTCGTTCAGTCATCCGCGAACTTCTGTCGTGACGCAAAGTCAGTTTAACTGAGATCCACAAATAAAAGCTTCTTTTCTGATGCTGCAGATTTCATGCCATGTCGTCGCACTTCGAAAAGCAAATTCACTTCGTTTATTCGTAGTGAGACGGATAGCGTTGCGTGGGTAACAGTTGCCTTGCAATTATCAAACACAATTTGTGCAGGCGTACTGCTGCGGTACGTGGGCAGGATTTGGGGTAATCCTTCCACACAGCATAAGATATATTCAATGGGGAATTAATAAGACGTGTCTTAAACTTTCCGCAGCTATTCCGTTACTTCGCGAATACTTCGGACAACCGTATGTAAAAATCGTTTCTGTATATACCGAGCTAGTCAGCTCTGACGCTCAGATTTCCACGAACAACGTGGCTCCTTGGCAAACGAGGTGCTGTACTGTGTTCACACCTTTGATTTCGCTGCGAACTTTGACTTGAGTCTGTCACGCGCTCATTGCAATTTAAAATGCTTGTTTGCTGTGACTACAAGTGGCCGATAGACCATGATGAATGCCTGAAAGGTAATTAAGTTATATGTGTAAACGGTCATGTTGAAAAATGAGTCCCAACTTTTCAGAGTAAAATCAACAAAGATAATAATTAGGTGGGAAAAGTAGGCCTGTATAAGTTACGTAGTTATGTAAGTCATACACATGATAGCGTTTGCATGTGAGTAGTGTGGGTTTTTAAATGTTCACCATCGCTGTTAAAACGCCGCTTCACGTGGAAAGTCTTGTGCTTGGTGCTGTGTATTGTTACGATGTGAGTAGAACGAGGATGTAAATTATTTGATGGCGCACCTTATTAGCAGTTCATAAAAGTAGGCCAACGCGATGGCAAGGGAATTCATGTTGTAAAATAGTGCAGTAAGATAGTAAATGCGTTTTACTGCCGCGATAAGAGAGATGACATGACCGATTTTCCAAACGGGTCAGTGTTTTTGTGCTGGGACGCGAATCGGAAATCAGGCTTTAAGTTCCACAAACTTAAAAATCGGAAATAATTTTTTGCACATACCTGTTCGCACAGGGGTGAAATGTTTGTAACCATGATAGAATGCTGTCAGGTTCTCAACATCCGTAGATGACAATCGAATTTGCAGAATTACCTTCAGCAAATCTATATTATCGAAAAACTACCAAAATAAACCCATGGTGCTGTAATCAACCCGTAGACGAATGCAAACTGAGTTTGCAAAATTCGTAAATGTTGCCGTCCACCCACCAATAACCTCAGTTATTAAAAAATGCCATTGCAGCTGCGACAAACGTCTCGTTTCAAACGCAAAGATCACTGTAATGTTCGTGACAGTAGTCGACAGGATAGAAGCGAAAACTAACAAGACGCATTTGATGTCACCACGTGTTGTTTCAGCGAACCGAAGCCTTCAAGATAGTAGGCCTGAAGTTGCTGAACCATTATACGCGATCTCGGTAAGCTGCCTGAAAAAGAAAGGGAGTGGTGCAGAGACAATTTATTGGCGAAATCGCGATATGGATTCCGGCCAGAAATGAACAGAAAAGAGGAAAACGTCATCCGCAGTCTTCAACATAGGATTGAAATCCACAATTGATGCGAATGTCGAAAAACGGATGTCTCTTACGCGCAAGAAAATTGCACCCATTCAGAAAACCATGTAGTAGGTAGCTTTACACAAGTTCTTAAAGGATTCAGCCACCCACCTGCAACTACGAAAAAGTACTAGTGATAATAAACGAGCAAAATTTCGGAGTCACGTGCGACAACTAATAAGAGCAAAGAAGGTTTCTAAGACTTGTAGGAAAGCAGTCACAAATCTGAGCTGTTAAGCAAATCAAAAGAGCAAAAAATTGTTTGAAAAAGGAAGCTTCAGCAAAAGGTCACCCGGTTCTCCCTCCACCCTGCATGAACATAAAACCAACATTGGGAAAATATTACTAGAACTTACGAAAAAAATTACTTGAGCAATCCGCATCGCTTCTCCACAAGAAAACCTTTGCTGGCAACTTGTGAAATGTGATCAAGACGCACAGCTTTAGCGGCAAGCAACGAGCTGAACTGAAACCATGTGGTTGTCTCGAGAAATGCCGTCTTGATGGCAGATGTTGAGAGCCGAGCTGTAGTGAAGCGCGAATCAGAAATAAAAACCTGCTGTGGTTTTACCAACACAGCTTGCAAAGTTCTACAAAAGAGCCTCTAGACCAGGGGTTCCCAACCTGGGGTACATGTACCCTTGGGGGTACATTTAAGGTTAGCAATAGAAGGCAAAAATATATTTACATGTTGTTTATTTTCAAATCTTTATACACATATCACTTAATATTGTTTTCAAAAGTCAGTATATGTATAGTGTTAAATGTACCTGTGAAAAATCATGAGAAACTATTTTGTCATAAGGAGTTTTAGGGGTACATGTTCATCTGTCAAAATTCTGAAGGGGTACATCCTTATCTGTTGAAATGCTGTAGGGGTACATGCTC
>JGI24158J21664_10005257_pt1 | contig 16872 bp, 11 predicted proteins | sample Ectturendosymbi3_FD_21664 | JGI IMG/M metagenome (IMG submission 21664)
GTTTTGCAAGCTGCAGTGGTGCAGATAAACGAAGGGCTGTATTTTCGCAGCCCGAGATTGGCGACTAGATTTGAATCCAGTGCCGCCAATATAGCCAAAGTACTGGTAAAGGCATTGTTAAACTTAATTGCAAGATTCAATATCCAAGAAAATCAGGTAGTGAAAAACAGTCAAGACCACATAACTTTCGTTTTTTCTTTAATAATTCATCGTCAAAAAAACAAAAACCTTTTGCGATAGGCGGATATATCACCATGTTTCTTGTAGCGTATTGTTTGGTTTCTTTCTTTTAGGGCTGTGCCCAAGACAGCCCCGAAATCGCCAAATTCAACGCCAAGCGTGCTGAAAACGTCATCGCATCTGCGGCGTCGTTGGAAAAGAGCGAAACATTGGTTTTGTAGGATTCCTAGGAAACGTTGAGCCGAAATGGTGTCGGAAATACCGAAAATGATTGTGTTGTGAAATTTCGTAACTAAATCCAAACTTAAGGCGAGTTTGGCCGTTTGGCGGAATCTTTTGCCTCACATTTTTCAGGGAGGGCTGCAGCCCGCCAGCCCGTCTAGACGAGCCGCCCCTGGTCCTCATTATCAACAAAGACCGTTTCTTTTGGGTATGCTCGCAGAAAATAATCCAAAGAGGATAGGACTTGCGTATGTGCAGGCGAAAAGTGGTACGTATGACTGGAGATGAGCTTGTTTGCAGGGAAGTATCGGTGGAAGTAGTCAAGGGAAGCATTGGAGTAATGCGATGCTACTACATCCTGCTGATAAATCACAGTATCTAATATCCATGCACACTCGTCCATTCCAACTTAGTGCCGGGATGAATTTTCTCTTGAATCGTTCAATTTATACAGCGCTGTGTTCGTAGTTACCAGATGTCCATCTGCATAAGCGTAAGGGGAGGCAGTTTATTGAGGGGTGCGGAAAAAATTGCCCTGAAAATAACAATTTGCCCTAAAAATAAATAATTTCACCCCCAATTAATTATATACTCTGTATTGAAAATTTTTTCACCGTTCAGGATTTTTGAGCAACTTGCGCTTGCTCTGAAAAACAGAGTTTGCCCTGAAAATTTTCACTGTATTGAATATAGTTTTTACCATTCAGGATTTTTGAGCAACTTGCGCGGCCTGAAAAACAGTGTGCCCCGAATTCACTGCATTGAATATATGTTTTTGATCATTCGGGATTTCTGAGCAACTTTGCGCTTTCCCTGAGAAACAGAGTTTGTCCTGAATCCACTGTGTTGAATATATGTTTTTCATTCAAGATTTTTGAGCAACTTTGCGCTATCCCTGAAAAACAGTGTTGGCCCAGAAAGTTTTCACTGTATATTGAATATACTTTTTTCATTCAGGATTTTTGAGCAACTTGCACTTGCCCTGAGAAACAGAGTTTGCCCTGAAATGTTTCACTGTATTGAATATAGCTTTTATCATTCTGGATTTTTGAGCAACTTTGCACTTCCCTTCAAAAACAGAGTTGGCCCTGAAAATTTTCACTGTATTGAAATATTTTTTATCATTCAGGAATTTTGAGCAACTTGCGCTTGCCCTAAGAAACAGAGTTTGCCCTAAAATTTTCCACTGCATTGAATATAGTTTTTGCCATTCAGGATTTTTGAGCAACTTGCGCTTGCCTTCAAAAACAGAGTTGGCCCTGAATTTACTGCATTGAATATATATTTTTTATCATTCAGGATTTTTGAGCAATTTTGCGCTTTCCCTGAGAAATAGAGTTTGCCCTGAAATGTTTCACTGCATTCAATATACTTTTTACATTCAGGAGTTTCTCCAGAGTGTGTCCTGAATTCAGTGTGTTGAATATGTATTTTTTATCATTCAGGACTATTGAGCAACTTTGCGCTTGCCCTTAAAAACAGAGTTGCCTTAGAATTTTTCACTGCGCTGAAATATTTTTTATCCTTCAGGATTTTTGAGCAACTTCCGCTTGCCCTGAAAACAGAATTTGCCCTGAAAATTTTCAAGCCGGGGAAGATGCCGTCCCCAACCTCCCGCCTCGTACGCCTATGTCCATCAGCATTCTCGAGCCAGTATTGCCCCATAATGCCATTACGAATCAACTTGCACTAAATAGTCACTTTCTCCTCACTCATATACGGATATTGATGCTCATAATGAATCCCTGAGCCCCAAAGTGCATATTATGTTTGTCCCCGTGACCACTAATGCGGAAATTCTGCTCGACACTGAAAAAGTGATGTTCAAAAGAAATCAAGTCAGCGATTGATAGTCATCGATCCACTAATTGATGGTTTGTCCAAAGGCCTGTCTCTTAGTAGGGGCTTGCAGAGGTTTCGTAATGCCAGTGGCAACTGCTTGACTGCGTGCCCCTTTAAAGAAAGTCGCCTAAGGAGGTCCACTTCCCAGCTTAAGAAACCAGGCTCCAGAGCAAGGGTTCTCAACCTTTTTTCCTCCCGTTTACCCCTTTCCCGCTACCTAACAAAAAACTTACCCTCTGTTTTTTGTTTACTCACTAACGCTGTAGAAAAAAACAAAGTATTTTAACTTCAGCATCATTTATAGTTACCCCCAGGATAGGTAAAATTTACCCCCAAGGGGTAAATTTACCCCCGGTTGAGAACCCCTGCTCTAGAGGGAAGCGATAAATATTTTTAAGACTGCAAGTCATAGATCAACAATAGGCTAGCAAGGTTTGGCCAGCTTACAAAAGGGGGAAAGGAGATAGGGTGTTAGGATGTAAAGCTTTAAATAACGATGGCAATGCTTCATCTTTCTCTCGGGTCTCTTAACATACATTTGCATGCTGCCCTCAGGCAATTTCTCATCAAATCCATGAAGCATATGTTATAGTAGCCATACAATACGAAGAAGCATCCAGTTACAGCATTTGTATTTTTTGTAATTTCACTCTTTGGATGACCTCTCCAGGGGCCGTAGCCCCGTTCCGCCCCCCCTTATGCACTTCCCTGTCTCTAAGCTTCATTTACATCTGTATAAAGTTGTAAAACCAGTATCTTATGCGGAAGCAGGTGAAGATCCTGGTACATTATGCGCATCACTGAACTTCTTGAAAGACCTGTCTCCTGAGACGAACATCTTGTGGATTTCCTTGGAGAGTGCTCCAAACATTCTCTCACTGCCGCGATGTGATTTTCTATCCTTACTGACCGTGGTTGGCCACTGCGACATTTAATTTCTCCTGTGTACACTTCCCGTCTCCATGAAATGGTCAAGAAGGCGCTTTGTTGTGAGACTTTATGCATAGAAAGTCACTCCGAAATGTCCGTTGAGTTTGGACAACTAACTTCGTTGCGAAATATGCCTCCACAATCTTGGTCCTCTTCTGAGCGGAACATCTTGCTGTTTGACCCATTGAAGCTAGGTAATATAACGTAGGAGCTTTAACTATGGCTAACCCAGAAAACAAAAGCCTGGGTTAATTTGATATGAAATGATAGCGATAATAATAGTGACACGTACTTTGGATCACCGTGTAAAACGAAAGCTTTGGGGTGATGAATTTTCTAAATTGTTTCAAACTCATCCATCCTTCGATCTTCATATTCTACTTGCATTGCTTGTGCATGCATGCTACAATATCCTGAGAGTTTGAAAACGACACTTTTTTGACTGACTGTTCACGTTTGTGGAAAAGCAAAAGAAAACCATAAAGTGAGATCAACGAATTTCAGTGGCAAACGTTCTATCCAAGTTTACAATATAGCTTTGAAACAGTCAGTTTCTCATGTGCAGTATTTTGAAAATTAGATGACTAAAAAAAGTCATTCAGTTGTTGTTGCAATCGTTGCTCTGGTACTGTTGCAACCTCACCGGTTGCGTTACGTTGAATGTGTGATTCACCACGTACGGGTTGTGCGCGAAGAACAATAATAAATATATGTGGCGCGAACAAGCAATAATAGAGTGATCGCGGCGCGTGAATTCTATTATTGCTTGCTACCACGCTGCAAAGCTTTGAGCACATGCCGCTCGGTCTTTTCGATCGCACCAAAATGGTGCTGTGACCAGGATGTTGAGGTCGTGCCGAGTTCAGCCTTGACTCAAAGAACGTGCGATCGGTGCGGTTCGTTGCAAAAAGGAGGGGATGTTGTTGCAACCTCTCCGGTGGCATTACGTTGAATGTGTGATTCACCACGAACGGGATGTGCGCGAAGAACAATAGTACAACATACCAAGCGATGAGGCTGAAACAGATTTCTTGATTTTTGGGATATTTGCTGTATGTCTTGTGTATCTATTTTTATTGGGTGATATGAGACAATCACAAACAAATAATCACTGATATTTGTTGAAGTGAACAAAGAAATTATTTTTTTAAGGCAAAACTGTATTACCCAAAATTTGTTTACAGTATAAGGCCAATAGATGTGATGAAAAAGATCTGTACGTTTTAGCTTGCTGTTTTTCATTGTTATTATGAGTGATGCATTATACATACAAATTCACACAAAACTTGAAAGTAACTTCTTCACCTTTGCAGAATACGACTGGGAACTGGAACAAAACCGTATAATCGAAATTGTTCCTGTCATGGAAGCCTTCAATACTACCAAAACCGAGACGGGGCTCTTTGCAAAAAGCACAGCATTGAATTTATTTGAAGACAATGCAACGTTGTCATTGATTTTGAACAAACTGAATCACATTTACTTCAGAAAAACTCAAAACAACGATTTGAGGCATGCTTTTGAAAACGGTCACCTCTTTCGTTGCTTAGATTTGCATATTCTGGAGAAAAACACTAAAACACCATTCCTCACGAAAGATTTTATTGGATCTGGATTCATAAATGGTGTATTGCACATTGACCAGATGCTTTCAGTGTCTACAACTACCTATGTAATTGAGAGACATATCACGTCAAAAAAAGTAGAGCAAGACCCAATATCAACTCTGACTGAGCTCAAATACACTACCAACTATGACTTCGGTGAAGAAGCGTTTCTGCGAGGGGTAGACGAACTGAATAAACTGCTTGATATGCAGGGCTGGGCGGGAATACCTCGTTTGTTAGGAATATGCTTAATGAGCAGTAACGGAAGTGATGTAATGGATTTAAGGAGCAAGAATAGAGAGACAGCGGTAAAGCTGGTGAGGTCAGTAACATATTTTGTCATTGTATTTACAGTGCTAGATTCTTCAGTTGAAATCAGTTGTACAGTATGAGCTTTTAGTGATATTATTTACTGTAATGCTTGGTAAAATATATGATTACATTTTTGCAAAGTAGATAGAACTTCGAAACGTTTTGGAGCTTATACCTTAGATTTCATGCAAAAAACGTTGTTTCATTCACAGATATGCCATACGTGAATCTTTAAATAAAACAATGATTTGCGTTCTGCAATAGTAATTTCTGTTCTATCCAGAAAATTATCATTATTGCATAATGTTGCATTAGATTGATGTTAAAACGGCACATCCTTATACTTGCTTTCAATGTATAAAGTGGTCCTTGTACTAATATTTGTTTCAGGAACCACCCTAAAACCGGCGCTGAGAAGTAGGTATTTTTGCAGTGAGTGCCAAATTTTATTAAAGTGAACATTCGTTAAGCTATTGAAACAAAAGTAATAGAAATGTCACTAGCTTCAGAACATTGTAAAATTGCTGCGAAGAAGCTTATCGTTCGCACGTTTCTAAAACCGACGTTTTTTACATTACTTTTTCCTTCTTTGATTACGTCAAAATGTGTTTGGCAATATTGATGAACGTAGTAGTGATTAGAAATCATGATAAAATAGTTAATCAGAAAAACCTGTACATTGTTTTTGCTACTACTAACATGAAATGTCAGTAAAACTGACTGTTTTTGCTAGCCTTTGCCCCATTATCGCAATACTCTGTCAACGTTTACGGGCATGACGTTGAACTGCAACTGTGGTGAAGCTGCAGTCCGTGAATATCTTTAGCCATAGTTATCCTCAGATTCGCTCTGATTCGTTGTAATGGCGGCTAACAGGGTTCCAGCTTCGGAGCAACTAATTTCTTTGAAAGGGCTCCCTTAGCTCTTAATTCTTCCCCGAGATTGCTTTTGAAATTTTCTCAGGGTGGTAGAGGTTTAGAGGTTTTGCACACAGCATCAAATAGTTCTAAACGATTTCCCAATATTACAAAAAATACTCACATAACATATTAATTGCCAGATATGTTGTGCATCGATACGAAGACGCAATGCCTCTCTGTGAAGATAATGTTCTTACCGAAAAATGCGTTAAACTGCGGACTCTTACCCAACTTGTCAAACAGCAACCTAACCCAACTTTGCAGAGCTTACGGCTTATGTACAGTTTTTCCAAAGTTTTCGCAAATCTATGGAAGCAGGGGTAAGTTTTTTTGTTTCTCGTAAGTTTGCTCCGAATGTGTGTCTTCGGCAATCTTTTATTAAAACATTCAAACTTGTCACGTTACGTTTAAACAAATTTTTTTGAAGTCTTAAATGTTAAAGTGGTTAGGGGCGGATACCAGAGTTAATAATTAGTATTCCAACAAGAAAAACAAAGTCGTACAAAGACATCAGGGCATTGAAGGAACCAGAAAGTTAGAGTCGAATGCCCCTTAGCAGTTGAATTAGCCTTGTTACTGTCCAGTTTCAACTCTTGGTATTGCATACACATGGGAAACAGCGGCCAGATGATCAGCACAGCTGCGCAGGGAGGGCTGGGTCGCAACCGCTCTCTCTCGGTGGGTCAGGTGCTCAGATCCTGCAAGAGCTCGTGGGATGTGTTACGAGAGTTCATGTCTTTATCGACTATTACTAAACCGAAAAGTCGACAAAGCTGAAGAAACAAACAAAAGTAATTAAGCGAACGAACTCAACAACGAACTGTTCAAGCCACAGCGTACTAGTCGGTATTGACTCACAATGGTCTGAAACAGGGCCGGCCTTAGCAGATGTGGAGGCCAATGCAAGATGTGGGCGCGGGGCCCCTCTGAGCAGTGGCGTTATGACGTCATCATGCTCAGTCAATCGTGCTGCGATCTTTTTAATGAAGATATTTACCGAAATGGCCTATATGAATATGAAAAAAAGCGGAAAAAGCATGCTGCTGTGGTGGATATCAGACAGTGTAGTAAGTCGAAAGTTAGCTCTGCAATGGAGATGCTAGCGCAAGTGCAAAGTTACTTCATTCAAAACGAACTGACAATGTAATTGAAATTATAATACAATTACTTAACTCTTGTTGAACGGCACTTTCGTTCGAAGAACGATTGACTTGGAGAAAATTGCCAAGGGCGTTCGCAAGGGGGGTAGGTTGGGGTTAACCCCCTAGAGGTTGATATTTTACAAAAACTTTATTATAAGGGGAGTGCATAGAGCTTGATTTTTACAAAAATAAAGGGAGTGCGTGTGGAAGAATATGCCTGCTATGTCAACAAACTTCGCTTGAAAACATGAATATGACATCAAATTGTGACGTCACAAAAAGTGCACACCAAATACAAATGACCACCATATGCCACTGAATGAAACCCCCGCCATGAAAATTTTCTGCGTACGCCACTGAAAATTGCTAACATGAAGTGATCACCTTTCTCGCTTTCGCTATAACCACATGCGCAGGCGCATTCTTGTATAAAGCAGAAGTGTGGACGCATGATCAACTACGCGCTTCATGACGCAGTACACGAAAAAACTGACCTCACAAGAGAGCTTCCCATGCATTTTCCCCAAGTTGCCCCAAAGACCAATTTTATAGTTATTCTTAATGTATGGACTTTGACAGCAGTCCAAATTGTTCTTTATGAACTGGAAGTATATTGTACAAAGATTTAAGAACTACCACGTCACAGATGTAGAAACAACTTATCAAACGCAGTTCATAATGCGCATGTTTGACTGATAAAATAGAAGATATAGCCGCCCAATATAATGATAAACAGGAACGAATGTGCTGGATGATATTCACAATTTTTGCCTTGCGTAGAGCTGCAGTGCAGCTTGAAGTGTCCTTTACGTTTATGCACCTGGACTTTAAAGTAGTAAATTTTCTACCTATTTAGGCTCACAAACAGGCAAAACACATGAAAGTTTGGTGGAGCGGCAAATGATAAAATTGCTTGCACGACCGACAAATAATGCCGAACAATTTTGTGGACAAAGGAAAGGAGGAAAATTTAAATGATTATACTCTTCACAAAGTTTTGCGCTGGTTTGCATAAGATTATTAGCTAACATGTATAGCTGTGTATTAACGAGTGAAAAAAACTTCATTATTCATTTGAAGATTTCTTAGTAGCATAAGTACAACGCTCTGCCATGAGAATTGAGTGCGGTTGGTCAGGTTCGTTTAAGAGGAAATTGATTGTTCCTTTAAAAACAAGAGCAATGCTTGCTGAAAATGAGCCTCATGATCTGTTTCTACTGAATCCTAGAACACAAAGAGTATCTGGCAAAAATGAACAACTTGGCCAAACACTACGGCGCGGGGCTCCCAGAGGCGCGGGGCCCAATGCAACTGCATCGTTTGCATTGGCTTAAGGCCGGCCCTGGTCTGAAACCGGTATGATATGGGAGTCCACGCGTCTGCGTGATGCCCCAAGCGCGTTCATCAAGCACAACACTTTACGCACCAAATGATACGATAATTAAACAAGTACATTCATGACAGGATGTATCTCTCCATTAGCAGTAAAAAGTACCTTGAAACTCATGAATTACGCTTGTCCTTGGTCAAACGTTTTTTTGCGACTGGCACGAGCCTACCAATGACATTTGGGTAGAGGTGGAGTTGAGTGCGGTGGCGTGGCGTGGCTAGGCTAGGTGTCACTCGGGACCAACCATAAAAATGCTGCCCTTTTCACCCTTCAAATTTGCTTACAAAAATTGGTGTCGGCCGGGACCAACCATAAAAATGCTGCCCTTTTCAACCTTCAAATTTGCTTACAAGAATTTATAATTAAAGGTCATGTTTCGTGCTTAAAAGACACAAGGAATATTAAAATGCTATGAACGACAGAATCAAACACTCAACTGAAATGGGTCTCGATTATATGTGTCCTAATGTTTCTGCTTATTCGTCACCTTTCTCATCATTTGCTCTTTTTTCTGCCTTCTTTACATATGCATGCACGGACCCTGCATATTTCGTTAAATTTTCTTCCCTGGCTTTCAACCTGCGGTCAGCCGCATCATAGGTGTAGGAACAGGCAAACTTTTGGATGTTTGAAAGATTTTTGCCCGATTTTCCCAAGCTTGCCCGAAACTTCGTGGAACTCTTTGTGCGAGTATTTCCTCCCACACAGATCATGAACACCTTTTGGGATGATCTCCAAAAAAATGTCTTCATGTGATTCTTCACACTTTGGGCGCCAATTTTTCAAAATCAAACAACGTTGGGCGCAATGTTTGCTCGTATTTTCAGGTAGTTTGCCCAGATTCAGGTATTTTACGAACATTTTCAGATTTTGCCCAACTTTACAGGGTTTGCCCGGATTTTCGACAAATCAAAACTTTGCGGGTGCGCTTGCATCCCCGCTTCCTTCACCACCGAGCCGCGTAACTTGTGTTTACGCCTTCTAAAAGAGCTAAAATAAACACAAAATGTGTATTTCGAGGCCAAATTGGAGAAGTGATGGCGGCTAGGATAACTGCTCCGCACATACTGCATAAATATTTTACGTTTATATTTCGTTTACTATCCTCGTCTTCAACTAAAAGAAAGTACTCTATATACATTACATTTCTTAGGCTATAACAACAAATTTAACGATCTATTGTCAGTAATGTAAAGGAATGATTCATTGTTAACTTCACGTTTAAGTAGTGGTTTAGTTCCTCTAGCACCCGAGGAGGGTGCTAGAGGAGTGTCTACTTAGATAAAGTTCGACATAAGCCTGGTGCTCAAAACGTCCTGCCTCCAAAAGGCTCCGACTAATCCAAAGAAACTGTTGTTATGTTCATAGATAAATGTCGATAGAGCACGGCCAGCCGATATACAACCAGTCATAAATTTAAGGAAAACAAACTTAGAAAAATGTCCATACCAGGACCAAACGGTTACGAATAAATTCCTGGCAAAAACAAAATCGATCAGAAACAAAAGCACTTTACAGGCAAAATGAAATTCGACTGCTCGACCTAACAACGCAGAATCACAATCCAAAGGCAAATGCAAATTGAACGTGGCGACCAGTGACCAACGGCTTTCTACAACTCACAGGAACTGCACTAATCAACGCGTGAGGAATGCGCAACTCAGCTGGAGGAATTGCTTAAGGATGTAACATACCGGCCCCAAATAACTGTCCCAAGGAATAGTGATTAGTTTACAGATAAAGTAATGGCGACGGAAAACGCAGCGAATTACTTGCGTGACAACAGACAGAATTAACAAAGAAGACAATGTAACGAACGGTAGTTACGCGCAGGGAAGAAAACGCTAACTTTCGCGGACGATGAACGGTACGTCCCGCGTTTGNAGAAACGCATTTACACTCGCATCAGCTAAAGCAGTGGTTTCAAACCTCGGGTAGCGACTACGTGGGGGTNGTTTGCCATTTTTCTAGGGGCCGCGGGAGCTTCTGATATACATATTCATAATTACTTCTAGATTTTTTATTTCGTAAAGGAACCACTTTTTGTCGTAGCCAAAATAATATGACTACCTGGCAGTGGCGTAGCGAGGCTAAGTGCCGCCCGGGGCCGACAATAAAAGTGCCGTCCTTTCCACCCCTCAAATTTGCTTACAAAATTTTGAAATGAGAGAAGATTATGTTTTGCGCATATTTAAAGATATAAGGATTAATAAAGCATCTTGAAAATCACAATCAAACACTCACAAACTGAAAGGGGTCTTGTTTTTCATTTTCGAACATGAGTCTTGCTTTTTCTGCTTATCACCACCTTCCTTATTATTAATTTTTATATTTTTTGCTTTCTTTACATATGCATATGCGAACCCGACATGTTTCGTCAAATTTTCTTCCCTGTTGGTTTTAATCTCCAGTAAGCTTACAGCATGAATCTTTAATAGTTTACTCATTCCAGGGGATCACACGAAAAAATTAATGGATGTGATGGTGGCTCAGCTACTTTACAGATTTAAACATTTATGTATGTTAAAACCTCTCATATAATCCCCACCTTTAACTGAAACGTAGTATATATACTACATACACCAGACTTATCTGATAATTTGATCTCAGTGATGTAAAGAAGGTTTCATTGTTCACTTCAGGTTTCAGTAGTGGTTTAATCCTCTTAGTATGTATAAAAGGCTTCTAACGTTAACTCTGTCAGCACTTCCACGGAGCCCTCCACAGGTGCGGGGACCCATTTTGAAAAAATATCTTAAACAGGTTTAAAACTATGGTTGAGAAGCGCTGGCTTGCAGTCTTCATCGTGACCTGCGCAATTGGTCTAGCTGTTGTTTTGGACCTCTTCCTATTACACATATATAGTGCTATTCCTTGCCGTTGTACGTTACCAACAGAACCATCGCTAGAAGGTCTTCAGTTGGGGGACTTCACGTTTGAACTTTGGGGGGCTAAGCCCCCGTGGCAACAGGAGTGGTGAGCAACAGACGTCTATTTCGAAAACTGTATTGCCACACCATGCCAAGTGGGACATAGGCGTTATTTTAATGCTCATCCGTGATTACAACTTATTACCTTCGACGGAAAGTGAGTTGAACAACTTTATTCAGTACAGCCATTGCCAATTGTACAACTGTTTTGATTAACGACCCCTGAAATCCTTCACCACAATCATATCTAAACATATCGTTTACGCTTGCGTTAGGTTTTCAGACTAAGATTCTTGCCCTAAATTCATCAAATGAGAGCAACACCTTTTCTAAGCTTATCTTGTTGAAATGAATTTTTCTATGACTGCAGATGTTAAGTAAATCGTTAAACAATCGAGACATTTGTGAAACACACGTGGACTATCGGTTGGCTCTGATTCACTCAACTTGCAATTCAAACCGACAATCTGAGCTCAAAGTTACTCACAAAAACGCACCAAATGCACCACCCCGCTTCAAGAACGTCATTTTCCAAACCCATTACGTCAGGCAGAAAAACAGCCGTTTTATTGAAAAAAAAAACAGCCGTTTTATTGAAAAAAAAAACGCCAAAATTTAATGTTGGTAAGTCCACCAAAAGATCAGGCTACAGGTTATGGCACTAATTGAAAATATCCCACTTAACATTAAAAAATAGCATGAGATGTGTCAAGAAATTTTTTTATAATTTTGGCTACGACAATTAGCGGCATACCAATGCCTGAAATTGCTTCTTACCGGGGTAGTTGAAGCGAACGATCTTGTCCAAGGCCCAAGGGGCGCTACGGCGTTACACTCAGTGTCGGTGAATTGGACATACAACCTTCCAACTGAGAGACGGAAATCTACTACTTAGCTATCGTCACCCCAGCAAAATCTTCTTCGCCATTGCCTAGGTGTCAGGTGATGTTATGATGTGCCGTTGGGGAGTTACTGAGGAACCAACGATTGGAGATAAAAAGTTAAGCTAGCCTTGACTATTTACCGTGATTTCATGCAAAACTTTTTTATCAGATTTTGAGAGGAAGGGCAATATCAACCGCGAGCAACTGCCGCCTTATTATTTGCGTTTGCTAGTCCGCAGTCGAAAGTCATCTCTTTTCTTTGTTCAAAGGACTTTTGACTGAGTAGGCGCAAGTGGCCTTGCCTGGCCAAGAAGATGTAGGGAATGGGGCGCAATTGCCACACAAGTAAGAGTGTAAAAAAACGCTAATTTCAAGACAAACACTGGGGCATTTTCGTACATTGAATTTTTGACCCAGACTTTTGAATAAACATTTCATCAATTTGCTCACTCCACAGCCACATGACGTGTTTTTATAGGTTAATCTACCAGTCTAGGGCTTCCAAACACAATTACTGAAAAGAGTTGGAACTTATAAATCTTTTGAAATTTTATTAAAAAATAATAACCAAAATCTAGAACTTTTAAACTTCTTTCAAAAATGTATTTTTGATAACCAAAGTGCCGACCCCCTAAAAGTGCCGCCCGGGCCCCGAGGCCCCCAGGGCCCCCCTTGTTGCGCCACTGCCACCTGACATCAGTGATAGCCTACTTTTTCATTCAAAATTGAGTGATTATGACCACTACAGTACTGTTGCGTTTGGCAACGCACAAATAACTTTGTGACGTAAGAATATGCCGTGTTTGTAAATTATTATAAATGTGATTGCGGTAGCTAACTTGGGAGTTATTCCTGTTTTCAATGAGTTGCTGTGGAGTGATTTGTATACGACACGAGTTTCTCTCGCTGATGCTGCCGCGTGCATAAAATTAATAAATGAGCCTTTGTTTAACATAGTGATATCGTACAGAACGTTATTTTTTAGTCATTGTAATTTTCTATTGTGCAAACACAAATGCAGTTCTTGTGCCTGACTGGAAATTTTCGGAAGGGGTCGTTCGGTTAAATTGGGGTGCAAAATGGGTTGCTGCATGAAACAGGTTGAAAACCACTGAGCTAAACAATCACTTCACAATTCACATGATAATGGAAAGGATGGAGTCACGTGGTGCATTAAAAAAACATAGGCAAACGCAGAAACAAGGAAGCAGGTGAGAACGCACGAACGACAGAATAGTTCCAGACGACAACAACTATTACGTACAGAGTTGTAAGTCGGGCCGGGCTTTTCAGGTCGGCCCGGGGTCGATTTCAGGCCTGTATACAAAACTTTTTTATAATATTCTGTGAGTAACGATTTTTTTCGTGACGTAGATTTGTTGTGCTCAACGCGGTGACTTCTGAGAGTGAAGTGACTGGGATTTTTCTTCAGATAATTATATTTGCAAATGCAACTCCGTTCTTTTGTTCTTTTCTCGGTTTAGTCTCACACTCTTTTTGAGAGGGTGATAGGGGTGCGGAAACTAGCACGCGATGGAATTGCGTTGAAAAGATCAATCATGTACGTGATTCTTGGCTTGTTTCAAAAAATGATGGCCCGCAAACCGGCTTTTCATGTCTATAGCGCTATGCTAGATGTTTTCTTTTACGCCTATAGCGCCATCGTGGATAGTTTCGTGATAGTTTCTTTTTTTCTTGAGAAACATTACATTCCGCAATATTATCGTTGCCTAACAAGCAAAGTTGTGCTTGTAACCAATGTTTTGGTCAAGGCAGTTGCTATTATGGTGTGATAAAACCGTGTACGTGCAGCTATACCAGCACACTACGTTTTTTGACACCCCGCAGTTGCGCATATCTTGACTCAGTCGGTAAATTTGGCTTTCGGGCCTAAATCGGGCTTCAAAAATAAGTCTCGGGCTCGGGCCGGGTACGGGCTTGCAATTTCGGGCTTGGGCCGTGTCCGGGCTTCAAAATCAGACCCGTTTACAACTCTGATTACGTATTTCACAACAAAATATCACAACGTATACGTTGCTGCCTGCGACGTCGCCAGGGAACGTAAACGGACGCAGCACTAAAAATTGCGATGATAATTGGCATAATGCAACGAAATAGAAAACTACGCATCGTTCTAAATTCAAGGCAGTGCAAGTTAATATGCAGACTACTAGATTCTACTATGATTGAGTAGGTTTTCGTTTTGGTGCCGTATAAATTGATGTAGGTCAGCAGCAGAAATTTTTGAAGAAACGAAAGTATAATATACTATTTTGTTCATCCTCAACAACTTCTGGATTCGCCCCTAAAAGTGGCTTTGTTTATAAGTGTGTCCATATCGCATAAACGAATGATGGGCATGATGCTCTTTCTGGAAATGCCCAAGGCTTACTTAAGATATCTTAAGTAGGCCGTGGAATATCTACTTAAGATATCTTAAGATATAAGATATCTACTTAAGATATAAGATAAGATATCTACTTAAGATAAGATATCTGCTATAAGATAAGATATCTATATAAGATATCTACTTAAGATATCTTAAATAGGCCGTGAAATGCCTCATGAACATATACAGTATTTGATTTTTTCGTTTGCTTGCAACAAACCGTTTTTAGCATGTTGGTCTTCAAAGTGCATATGCTGTTTACAGTGTCCTACCTTTCAATATCTACCCTAACGAAATCGTCATTACAAACAATTACGAAGTTGCTTTTACAACAGTGGCTTCATTTCTCAGTTTGACACCGTCGCAGACTGAACTGGGTACTTTCGAAAGGTAAATGTTTATTTCACCCTGCTGTTGAATTCAACTGTCAAGATTTATTTGCACAACAACTGTTATCAGAAATTAAAACGTTTCGCAAAAAGGCAATAAGCAATCCCATTACCTGATTGTTTGTGGACTTTTTTACTTGCATTGCAACACAATTTTAAACCAGCTTTTGGTTTCAAAAATTAACAGTACAAGCACTAAGAACATTTTTCAGAGCCTTGTCAAAAGCCTCATGTAGGTTTTGGAACGAGTGTCCCCAACCGATGTTACTTGGAGTACAGTTCTTATCCATGCTTGGACAACACTGCAAAGAAGTGAGAGGACATTGCGGACCATCAAAAAGGTGACGAATTTCTTAGAAATAAGTTAAAGTAAAGGGAAACATGCGAAATGATAGCAATTATTATTTATGTAATAATTGTCACTGACGTCACAGAAAGCATTCCTGAAAAAGATATTGAAAAGAATTGAATGGCGATCACTTTCACGTCTGGCAAACAATCCTACATAAAATGCTGTTTATTGTAACTATTTTGGAAAGACTTATCTTTAAGGTTTGTGTATAGGACGTATTTCCAAGCATTATTTTCAGCTTATATTTCTCAACGCATAGAAAATATCTTATTCAGGCCAAAAAGTTTTCTTTTTTTGGGAAAATTAGGCCAATTTTTAACCAGACAAAAGTGTCTTGTTTGGTATGCAGCAGTAGAGGTTAAAGTGGTTGTAAACTCCACAAAAACAGCTTTTCAAAAAACATAGTTGCGAGACTTGCCAAGCTCGCACATGTGAAAGACAAGCCTGAAAAACTACGTTTATATACATATCTCAGGTGCTGGGGATTGGACTCTGGAACGTACCTGTGCCTTCTATCCAGGTGGTTGTTTGCTAAATTGGAATACCTCATACCGACAACTTGGGAACATTCGATGGAGCTGCAAAACTTGCTTTCATGTGCTTCCCAAGGAATTCCAGAATTCCGATGCGACTGGGTGTCCTTCCAACGTACCCTGGAAAACTTGTTGCAACACGTTGAAGGAAGCTTTTTTACGTAATTTCGACTCAGAAAATGTGTAATATCTCGTTCTGAAGTGCGTGCTCAAACCAGAAAAACCAATATGTCCTTGTATCTTTATCGTAGAAAGAAAGATGCCTGAGTTTGTTGCTGAAGTCCTAACGTGTAACGCAGTGATCCAGTTCTAACGCCTCACTACCCCTAAGTCAAATTTCTGTCAATCTGGATACCCTTTTTCAACAAAGTTTAATAACAAAAAAATAGTAAGAAATAAACTGAACTGTTGAAGAAATATTCACTACAGTAGTGAGGAAAAAGGTCAATGTCAGGTCTGCATCACATCAAGTCAACGTCAATCTAGATGGAAGCAATTCCAGATTCTTAGGATGAGGACTTGAGTACGGATTTGGATTTTACTTCCCAAAACTGTTGAATATTACAACATCTAATCTCAATACCCCCTGGGAGTGTTGAGGCAAACTTTAGGAACCCCTGGTGTTACGCACACAGTAACAACAGTTTTCAGGGTGAGGTTCGTCAAAGCAAAGAATGTTGGTCAAGACAATAATCTCAAACATATTGGATCAATGTTTTATTTCATGTTTTGTATATTGAAAGAGATTGAAATACAGTAGAATTTGCCTAATTCGTCACCTCAAGGGGATTAGAAAAAAGTGACGAATTAGGCGAAGTGACGAATTATGCAAACAGGTGAAAACTCTATC
>JGI24158J21664_10005260_pt1 | contig 16870 bp, 9 predicted proteins | sample Ectturendosymbi3_FD_21664 | JGI IMG/M metagenome (IMG submission 21664)
TCTCAGTAGTTTGGTTTTTTCCTTTGTTAGGAGTTGCTGCAGTTTTTTCACGCTTGCCCTGCTTTTTGGTGTTCTCAGTTTTGTTGTTGCCCATCTTGAAATCCAGATAAGTCAGTATAACACAAAGTTTTAGACAGAGTGGGGGTTAGCTGACACAATTACACAATTACCACACTAGCAGTTTGAGTTTGCTACATACTTCTATAATAAAAAACGCATTGTGACCTTGATCTCTGGTAGAACAGACCTCGGATTTCGCCATGGCGACCTATTTCGATAAAATTATATAGTCGCGTAGCATGACCGAAACATGGCAACTGTCAGTGCGCAGATAAGGCCCGGAGCCGGAGCTGCTAAATTAACCACCAGCTCCGGCTCCAGCGAAATTTTGAAACCAGCCCCGGATCCACCGAAAATAGCCGGCTCTTGGCTCTGGCTCCGTAGTCGTGCTTGACACCACGTAAGAAGCTTACAACTTCCTACGGGACCGATGTTCAAACGACGTGGATAGTGCATGCGCATCCGAAACCTAAATAAGACAAGTGGATGGAATACCGTAATTTTTTAGACCTTGTAGTAGGCCTACTAACTTGTTAGTGAGTGTCAGCCAGAACACACGCCAAAGAATCAATTACTTTTATGTCAACGGAGCAATTTCTATGAGTGAGCACAGTGAACCTACTTATTAGATACAAGTGGCGATGGTATCTTTTACAGCATATTGTGTATTGTTCACATATTACACTTTTTTACTGACTTAGGGATTGGGGCCCCTGGCTGTAGACCAGTCCACACACCCCTTAATCAGCCACTGATTGCTGTTCGCCTCACATATATTTGTGTGTTGCTCTTTGTGCACACCACTTTCATGGTGAATCACACTTTCAATGCAATGTCAACTGAGAAGTTGCAACAATATCCCCTCCTTTTTACAATGAACAGGACCTATCATACGTTCCTTTTGTGAAGGTTGCACCTAGCACCACCTTCGCACCTTGGTCAAATCACTGCTTTGTTGTGATTGGACAGACGAGTGTGCAGCAAGTGCCCAACGCTTCACACTGTCGCAGCTAGCAACAATAGATATCCCACGTCATGCTCATTCTGTTTCTGCTGTCTCATGCCACGGATACTGTATATGGGTGTTGGTCATTATGCACATCCCGTTTGTGATGAATCACACATTGAACACAACGCTTATCGAGAGGTTGCAATACTTGCAGCAAGTTTAGGCTAGATCTTTTGAAATGACTGAGATTGAAAGAGTCAAATAAAATGCAAATTGAGAAAACTTAGATATAAATAACCTGAAATCAACCTTGTTAAAGGAACATTAGGTACCATTTTCTAACTTGTCAGGCGCCTTTTCATAGTAGCCTACGTTGGGCACCATTTTTTAACTTGAAGGGCACCATTTTATACATGTTGGGCGCCATTTCATACCATAAAAATTGTCATAGAATAATGTGATATTTCATGGGAGTCGACATCGACACAAAATTGCAAAGCAGTGACTCCACCGTTCTTGTGACTCGACTCGACCAAGTCATGAATCGACTCTGACCCGACTCGAAAACCTTTTAGATGACTCTGACTGGAAGGGCTTGTGAATCTGACTCGACTCTGACTCGCCAAAAACGACTCGGTCACATTGCTGATTATTTCGATTGAATCTTTAAGCAGCAAAAGTTCATTTTGTAATTGTGTTGCGTTCAAACATAAAAAATTTGAAAATCTAGACCCTGATACGGAAACACGAATAAAACTGTAGTCTGGGAACCCGGATCCCATCTGGTTTGTTCTAAATATGCTGATTCCTGAACCGAGTCCTGTATTCCTGATCCTGCCCACCAGCGTTCAACGTTCCGCTTCGATGGTTCGCGTTGAAAAAAATTTATTGCATTATTAGAGGTGTGCATGGACTGGATTTTGCATTTTTTGGAACCGGACTCTGGCTGCTTCCAACAGGATCAGGAGTGAGGTTTTCTTACTTGTTGCCCGATCCGGTTTGGATTTTGTGTTTGCTAAAAAACGTTACTGTTTGTTTGGTTGACTCATTTTTAATCGGACCGAAACAGTAGTCGGAATTTTTAAATCTAGTTGGTACCGGATCCGGTTTGGATTCGGATTCAAAATTTGCAAAACAGGATTGGAACCGGACTCAAGAAAATCAGAGTCCGAACACCTCTCTTGCATTTGTGGTATAACCGCTGGATTTACATCGGATTGGTATTTTTTAGATACACCCACATGCTTTGCAAGAACAGAAGTGATGAAGGGAACACCAGAGTTACCTATTCGACTTTCCTAAAGCCATGTTGTGAAATCCTGGTGTTTTTTGGATGGACTCGCTTTTTTGAATGGAAAAAAATAGTGAAAATCTGGCTTTTTTTTGGAAATTTTTTGACCCTGAAGATGCATTTTTGTCTATTAGGCTGCTGTTGCAAAAAAGAGAAGTCATGGAAGTACACATACATTACAACACATAATAAATTGTCACAGTTGTAACTTCAACTTTGAGTAAATAGTATAGGGGTGGTCAAAGCTGCTCCATGTATGAGCTGCATATCAGAAAACCCAAGTTACAAAAGAGTGCAACATGAAAATTTCAAAGGCAGTGTCTATTTTGCTGCCAAGATGCCAGTAGCAGCGGGAGTAGCAACAGGCTTTGCCGAAACAAAGTAAACACAAAAGATAAAGCCTGAAGGTAACTTTAACCCCTAAACCCTAACGCTAACCCTAACCCCTAAGCCTAACACTAACCTCTAATGCTAGTCCCTAATGCTAACAACACCTAAGTCTAAAGCTAACCCTAATGCTAATTTCTAACGGTAACCATGCTCCCTAACCCCAAATGCTCATCCCTACCGAATGCTAACTGTAACGCAAACACTAACCGAAGCCTAAACCTAACACCTAAGGGAAAATTTGGAAAGTTATGAAAAAAGTAAAAAAAAGAAAAGGGAAGTCGCCAAGGTAATAGTCGAACCGAAAGGCAATGGCTTACTAGACTTGAAACATAATCAGTGAAACCACTACGTTACAAGCAGCACGCCGATTGCATGACAAACGAAAGTTTTTAATCAAATTGCATCATTCTACGATACCGAATGTTGAACTAGCAGCACAAATAGCGCCAGCCGATCTGTTGCCGCCAGAATATTGGTGGTAAAATAGACACTCCCAATCCAAAAACACGAATTGCAATCTTTGCTTTTGTGACATCATAATCAATTCTTTTTATAACGACTTGGAAAAGTAATACTATACATGCTAGCTACCACAGTACCGCTTTACAATATTTCTACACTTTGCAATATGTAGAAATAGAAAGCAAATATGTAATTTTTTGGAAAGCTTAAAGTGCTGCATGCAAAGGCTCGAAAAGCTGCAGTTTGGCCACCCTTAGTAATATAACAATATCATAACAAAACAAACAATAGACATAAACTCAGGAAAATAATCAAAAGTGAAAAACATACCACAGTCAAGCCTTCAAAAAAACAATGCTGTGGCAGTCATACAAAATATTAGCAAGCCTAGAACAGCAGTGATGTTCACCTCCAGGACCTTAGAGACATTGATTTCAGTTTAATTACCAGGCCTACTATCATGTAAAGCTGAATTGTGGTGACAATGACGTCAATCATATTTGTGCTAAAGGTAGCTAAATCTCATAAGGCATGACATTATGAATGAAATATTACCCTTTCTAGTAGAAGGCAGTGACTACAAAACCACCTGTGGTTCTTCATATTTGAAACCTTATTCAACCGCCACTTGTAATGTGACAATAACGTATTATGAGAGTGTAGTTGGCTAGATGCAAAATTAGTAAATGTGAAAGGTAAACCCTAAACCTAAAACCTAACTCTAACTGTAACCCGAACTTTAACTCTTACACTAATACTGACCTTAACGGTAACCCTTAAACCTAAGGTTTGGAAAGTTTTGAAAAATTAAAGAAAAAGTGATCTTATAGATTGAAATGTGCAGCCAATACTACCGAAGCGAAAGTCACCAAGGTGGGAGTCGAATAAAAAAAACATTGGCACAGCAGACTTAAATGTTCCCACGATGGTGCTACCTGAGTAACAAACTCAGCGTTTTATTTGAACCACATCTTCAGTAAACTGTTGGACTTTTTTGATCAAATCTTTGCTACTACTATGCAATGATGAAACTAGCAAAAATGGACTCCATCACACACATCACATTTTGATGTCACACACATCATGCACTTGTTTTGATTATTGTCTTAGCTGTAAAATAGTTATAATATCTAGATTTTACATGACTGTATTTATTCGCTTATAAGACGGGTCTCATCTTCACATGGGAGATTGTCGATATTCTGTTTAGACTCATTTATAAGACGAAGGAAAGCAGGTAATGAGAGAAACACATTTCAGTATCAAAGTACGTTTATACTAACTTTTAAACCACATTTCTTCTAAGTAATAAAACAGGTTACGCAAACTGCACTGTATAGAACACAGCAAATACAATATGCAAGTTATGAAATTTAAAACCTTCAAATTATTCGTTGTCGCTGTCTTCAAACAGTTTGTAAAACTGTTCCTCGGACAATCCATCATCATTGATCATAGAGGTCACATTCCTTTGTGTTTTCCTCCTTCTTTATGTTGTCTCTGCTACTGATAAACTCACTGAAAAGTTCATCATCCTCGCACAATTCTGAGTGAACTATTTTCTATCTCTGCAGACCTTGCCTATAAAACGGGCACCCCAATTTGAGCTCGAAATCTTGAGGAAAAATAAAGCGAGTAAACACGGTAACCTCTATGGTAATAGTCTATGATACGTTTTTCTAGTGAAGTGGCCCTACTTCACAGAATTCTTATGATATGTCATTGTAGGTAAAAAGTCACTTCTAAAAAGTGTCACACACGTCATGTTTTTTTTAATAAGAAAATGTTGAGTTGCAGAAAAAAGTTTATTTTTTCAAAACAAGTAATTATGAAATAGTTTGCCACTGATACCAAAACAAAATGTCAGAAATGCACCTAATAAAAGTTATAATGAATTATCTTCAAAAAAATTGTCAAAATGTCACACAAGTCACATATGGAATCGCCTAAAGTCAATGTCTGAGATCCTAGAGGTGAACATTGTTTCGTTTGCCTCAAAAGCCTCATATTGCAGCAAAGGTGCTTTTTAGAAGTACAAATCTGAGATTTGTTCAGTCTTATGTAGGTCATGACAGATGCATATGGCTTCTAGCATTTTTTAGATGTTGTTTCAGCCAGTCTTGTGTAGACCTTGGTGCATTCTTGTGTTGTGCCATCTATTTCCACCACTTGTGAAGACTTCTTAATGTCAAACACTTTTTGATTGTACTTATCCTTTTCATTTTTATGTTGTTGTTATATCTTCGAAAAGAACTTATCAATAAGACTGTGAGGTAGGATGTGTGATTCTTATGTCAAAGAACATTTTCTCAACAGCTATTCCACTGTCCTCTTGCAGAAATATCCAACTTTACATTGTCAGATGTATTGACAAATGTAAGTGTGGTACAGTATTATTCTTTTAGTTTTGTGTTAGATATATTTCATTTTCCCGTCAACTTGAGGCACATCCAGATATTTGAAAATGTTTTTTTTTCCTTTTGTGTTGACATTGTAAAACACAGTAAAACAATAAAGACCATTATGGAGTACCACCATTGTGTGTGTTCCACCAGGCACATAGCACCCCCAAATGAGGTTGAACAGACAGAGGTAAAGACAGATTACAAAGAGGTTTAACAGTAAACAGTAATCCAGTGGTATTGGATACATGAAAAACAAACAAAATGAGGTTAGTCAGGATAGCTGAAAAGGGGAGGAAAACAATACTGCACAGAGGCTTTACAGAAAGCATAAAAAAAAACTTACTGAAGACAATAAAGCTCACAGAAAATGCAGACATTCAGAAGGCGATAGCTATTCATTGAAGAAAGGCAAGTAACGGGCAGGAACACAGGTTAATGCACTGAAGATGGCTAAAATCAGATCAAACTTGCACACAGGCCATTATGATGGCAGTGTTCCCTCTGACCATGGCCAGAGACAGGTGCTGGTAGAGCCACTGTTGCTCCCTGGCGTCGCTCGAAATGTCAATGAGTGTGTTTGCAAGACAGCTCAAGAAGGGGCATTGGACTTGCCATACACACCAGTGGTTTCAATTGCAACTGGTTGAAAGTAGTAATTGTCAAAGAGGTCGTTGTATTTCTGGTATTTGTCAGTCTCAGCATCAGTTGCTACATTGCCTGGTATAGCGGCACTGACTATGTAGGAATATAAAAAATATAATGTGTAAAAACAAACTCTGAAGCCTGAGCCATTTTATGAAAAAAGAGAGCTCTGGAGCCAGAGCCATGTTCATGAAAAAAGAAACTCTGGAGCTGTGTCAATTTTGTCATGGTTCCAGTCAATCCCTACACTGGTGGTGCTAATGCTGTCCCTTACTCATATTTTCAAGCAGTAGCCTATAAGTTACCTCTATACAGACCAGAATGTTGGATGGGTGTAAGAAATTGGTTTTGATAAAGTTACAAGGTACGCACTGTCTTGCTTAACCGTTGAAGTCCTGCAAGCAGGGTTGCTGAAAATCATGATTTTTTTTATTTAAGTCAGATTTTTGATTTTTATGATTTTTTTATTTATTGTGTAGAGGGTGGCCACCAAACAAGTAGTAATTTTTAATTTTAATGAAAGAGTTTGTTTCAATATAAGTTTTTGTGTTGTGTTTCTTGTAGTACAGCAACAGTTGCTATGATTGATAAAACTTTAATTGCTTTTATATCTTGTGTTGTCATAAGAAGTCCCTGCCTTTTTTAATAAGTGAAACCGATTAAAATACTAATTAAATGTGTCATACAAATCACACAAAGCTTTCAACCTGTGTATGATTTTTTGCTTGTTTTTGTTGATTTTATCACTGATTTAAATGAAATGATTTAAATAAATAAACCCTGACCAGCAAGAGCTGAACTTTCATTCAAACTTTTTTGCGCTTATGAAAATCCCTTAATGCAAATGAGTTCATAACGCCAGTACCGGTGAACAAAATGAAATATTGAAATGCCAATACTGAAACTGCTAGTTTAGTAATTTCATTGACACTCATGGCACATATGCATAAAATATTAAAGACCTATAATAATAATATCTGGTTCATGAATCAAAACTATGTTCTATAACTATGTTTACAGTCAACAGCCTTCATATTTGATGGAATTTAAATGTGATTTTAACTTTATGCCAATCTACACTCTCAAACTTATGGCATTCTAACCGTTATGACTTTTGAATCTGCAAGGGTTAGTGATTTCAGTCCACATGTCATTTTTGCAGTTAAATGACATAGAATATGTGACCTCGGGTACGCGACTTTTCGGTCTGAGTTGTTTCGCTCTGGGCCATTTCAGTCTGGGGACATGTCAGACTATGAAATCTTGCAGTTCTTACATGTTCACATTTTAAAGCAAACGTACTTAAATCAACGAGAAGTTTTATTTAAAAAAATTACAAACATGATCCAAGATCAGCATCAACATATGATTTGCATTATCATCAGCAAGCAAATTAAATCATTATCAACATTTTGCAATTAAATATAATATCTTCAGAGTCACAATTACAATTCAGATTTAATCGCAATCATGACTCCTCAAAGGGAGTTGGTATAACACCAGCTAGAGTGACATTCCACCTGCCTATAATCATTTAATTAAGGGAATGTACAGTTGTTTGTGTACAGAAAAGCTGTGACCGAAATGTTCCCAGACCAAAACGGCCAGACCAAAATGTCCCGTGACTGAAACAACCCAGACTAAAACGACTCAGACCGAATCAGCCAGACCAAAAAGTCTTGTTCCATGTGACCTCACAGTTGCTATGATTGATAAAACTTCAAATGGTTTCAACTTGTGTCATCATACTGTAAGAACTTTTAGCCTTCTACACTAATACTGTATAGCAGAGGTTCCCAACCTGGGTACATGTACCCCAGGGATACATTTGGCTATCTGCAGGGTACATTTATTATACATTTTGATTTGCAACAAATTGAAGTTGAGACATGAAAATGGAGTATACTTTTATAATTTCAAGATTCAAAAAGTACTTTTAAAAATTCAGTAGAATTTTAGTATTTTACTCAGGCTTTTTGTCACAGAAAATTTTAGAGGTACATGCTCATCTATTGAAATGCTAAAGGAGTACATGTTCAGAGAAAGGTTGGGAACTCCTTCTAGGCTATGTGAAAACCTATTAGAATGCTTATTAGATGAGTCACAGACATCACACAAAGCTCTAAAACGACATGATTTTTTTTGAATTTTAATGTTTGATTTAAATCATAATTTTGTTGCTTGATTTAAATCATGATTTAAATCAATCAACCCTGCCTGCAAGAGCCCAATTTTGGGAAGTACATGTTCAGCCATAACTTGCCAGCCCATAGAGCTATAGAGGTGTTCAAATCCAATAAAAATGCAGAAAGTTTTATAGTTTCAATTTTTGAAAATTAGAAAGTTTTGTGTGTGAACTTTTTTGGGGATAATGACGTAACTGTGGCAGGTCAAGTGTTTTTTTAGGTAATGTCAGCAGGGCCTGAGAAACTAATTCAAGTGGGAATTTTGTTGTTTTTTCTTTTAAAAATAACTACGTGAAAATCTGTATTGTTGAAGTCTTTGATTGGCCTTCTTATATTAGTGGTTGACAAGTTATGGCCAAAAAAAGAAAAATTAATTTGTGAATCCCCAAGGGATTAGCTAATTCATTTGTGTTGTTTTCTTAAACTAAAATGCAAATCTATTAACATGTTTTACACTAGTATACAACTGTCATTGTACTTGCACGTAATCTGCAACAGCAGGCTACAAGATGCAATCAGTTGTTGCATGAAACACAATAACTTCTTTCATACTATGGTATACTGCGTACTGTGTGGTGATTGCAACCAGAAGTACTTTGGTGAAACAAAAAGGTCGTTCAACACACACAAGAAAGAATACATAAGTGCGTTTGCTAAACATGTATTAGGGTTGGAACATTGAATGAACTCATTGAAGACTCATATTGTTGCATTTAAGAATGATTTTAGAAAAATATATTTTATCGACTTGTTTTTTATTAACTCCACACCCAACGCCATTAACAAAAATTGTTCAAATCTTTTCCGACAAATCTACAATGTAACGTTTGGCTATAATGGACTGTATATGAGATGGCATACTTTTGATTTGTTTTGGCTGGGCTTGGCATACAGTTTGTTTCTTACTGCTGTTGGTTTATTCCACTTTACAATCTGTTCTATGTTATCTACTTTGCCTTTTCAACGTTGTTATCAATGTTATCACTACGTCATGCAATCATGTGCATTTGGTGAATTCTACTCCTCTCTTGTTCAAGTCACCATTTACCCTGATGAAAGCCTACAGTTAGTTGGCTGAATCGTCAATGTCATTTTCAAAAAGTTTTACAATAGTTGAGCAAAGACTTTTATTATTGTTGTCCTGTTGGCTGGTTCTGCAACATTCTTTCGTATTTGTGTTTTACAATTAAAATTTATAAGAATGTTCTTCATACTAATGTGCATTGGCCTTGAAAATTTGAGGTCAATTGACCAAGAAATTACTGACTTAAAACCTGCATGCAGGCTACAACACTTTCCACAATAGCAAGGTGCAATCAGTTGTTGCATATAACACAATACCTTTTTTTGTACTCAGCCTTTTGCAGTGAAAATTTACAAGCATTTTCTTCATGCATACTGTACATGCATTAGCCCTGAACTTTTCCAGTAAGTCAAGGAAGAAATCCATGAGTTATTTTGTTTTGCATCAAACAATCTTTTGCTGCGCGTTGGCGACAACACTTTTTTCAAAACAGCAAGGTGCAATCAGTTGTTGTGTAAAACGCAATACCTTTTTTCATAGTAGTTGTTTTGCAACAAAAATTTATGCCAATGTTCTTCATACCTACATGCATTAGCCCTAAAAGTTTGAGGTAAATCGAGCAAGAATTATTCAATTTAACTTATTTTTACATCAAACAACTTCACAGCGCCCAGGCTACAACACTTTATCCTACTATACAGCAAGGTGCAGTGAGTTATTGTGTAAAACACAATAACTATTTTGTACTTGGTCATTTGCAGTGAAAATTTACACAAATGTTCTTCATGTTTCAATGCATTTTTCCTGAAAATTTGGGCTTAATTAGTCCAGAATTCTTCGAGTTATTTACTTTGGATCAAGCAACTGAACGCACATTCATACTGCGTTGTGAAACAGTGACCATGACAATACAAACTAGGTTGCCAGTGTAGGTGATAAGAGCAAAATTGGTCCAATGAAGTGCATGTGGACAAATATTGCCTGCAAAAAAGCAAGCTTGCTATCACTGTTGAAAACCATTTATTTTTACTCAGCATGATGATGCCTGTTTATCTGAAAGGTAAATCATAAGGGCAGTAGTATTAGTGATAACTTAACAAGTATTTTCATTTGGTTGTAGAAATTTGTTTCGTTTGCTTTTTCAACAAGTTCATTTTTTGATCTTGTGATGAAATTTACTGTAGTTTATCTTGACAGAAGGACATTTTCTGTAATAAAAAATTAGTTGCTTATGTCAGGTATATAAATTAAAAAATTAAGAACAGAAAAGAGACGAAATTTTTGTTATGACTATTACAGGGTTGCAGAGCTGGAGTCGTAAGGAGTGGGAGGTTTTTGGGTGGAGTTGGAGTCGGATTACTAACAACACTCGGAGTCAGAGTTGGATTTTAAAAAAAAATCCGACTCTGACTCTGGATCTCCAATTGGATATTTTTTACATCACACTCCTAAATTGAGAATTGCTGTTGAAATGGTACAATTTCTTTTCAAACTTTTGTTGAAACAGAATTCTTGCTGTGCACCATGATTTCCATTGATTTTAACAGCCAAATTGCATTCCCTTTATGTTAAGGAGTCGGAATCGGAAATTTTGGAAAGTTGGTGTTGGGAGTCGGAGTCAGAAGTTTTGGAAAGGTCGAAGTCAGATATATTACCTTTGACTCAGCAAGAAATCCAACATTTATGCATTCTGCTTGATTTTCCAAGTACATCTGTTTCTCTGATATCACAAACCTAAAAAAGTGACTTCTTGTAATCTTTTGAATGAAATGAATTGACAAATTTTGGAACCAAACACTTTAGAAAGTCTTCATAATTGCATGTCAAAAACTACATTGTTGTGTAATAGGTTAAAGCAGCTATGTCCAACCTGTGGGCATGTGGCCAAGTGAAAGGTTTTGTGCAGCCCAGTTTAGGTTTTCACATAGTGAAATTACCTATATACTAACAACTTGTCCTTAGTTTGACAATCTTGAATTTGACATTTTTGATGAATGTGGTCTATAGTTTGCTAAGATCAAGGTAAGCCGTTCAGTGTGTGGCCTTCATTAATATGTCATTCAGTGTGTGGTCCTGCTTATGATAGTGACATTATTTTTGGCTCAGTAAGCCATTAAGGTTGGACATAGCCGGGTTAAATATTACTTCATTTGAGTTGTATTAGTTTTTGTTAATGGTTGAATTTGTTGTGTGCTTTTGTGTTTCACAGTGGTAAAGTCTTACTGGAAGTGTTTCCACTAAGAATTTAGATGTGGAAAAGATTTTAGAGTGGATTGGATATGTTTGTTTATTTAAGCAAAAAGGTATTGTAGTGTTTTCTAAATTGATTTTTCAGTCTTAAGCATAACATATAGAGTTGGCAACAGTTGTTTACAACTGCTCCTGCATTGATTTCTTATCATGTGACTATTCACAAGTCTTTGACATGGTTCTAGCATTTAAAATCATTTTGATTTTGTTAAAAAGAAATAGTATTGAAATCATAAACTGATGAGAAAACATGTCAAAATGTTTAAGTTAATTCTCACTGGCAATATGAAGAAGTGAGTTTGTGTTACCAGTAACAATGAGCAATATGAGGACAAGTTATTTTTATTGCATTTAATTTGAAAAGAGTAGAAGAGCAAAGCTGTTTCTAAGAGTTGAAGGTTATTTTTCAGTGGACATATGCTTTTTCGGCAAGTATTATGCTAATTACTTATTGCATGAAATAGTGATTTGGTAGCCTTTCAAATGCACTTTGTAGTATGCCATGACCTATGAGTGTCATTTGAGCAAGAGAAGCATAGAATAGCTGTATTTCTAATTTCTCAGTAAGAGTGTTGATATGTGGGGAAATGAAAATGTGTCTTTGGTGATTGTTTGAGTAACCATGGCAGTGTAGGACCTGACCAGTTCTAAGACATCTGTAGGCTAATTCTAACTTTACTGGAACGGTTAACTATTTTGCCAGTCTCATTCTATTTCTACTTTTTGCTGAAAGATGTATGTATCGGGCAATACTATAGCTTCATATGTATGGTTCCAGTTTATTTTCTAACAATTTTGACAGAACTTCACAGAAAATGCAAATCTTGGTCATTGTTAAAATTCAGTTTGTTGTTCTCATTGAATTACCCTTGCCTGCGTAATTTTTTTTGCAGGTTAGTAGCATTTCTTTTTATGCTAACTAAAACAACACTTTGCATTATGTTGAACTATTGATTTGTAGTTTGTTGAAGTAGACAGCTTTGTTGTGTTTTTCTTACAGATACCTATTCCAAATGGAATTCCACTTCATTGTGTTTCATGGAACAAAGAAGATGCCTTCATTGCTTGTGGTGGTGAAGATGGCCTTTTAAAGGTTATTTTCTGCTTGAAAAATGCTACAATTTTCTACAAACTTAAGTTTTCTTTTGTAACTTGCCTCTGCTATGCAGTATTTTGATTCCTGAGTTTGTAATATACCAGTGGTGGTAAAAACTCCACTGATTTCTAGCATTTCATATGTCACTTTGGAGGGGGGCTCGAAGCTTTGTTTGAGGGGTAAGCTTCCTGTGTTGACAGGGCTGGCCAGATTGACTTGCATTTCAGTCAGTTTCATTTCTCCAGCAGACAAGTTTGTGACAAATGGTTGGCGAACTAGACAGCCATTAGCGACCACATTAACTTTGAATAGATCTACAGACTACAGGGAATGCAATGCATGGTTTTAACTTCTGCAAATCATTAGATCTGGCTGGGAGCTCCTACAGTAGCCTAGCAATTTATTTTTGTATTCTTCCATTTTGTGGTCTGCAAATGCCTCTTCATGAAGATTATTTGTTCTCATTCCAACATTGAGAAAATGACAGAACGTTTTTGGCAATGTCTTTTTTTGTTTTAATTTTGTTTGGGAAATTAAGTAGCTTGAGCTTGAGCTTTAGATTCACTGTCTTTGTTATCAAATTGCATAGACTCCCAGGTAACTAACTTTACAAACCTATGTGAACACATTGATAAATGAAACAAACATTACAAACATTATGCAACAACTGCACCAATTTGAGATATTGCTATTCAGCTAGAACAGGGGTGGGCAAACATTGTCTATGGAGGGCCACATTGAAGATTTTATTGCTACCGAGGGCCGCATGCTCGTATTACATATATTACATCTTTAATCGCTTTGAAAGGTTAAAAAAAGTTTTACATGAGCTACCACAATATAAAAGTAACAATAGTCACTTCTGGTTGAGTAAAAATGCGGTTTTGCATGAAACGTGTGGAAAAAAACTTGATAATTTTAATCTAATCGATAAAATTGCTTTAACATAGACTCCAAATATGTACTATCTATATACGTGTGACTGCCCTGCGGGCCACACAAAATATGTCGGTGAGTCGCAGTTTGCCCACTGTTTTTCATATACCAAACCCGGATTAAAGAAAGTCTGACATATGTGTGATTTCTGCAATGCTTTGATTGTAACTGAAACTGTGACAAAACTATCAAATATTCAAAAATATATTGTTATCTTGCCAAAAATGCTTTGGTATATTGTGGAATGATCAAAACTTCTTTAAAGTGTCTCGTTGCCCAAGGAAAACCATATGCATAATCATTTCCACACTTATGTTAGTTGTCAAGGACTGGACAATATGGCATGATGTTTAAACTAAATGAGGTGTTACATATGTCAGAAGGTATTGATTGTATGAATCATTTTCAAAAAGTGTGCTGCTCAGGTTGTTATGTTAATTAAGTTGGGTTCATTTAATTTCAAATGGATTGCGAGAGTAATATAGAAAATGGAGCCTTAGTTTTGTCATGTGAGATATGCTTGCTGGCATGAACAAAAAGTAGTACTTGCAGCCTGACTGCCTCATGCTCAGTATTAATGGGTCAGTGGAAGGGAAAGGTTCACACACAATGCTGCCATTGGCTTGTTTGTGATGGAGCGTTCGCTACAAAAGCAGCTACATGACCTTAATGTTAGCAACAGGATGTGTGCTGTAAGCAACAGACTGTTCATGCCACCCAAAAGAGATAAAAAATCAAGTGCAATGAACTGAATCGAAATGGAAATACACATTTTGCTAAATTCTTGTTTTCACATGCTCAGTTCATGTCACATATATTGTGGAAATCCCTTGGATAGCACATTTTGGCTAACAATTGTTAATTGGAAGAAAGTAACATGTAATTTTGAAACCAATTTTCCAATTGTACTATTTACATTTGCTATCATGCTATAAGTAAATGTGATAGTTATGAAGGCATTTGTGACTCGCAGTGTGATGGAATGAATGAAAACAAATGTGTGTGCAGGTGCTAAAGCTTGAAACAGCAGTATCAAAGGATGCGAATGTACGAGGACTGGCAGCGCCAAACAATTTAACAATGAATCAAACTTTAGAAGGCCACACAGGTGCAAGAACTACTGTAACTTCATTTATCATCTGCTTTCCTAATAATAGCTTGTGGAAGGTGTAGTGTTGTTGATTAACATTTTTAATCTCCAAGGTGTTATTTTAAGTTGAATTGCTAAAAATTGCTAACTTTTTCACTGGTGAAATGCGTTTATGTTCAGTAACTTTTACATATACGGTGTTTTCACTTTTGTATTTAAATTGTTAAATCTCATTGTATATGTGCTTTAAAAATTAGAAAGATACTTTTTTCTGGGTTGCACAAGTTTGCGATCATGTAACTTTTTTGTATCGTGCAGGTGCAATTAAGGTTATTACGTGGAACAGTCAACATCAAAAACTGACGACTAGTGACCGGAAAGGACTAATAATTGTATGGATGTATTTTAAAGGTTAGAATAATCCATTATTTGTAATTATCTTTTTTTTGCCCTCCAAAATACTGCGAACAAATTTTTACCACTGTTTGCTCAGAAAAGAAAAAACACTGCACACGCGTGTGGCGGAGTTTGTGAAATTGATGTAATTGAGTTAGTGGTGATCAACCATAACTGCTTCGAAATTACCAGATATGTGCAGCTTGGCGCCAGAAACAATAGAACTTTCGTCAATTCATCCTTTTAAGGGATCGTGGACCTACCACAACAAACATGCATTGCATGTCTCATGTTAAGAAACGCCGTTTGCCAATGCAAAATATGTTCAGACATACCACAGAACGTGCGACAACGCACTTTTTGTTTCTCGCATTTTTTCTGTAGCTTGTGGTTTGTTCATTTTTCGTAAATTTCAAATTCCTTTTCGAATATCGTCGGTTTTTCTGTACAATCTCATAAACATTTGCTCTTTTCAGATGTAGTCTTCCAAATCATGTTGGTTTTGTCGAGTATCTTAGCATTGTTTTGTTGAATCATTTTGGGCTGGAGATGATCGCGACATACTCACAGGAAGTAGTTATTTCCTCAGTATTTTATCAGAAAAATCTATTTGGATTTTTTCCGCTTCACAGCATCGTCTATGTCTTGCGGCGAAAATTCGCAATTACAAATTTTGCTGCTTTCACTGACAGGCCAGTGGTTCGAAGAGATGATCAACAACAGAAACAAATCTGTAGTAAGATCAATGTCGTGGAACGCGGACGGACAGAAGATCTGCATTGGTTATGAGGATGGAGCCGTGATTGTTGGAACTGTCGACGGAAACCGTGTGTGGGGAAAAGACCTTAAAAACATGCAGCTGTCTAACGTTGTTGTGAGTAACTTGCAATCTGCATACATTGCGCCATTGTGTGTATGCGCGTTGTATTTAGGTAGAGGCATCCACTCAAGCATTTTGATTCGGTGCAAAATGATTTGGAAATGGAACGTTCAGTTTGAACAAATTGTATGTTTTTGGTAAAGATTTTTTTGTATGTTTTTTGGTAAAGATTGTTTCTGAAGAAACATTTTGGCTAACATTGCTATCCATGGGATCTTTGTATGTTTTTTGGTAAAGATTGTGCCACTGTATGCAGTGTTTCTAATGTATTTTCAAGGACCGAAAAGGTCTCTCAAATTTTTCCAATAGTCTCTCAAAATACACTAAAACCTCGCTTTATGACCATCTCGGTATTCGGATGAAAAATAAATGGGAACGCAACGTTCAGTTTGCACAAATTGTATGCTTCTAGTAAAGATTTTTTTCAAATTGGAAAGTAACATTGCCTGTTGAACTTTCGATTTTTGCTTCTTCTTCTTGCGTGTGAGCGGCGGTTCAGACAAAATCCACAAGGTCCTCAACCCATTTAGTGTTGTTGATGTCAGGGGACCGCAGGTCTTCCAGGCAGTTCGGAGGGCGGATGATGTCACAATCGAAGATCATATGATTGGCCGACTGCTCCTCAGCGCCGCAGACGCATTCGGGCGTATCGAGGATGCCACAGCGGTACAGGCATTTGCCAAAGCGGCCGACTCCAGTTCTTAGTCTATTCCAGTGGTTCTCAACCTTTTCAAGCCACGGACTATTTTCGGACCAGTATAAATCTTCGCGGACTCAAGGTAGATTAAGGCTACGGGAATGATACAAAGACTA